>Ga0116157_10004838_pt1 | contig 12495 bp, 16 predicted proteins | sample AD_UKC048_MetaG_FD_89882 | JGI IMG/M metagenome (GOLD analysis project Ga0116157, IMG submission 89882) | Active sludge microbial communities of municipal wastewater-treating anaerobic digesters from USA - AD_UKC048_MetaG | ecosystem: Engineered > Bioreactor > Anaerobic > Digestate | place: USA... | reverse complement strand
CATCAACTGCTTCTATCGCTATCATGCCCCAAATAGAGTCTAAAGAGATTAATTTCAGCATGGATGATGTTGTCATTACCGCTTCTCGAGCCGGTGGTAACGGTGGTCAAAACGTCAACAAAGTCTCTACGGCAGTTCATTTAGTGCACAAACCCACCGGCCTGATGTTTGACGTTCGCACCGAACGTTACCAACAACAAAATCGAGAAATTGCTCTAAAACTTTTACAAAATAAACTCTGGCAAATAGAAGAAGAAAAACGAGCCGCCCAGGTTGCTGGTGGAAGATCTAACGTTAGTCAGTCAACCCGAGCCGACAAAATCCGTACTTACAACTACCCCAGAAACCAAATAAAGGACCATCGAATCAACAAGTCTTTCAATAATTTAGACGAAATAATGCAAGGTCACCTCGACGATTTATTATTAGAGCTATCTGTCATCTAATTTTTCTTTTCTAGTTTGACCTCAATTTCAACCTCTTTTTTATCTCTAAAATATTTTATTTTCAACCCATCACCAATCTTCTTTTGATTAACTATTCCTGCAATTGAAGTATCTTTCATGTCGACTAATTTCTTACCATCAACTTCAATAATTATATCCCCAACTTTTAATCCTGATTTTTGCGCTGGACTATTTTCAACAACAGTTTGAACATAAGCCCCAGCTGGTACCTCATTTAACAACGCTGCTTGTTTAGAAATTATTTGATAAGATACACCCAAATAAGGCCTATCAAACTCACCTGTGACCTTAAAATTGTCAACCGATTGTTTAACTAAATTAATAGGCAGGGCAAAACCAATACTTTGACCATTTTGTGACATCGCCACATTTACCCCGATAACTTTTCCTGATGAATCAAATAATGGTCCTCCAGAATTCCCCGAATTTATGGCTGCATCAGTTTGAATCACATTTTCTAATTTTTCTAAACCTACCCCAATTCCGCCAGCCGTAATCCCCCTACCCAACCCTGAAATTACCCCCTTGGTTACTGTTGACCGAAATTCCCCCAAAGCAGTACCTATAGCTATTACTGTTTGACCAACTTTTAACTTATCTGAATCACCCATTTCCACCGGTTTTAAGCCAGTTTTATTGACTTTGATTATGGCCAAATCATTAATTGGATCTCGATATATATTTACCACCTCAACCGTTTCCTCTTTTCCAATAATTACCTTATATTTTGCCCCTACGTCAGAAACCACATGTTTATTGGTTACTATTAATCCATCTTCGCTAATTATAAAACCAGTCCCGATATCTCTTTCAATTATTTTTTGCTCAACATTTTGTTGAGATAATCCAAATAACTGCCTAAATAAATCCAGAGAATCATTTGAGATATCTTTACTAATAGCCACCGTCACCACGCTTTCACTCGCCTGTTCCGCCACTCGAGTAACCACTGTTTCTTCATCAACAATTTCAATTTTTTTTTCAACAATAGTATCTTGTTTAAAATTTTTTTTACTCCACCAAAAACCAACAAATACTCCGCTTCCAAGTAAAATCAAAACTGCCACCAAGACCAATAATGACTTAATTTTTTTAGATTTCATATATTTAAATCACTATAAACAAATAACTATATTATTTATGATTTTATTATAATTATTTTTCCAAAACAATCTTTTTTGCCCCTTCCAACTGAATGTCAACTTCACTAGAACTTGTTGATTCTTTAATCTCAATATCTGGGAGGATACCCTCTTTATGAATATTTTTGCCACTTGGCAACAACCATTTTGCGATTGTTAAATGTAAACCACTACCATCATTAAAATCTTGAGGTTGTTGAACAGTTCCCTTACCAAAAGTCTTAGTTCCCACTAATTTCGCCCTATTATAATCTTTTAAAGCACCAGCTAAAATTTCAGAAGCCGAAGCGCTTCCTCCATTCACTAAAACCACCAATTTATCAAATAATAAATTGCCTCTATTTTTTTCAACGTTATAAACTTCACTAACACCCTTAATCGATTCTTGTTTTACAATCACTCCATCTTTAATAAAATCAGAAGCAACCACCACACTAGCTTGTAGATACCCACCCGGATTGTTCCTTAAATCTAAAATAATTCCACCATAATTTTGTCCCAAAATACTTTTCTCTTTTTTAATTTCAGCCACAGTCTCATCCCACTTAGTAAACAAATCCTCACTAAACTTAGACATTTTTATCCAGGCAATTTTTTTATTGTTTGACTCTAACCATTTTAATTCCACTCCAGGAACTTCAATGTTTTCTCTTTTTAAAACCACTTCAGAACGTTGAGAATTACTTTCTCTATACATAGTCAAAGTAACCTCAGTCCCAATATCACCCCGAATCAGATCAACCGCCTCGCTTAAACTAATTCCGCTAGTATCCCGATCGACATTGTTTTTCTTATCTACAATTTTCAATATTAAATCACCTGACTTTAGCCCTGCTTTTTCGGCCGGAGTTCCAGACAATGGCGACATTACTGACAAAATACCATCCTTACTATAACCTAAAGATATTCCCACCCCTCCAAATTCTCCAGCCAAATCTTCATTAGCACTTTTATTTTCTTCCGGTGGTAAAAAAACAGTATAAGGATCGTCTAAAGCCGCTACCATCCCCTCAATTGCCCCATATTTCATTTTTTGATTGTCCAGTTTATCTTTTTCCAAAAAATTTTCACTTAATTTATCTTTTACTTGCCACATCAATGACAAATCAAATTGTCCCAAATTTAGAGGAATAACTTTGTTTCCTTGACCAATCTTGTAACTTATTAGTGCAACAACAGATAATACTGCTAAACCCAAAAATAAGTTTCTAATATTTTTTAAACGCATTATTTATTCTAGCACCAATAATAATCTTTCCAACCTTGAGTTAATCAACATTCTTTTTTTGGTATTGTTGTATTTAATCAGCTCATTCCAATTTTTCTCGTCCAATTTTAATATCGGTAACCCAGAAATTACTTCTTGTTCATCTATCTCATTGGGAGTAACCACCCCCACCACTCCAACTACCTCAGCTTTTAACAAAAAACTATTAGATAAATTTTGGGTAAACAGAATACTTTTATTCAATTCAAAATTTAAATCTTTTATCTCATTTATCACCTTAATTACTCCCTCTCCCCAAGATTTTCCAATCACAATCCCCTTTCCCTTAAACTCACGTGCCCTAAACTCGAGCATTATTTTGTCATCCTCAATCTTTAATACAGTACTATTAACCGGAGACTTTATCTCTTTTTGTTCATCCTCGATAATTTCAATTTTTAAATATCCAAGTTCATCAATTTCTAAAAAATTTCCACTCATCGGAAAACAAATTTTTTTGGGGAATATTCCTCCAGTTAAACACATCAATTCCCCACTATTTACCCAAACCCCTTTTAATTTTTCATTTAATTGTAATATCTTATCGTTATTAAATTTTCCAAAAAATTTTGACAAATCTATCGATTCAACCTTATGGTGGTTAATTTTAACAACAACCTGGTCTTCTTTAATCTTGTCACCTACTTTTACCAACACTTTAGAACCAATCGGAAATTTAATAATCCACTTAGCTTTTAGTTTTGCTTTCATTATTTTTAATTATATCCAAAAAAACCTCTCAAAACCAAACATAGTCATGAGAGGATTTTTTTTATTTAGTTAAAAAAGGCATCAGGGCCAAATGTCTTGCTTGTTTTATAGCCGACGATAATTTACGTTGATGTTTCGAACATACTCCACTAAACTGACAAGCGATTATTCTACCTCGTGGAGATAAAAACTCCCCATACTGTTCATAATCTTCCCATCGTGGCAGAGTTTTTGTTTTGCAAAAAACACAACCTTTTTCTTTACCTTTTCTTTTAGCTATTAACAAATTATCTTTTTTACTCTTTTTCATCATATTTTTTATTAAAATGGCATTTCGTCATTTTTTGTTTCTTCAGTGGTTTTCGGGGCTTCTGCTGTGTCAGAAGAACCAGTAGCTTCTAAATCATCAGGAATTACAATATCCTCAATGTTACCACTAGTTTCCGAAGATACTACTTCAGGAGTATCAGTCGGTGTTTCACCAGCCGACAAATCAGCTCCCTCAGCTATATGATCACCACTATTACCCTTATTATCCAAAATAATCATGTCATCAATAACAATTTCTGAAATCTGTTTTTTATTATTTTCAGCATCGGTATATTCTCTGTATTGAATTCGACCATCAACATAAACCCTTCGTCCCTTTGATAATAATTGGGAGCAAAGTTCAGCCAATTTATTCCAAGCAACAATTCGGTGGAATTGAGCATCTTCTTTTCTCTCCCCTTGTTTTGTTACCCAAACTCGATTTGTAGCTAATCCAAATGAAGCCACCGCCATTCCGCCCGGTGTATAGCGTAACTCTGGGTCACGAGTTAAATTACCAATTAAAGTTACCCGATTAAGACATCGACTAGGCATATGTTTATTTACCCCGCAACTGCGGGGCTCCCTCCATATTTCTTAAACTTTTAATATTAAATATCTAATAATATTAGATTCTCTGTTTAATAAAAGATTTAGTTCTTTCATTTTTATTGGTGATTCAGAATTTAAATCCAAAGACCAAAAATCACCCTTAGTATTTTTTTTAACCTCATAAACCAATTCTTTTAGCCCGAGATGGTTTTGGTTAATTTCAACTTTTTTATTTTCTAACCAAGTTGTTATTTTTTTTAAAACATTTTCTTTGTCTTCAATCTTAGGATTTAAGACTAATATAAGCTGATATTGATTTTTATTCCCTTTCATAAACTCAATAGGTTAACACAATAAATATTTTTTAACAATTACTTTATTTTTCTTATTCTACAGGAATTTTGTAAATCTTCAACAAGATAGCCCTTCTCTTCTATTTCCCTTCTCAACCTGTCAGACTCAATCCATTTTTTTTCACTTCTGGCTATTTTTCGATCTTCGACCAATTTTAAAATTTCTTTTGGAACATCTAAATCTTCTTTTTTTAATAAATTTAGACCTAATACTTTATCAAAATCTAAAAGAGTTGCCCATTTATTTTCAGGTTTTAAATCTGATTTCATCATTTTCCAAACTAAAGCTAAAACCTCTGGAGTGGCCAAATTGTCAGATATTTTATTAATAAATTCAATTTTGTAAGCTTCATCAATTTCACCTACCATATCAGTCTGATAACTTCTCAGTTTTTCTAAAGCTGTCCTGGCCGAAATTAAAGATTCAATTGAAAATTCCATTCCCTTTTTATAATGAGACCCAATTACTAAATATTTATATACCAAAGGATCAAATCCCATTTCTAATAAATCTTTAATAGTATACAATCCTCCGCTTGATTTACTAATTTTAGATCCCTTGAAGGTAATAAAAGCATTATGAATCCAAAAATTTGCCGTCATTTTGCCAAAGGCCCCGAAACCTTGAGCTATTTCATTTGTATGATGGATATTTATATGATCTTCCCCCCCAGTATGAATATCAAAAGTTTCACCAAGATACTTTACCGACATTGCCGTACACTCAATATGCCACCCCGGGAAACCCACCCCCCACGGACTCTCCCACTCCATCTGGCGTATTTGCCCTGAATCTTTTGAGGGGGAAAATTTCCACAAAGCAAAATCAGTAGGTGATTTTTTTTCTTCATTGACTTCAACCCTAGCTCCATCCTTTATTTTTTCTAAATTAAGATTTGCAAATTTTCCATAATCAATATATTTTTTGGTATCAAAATAAATTCCGTCACTTATTCTATAAGTGAATCCATTTGCTTCAATTTTTTTTATCAAATCAATCTGTTCTTTTATATTATCAGTTGCTTTACATAAAACATCGGGGTGTTGGATATTTAAACTATTTAAGTTTTCTTCAAATTCATTTTGGTATTTCTTGGCAATCTCCCAAACAGACAAACCCTCTTTTTTAGATCCTTTTTCCATTTTATCCTCACCACTATCTGCATCCGAAGTCAAATGGCCAACATCGGTAATATTCATCACCCAATTTACTCTATACCCTAAATACCTAAAAGTTCTTACTAAAATATCCCAACAAACATAAGCATACATATTTCCAATATGAGGACTAGAGTATACCGTCGGTCCACAAGAGTAGATCCCCACCTCACCTTCCCTAATTGGTTTAAATTCTTCTTTAATTCTGGTTGCCGTGTTGTATAAAAAAATTTTTTGCATTCTTTATTATTGTACCTTATTTCCTTTAAATTCGGCTGTTGCCGACATTTCAGTCATATCTGGTTTGTGTTGTTTTTTGTTTATAAAAGCACTACCTCGACTCTTTTTTTGTTTAGCCGGATTAGTCGACTCCATATTTAAACTATTGTATTCCTCTTGTTGTCGTCGTTTTTGTTCTTCTTCTTGTCTTTTTTGTTCCTCATAATACCTCTGCTTATCTTCCTCCTCTTTTTCCTTTTGTCTTCTCAATTGAGCCAATTCTTCCTCAATATTTCGAGGTTTTTCTTTAACTTTATTTTCATCTTTCTGATCGTCTTTCTTTTTACCAACCTCTCCTTTTAATTTAGCTATTTCATGCTGACTTTTTATACTCTCTTGTCGTTTTTTTTGTTCCAATTCAGCATCAGTCATTGTCCTTTCCAACCCCAACAATTCTTTTCCAGTAATTATGCTTTCAACAATCTTTCCACCCTCTTGAACAACATTTTCAACCGTTTCCATTCCAATCTGCCCTAATCCCTTCACTACCCCTTTTAAAACTTTATCATCAGACATAATTTATTTTACCATCTAAGACAATCCTCTTATTTAATTTCATAAATTTTAAAATTAGTAATTAGACATTAGAAATTAGTAATTTTACCTAAATGTCTCTTCTTCCATCCAAAGCTCGGCATAAAGTTGCTTGATCGGCGTATTCCAAATCAGCCCCTATTGGTAATCCACTACCTATTCGAGATAGTTTAATATTTAACCCTTCAAGTCTTTTTTTAATATGCAAAGCAGTTGCCTCTCCTTCCATAGTCGGATTTGTCGCTAATATTATTTCTAAATCACAAGACTCTTTATTTTTTTCCGACAAAACAACTTTTACCCTTTGGACTAACTCATCTATTTTTAAGTCATCTGGACTTATATGTTCCAACGGATTAACCACTCCTCCTAGCACATGATAAACCCCTTTATACTCACCCATATTCTCAATTACCATCACATCAATCGCTCTTTCTACTACACAAATTTGTCGTGTATTTCTCTTAGAATCTTTACATATCGAACAAATATCTTGTTCACTTACTGAAAAACATTTTTTACAAATTTTTACATCTTCTTTCATTTTTATTAAACTATTTGCCAAATCTTGGACATAAGCTTTTGGGGTATTTAATAAATAAAAAGCCAATCTAGTTGCCCCTTTAGGACCGATTCCAGGCAATCGCTCAAACGCATTTATTAAATTTTTTATCCCCTTTGGAAATTCCGCCACAATATTACTTTATAAACTTTATAACTTTACAAACTTTCAACTAAAATAATCCTTCCAATCCCCCCATATCTTTCATTCTTTTAGCCGCCATTTCTTGTGATTTTTTCATCGCTTTGTTAATTACTTCAACCAATACTTTATTTTCCATCCCATTTATCGATAAATCTTTTATTTTTTGGTCACCACTTACTCTAATTTTTATTCCATTTTCTTCAATTTCTACAATTTCAGCTTCAACAGCCTTTTTCAATTTATAAGCCTGAGCCAACATTTTTGCTTTATCAAACATAAATTTATTTTAAAAAATAATCTAAACCTATTATATCTTAGATATTAGAAATTAGAAATTTAGCCAAATATATCTTTCGCCACATCATACAAATCTTCTTTATTCTCATTTTTTTCAACTAATTGCTCACTAACATTTTCTACTGGAGTATCGTTTTGAATTATTAACGGAGCTTTGCGACTTTTTCCCAAAACGCAATCAAAAATCAATTCCACTCCTAACACCCGAAACAAACCCTCTTCAACTATTTTTTTATTTTTTGGTTCTTCCAATCGATCTTTATGAAAAGGATAAAAAACTTCTAACACTAATTTTCGCCCCAAAAACTTAATTGGACGCGAAGCTCTCAAAAATGCTTCCACTGATCGATTTACCGGCTTTATTGCCAACAATACGTTTCCCCACGATTGAACTATTTTATCCAAATCTATACCTGTCACCTCCAATACAAGAGAGTTACTTTCATTTGAAATTTCAACTAAATCTGTATCTTTTGTTTCTTCAACTTTATTTTTTTTCGGTTTTAAAACCTTTTTTACCTCTTCACTATTGACTAAATTTGAATCTTCTTCTTCTTTTTTTTGTTTTAAAACAGGTTCCTTAAAACCGTTTACAAAATCAATTACTGCCAACTCTAATGGTAGTTGATCAATTTCAGTTTCTTTTTCTTGCTTTGAAGCTCGTAACAAAAAGTTTACCCAAAGCTCTAAATTGTTTAAATCAAATTCAGACTTTTCACCTACTCCTACACCAAAATTTAACAATACTTTATCTAAAAAATATTCAAGCAATCTTTGTCTAAAAACAACAAAATCAACCCCATCTACCGCCATTTTTTCTAATTTTTCCAAAATTTTTTTAGTATCTTTTGAAAACAAATCTTTTTCAAATTCAACCTCATTATAATTACCACTTTTGTTTAAATAAAAATTATCAACCTGCTCAAAACTAATCTTTTTGCCCAAAGATAAAATTAACTCATTAAAATTTTTTTGTAAATTTCTAAAACTCCCGTCACTTTTGTCCAATATATACTCAATAGTTTTTTCATCCAAATCTATTTTTTCTCCATCTAAAATTTTCTCCAGAGACTTTCTTAATGCTTTTTTATCACCCTTGCGAAAATCAACCCTAACCAATCTCGACATAACCGTATCTGGAATTTTTGAAACATCAGTTGTACACAAAATAAATATTGTATGTGACGGTGGTTCTTCAATTAATTTTAACAAAGCATTAAAAGCATCCCTAGTCATCATGTGGACTTCATCAATAATAAACACTTTATATTTCAATTGGCTCGGAGATAAGTATGCTTTATCTTTTAACCCCCTAACATCTTCAATCCCTCTATTTGATGCGGCATCCATCTCGATAATATCAATCGATCGACCGTTTAATATTTCTTTACAATTGTCACAATTGTTACATGGTTCTCCATCGTTTCTGTCCTCACAATTTATCGCCCTTGCCAAAATTCTTGCCGCCGAAGTCTTACCTGATCCTTTAGGTCCCGAAAATAAAAACGATTGGGGGATATCTTTTGCTTTTAGAAAATCTCTTAAAGTATCGGCCACATCAACCAAATCTAATTCAGAAATTTTTTTTGGTCTATATTTTAAGTGAAAAACAGACATCAATAGATTAAAGCAAAGCTAACCTAAATTTACAATATCATTATCTATATCAACAACTATCTCATTTCAATAAATTTTCCACCCCATGAATTAACCATTGATACAAAATATTTTCCAAATTTGATTTTTGAAATTTAACCTCATATTTTAATTTTTGAGTACATATCACAATATCCCCAAGTCTAATATTGCCATCTTCATCAACCTCTTTTGACATCGGAAAACCCAACACCTGGGGAATATAATTTTTACCACGATATTTCATGTTTAAATCTTTAGCTTTTTTTCGACCTACAAAAATTACACTTAATTCCACATTTTCCCTATATCCATTATCCATTAATATTCTATTGGCTAATTCTCTTATTCTACGATCTACAATCGACGATCTATCATCTAATTTTAATCCCCAATTTTTAGGATGTTTTAACAAAATAACATTTTCTTTAGACATTAGATATTTTTTCTTTTACAATTTTTGCCACTACTCCACCATCAACCGTTCCTCCAAGTTTAGCCATAACTTCTTTCATTACAACTCCAAAATTATTCCCCTTTTCAGCTACCACCTGATTTACAATTTTGGCAATATCTTCCTCACCAATCTCTGGAGGTAAATATTCTCTAACCACCGAAATTTCATAATCCATCTGAGAAACCAAATCAGCCCTATTCCCCTTGGCAAATAGTTCTTTCGCTTCCTGCTTATTTTTCAATTCTTTTCGAAGTACATTAAACTCTTCAACCTCAGTCATTTGACCTACCGGTAGTTGTAATTCTTTTTTATCAATTAAAGACACCAAAAACCTCAACACCTCGACTCTTTTTGAATCGCGATTTTTTAAAGCCTCAATACTAAGTTGCTTAAGTTTATCTTTTAACATCGTGTCTCCTTGAATTTTTTGCTCGACGTCGACATTTGTCTCGCCAAACTACAATTTTCTTTTTGGCATATCTTATTTCTGATGGTTTAATATAAGCAGTTCTCTTTTTTACTTCATCAGCAATATCCTCCTCCAAACACAAACGACGAAATTTACCAATTAGGTCGTCTTTAGATTCACCTTTCTTTTTTTGTACTATAATTGACATTAAAAAAATAACACCTCCTTACAATTTAACAATTGCCTATTTTACTCTATTATCGTTGACTTTGTAAACAGTTAATCCGATCCAAGCTATTTACAATACCATCACTATTATAATCACTAATTATTTTGTCGCAATCAATATCCTTTTTGTTAACTGGAGTCGGTGCCACTCCTCCATTACTTTTACATGTCGCTGTATCAAAAGAATTAACTACCCCGTCCTTATTATAATCAGTTTTTGAATCGCACACAATTTTTGTATTCGAAGTCGCTGTTGATGGGATTGGAGATGTTACCGCCATTGTAGGTGTAACAGCTAACACTACATCTGATTCACCCTTTGTTTTAAACATATAAGGCATACCTCCATTGTCAAAAACTTCATCACCAATTCTAATCCGATAATAATAATTCGTGGCCGGACGTAGTTGATTTAAAGTTAAACTGTGATTAGTTGTAGCCGCACTGTCTGCTGTCATCAACACCAAACTTGCCGCTGTAGTTCCATACTCCACTTTCGCAATTGACTCTTTCTCAGAAGTCCAAGTAACTGTTGCTGTCTTACCGTCTTCACTAGAAACAGCAGAAACATTCGTTGGTTCTATATCGCTAGTCGCTCCACTCATAAAAATTTTTGCTTGTGTCACTGCTACCACCCCCAAAACTATCACCACCAACATTACCACCACAATAACAATGGTTTTTAAATTAATTTTTTTCATAAGAATTTCAAGACTACGGCTGAAACTACGCTAACAGCTCCAAATAAAATCAAACCCAATGTGGCCCCAATCGCCCCTGTCTTTGGTAACTCCTCAGTTTCTTCTTCAGTTTCTTCGGTTGTATCCGATGTATCATCATCGCCATCACCGGCTTTAACCACATAGGATCCATTTACGTTCTCACTACAAACTATTATCTCTCCTACCGGACTCGCTTTAATAATATTTGTATCAGTAGTTGAACCTTGAGTACAATTGAATTTTACCAAACCAGTACCCACAGCCTTGGCTTTAAAATTAAATACCACCAAATCCCCATTATTGCTATTAGAACTTGAATTGCTATTTGAATAACAAGAATAACTAAATTTTCCTGATTCAGGATCAGAAACACTACAACTACCACCATCATCAGTGGTTTCAAAAACTAAAGACGGAGCTTCTTCTACCGAGACTAGTTCTAAAATCTTTGAATCATAAGTCCCATATCCATCTGCACCTCCAACCACCTGACTTCCAGAATCCATCTTTACTGTCACACTAAACTCTTCACCCACAGTATATGTCCCACTAGATGGACTAAACGACTGATGAGGCCCAGCCAATGCCGCCTTAGTGCTTGTTGTCATCAATAGGCCAAGCATCAGAAAAACATTAAACAATAAAGCAGCTTTTTTCATAACTATTTTGTTACATTAATTTCTAATTTATTACTCGAATAAACCAAAGATTTATTGGTATTCGTTTCTACAATAATACTAGCAAACTTTTTATCTTCAGTGCTAGTAGATAAATCAAAATCAACTTTACCCTCAGCAATTGGAGTAACTGTAAAAGACAAGACTTCCACTGTTTCCCCTTTTTGAGTTTCATAACCTTTTCCTTTCTCATCACTACTCCACAACAACACCGACACTAATCCGGTTTTATTATCAATCCCGGTAGTTTTCAATTCTTCTCCAATTTCTTTATTTGTAGTTAATTTAGACAAAGTTACTACTTTTGGATCGAAATACATATAGGCTTCAATAGAATCTAAAGTCAAATCTTTTTTAGACAACATATTTAAAGAAACATCGTAACTTTTCCCCACTTTCATATCTGTAACATCCGCCTGCCAAACAAAATCAGCCACTGGTTCTTCAACTACCACTTTTTTTTCTGTTTTTACATCTGTAGTTAAATCACTTACTTGAGAGCCCTTATCAAGGTTAGACACCAACATAATACTCTCAAACACAACTACTATTGCCACTATGGGAATCAGTATTTTTATTAATTTATTTTCCT
>Ga0116157_10004832_pt1 | contig 12504 bp, 15 predicted proteins | sample AD_UKC048_MetaG_FD_89882 | JGI IMG/M metagenome (GOLD analysis project Ga0116157, IMG submission 89882) | Active sludge microbial communities of municipal wastewater-treating anaerobic digesters from USA - AD_UKC048_MetaG | ecosystem: Engineered > Bioreactor > Anaerobic > Digestate | place: USA... | reverse complement strand
TAGAAAAAATAACGACAACGACCGCGGCAATGGAATTTTGGTTCTAATTGGTTTTATTTTAATTATTTTTTCACCAATTATTGCCCAACTTATTCAACTTGCAATTTCTCGTCGTCGAGAATATTTTGCTGATGCTTCAGCAATAAAACTAACTCGTCAACCACAAGGACTTATTAACGCTCTAACAAAAATTTCTTCTGATAAATCAAAATTTGAAACTGCTTCAACTGCCACTGCCTCACTTTATATTTCCAATCCTTTCAAAAACAACAAACTTGCCAGTATGTTTTCTACCCACCCTCCAATAAAAGACCGTATCAAGGCTCTTGAGCAAATGTTTTAACTTTTAACTTTATAACTTTAAACTTGATAAACTAAGTTATGTCTTTCGTTCATCTTCATGTTCATACCGAATACTCACTTCTAGATGGATTGAGTAAAATCAAAAACCTTATCGCTTTGGTTAAAGAAATGGGAATGAATTCTGTGGCGATTACCGATCATGGCAGTATGTATGGAGCTATTGAGTTTTATAAAGCCTGCAAAAAAGCTGAAATTAAACCAATAATTGGTTCAGAACTTTATATGTCTCCAAATGGCCGTCTAGATAAATCCACCAGCAACCGTCGCAACCAACACCTAATATTGTTAGCCAAAGATAATCATGGTTACAAAAATTTAATGAAACTTATCAGCATCGCCAACATTGAAGGTTATTATTACAAACCCCGTATTGACTGGGAGACACTGACAAAATACCACCAAGGCTTAATCTGTTGCAGTGCTTGTATCGAAGGAGAGATAAGTCAACTAATTTTAAACAACGACTATGAAAAAGCAGTTAGTAGGGCCAAAGATTTTCAAAAACTATTTGGCCAAGATTATTATCTAGAAATTCAAAGACATCCCGGCCTAGATGGACAAGATACTGCAAATGAAGGTATCATAAAAATTAGCCGAGAGTTGGGCATTCCTCTTGTTGCTACCAACGATGCGCACTATCTCAAAAAGAGCGATGCTTTTGCCCAAGATGTTTTGATGATGATTAATACTCAAACGACAATTAATGACAAAAATCGATTAAGTATGGTCGACATTCCTGATTTTTATATCAAGTCACCCCAAGAAATGGCCACTCAATTTGCTGACTTTCCCGAGGCCCTAGAAAATACTCAAAAAATTGCTGACAAATGTGATGTCAATATTGAACTTGGTAATTGGTATTTTCCTAAATACAAATTACCCAAAGATAAAACAGCCGAAGAAGTTCTCTGTAGCGCTGTCTATGAAGCAGCCAAACAACATTATGGTCAAAAATTAAGTAAAGAAATTACCGATCGGCTCGAATACGAGATGGAAGTAATTAACACCAAGGGTTATGCCGCATATTTTTTAATCATGCGTAATTTTATTCAATGGGCCGAAGAAAACGACACCTCCACTAATACTAGGGGGTCAGCTGCTGGTTGTCTTGTTGCTTTCGTTTTGGGTATTACCACAGTCGATCCGCTCATTTATCAACTACCATTTGAACGGTTCTTAAACAAAGATAGACCGTCACCGCCTGATATCGACTTGGATATTGCCGACGACAAACGTCAACAAATGCTTTATCACATTATTGACCAATATGGACATGATGCTGTTGCTCAAATTTGTACTTTTGGTAGAATGATGGCCAAAAATGCTGTTCGTGACACAGCCAGAGTACTCGATTATGATTATGCAGTTGGAGATCGAATTAGTAAATTAATCCCAGAAGGCTCTCAAGGTTTCCCCATGTCCATCGACAAAGCCTTAAATATCGCTCCAGAATTAAAAAATTTATACGACTCCAATCCCGATGCTAAAAAAATATTAGATTTTGCCAAACAAATTGAGGGCTGTGCTCGTCACATCAGTGTACACGCTTGTGCCATTGTAATTTCTCCAACAACAATCAATGAATTCAGCCCAACCCAACTTGAAACAGGTGGCGACAAAACTATTACTCAATATGAAATGCATGCTTGTGAAGACGTTGGTTTAATCAAATTTGATATTTTGGGTATTAGAAATTTATCTTTCTTAGGACAAGCAGTGGTTAATGTCAGAAAAACTCAAAAAATTGAAATAAATTTAAAAAAAATTCCGCTCGATGACAAAAAAACTTTTGAAATGCTCTCAAAAGGAGATACTATGGGAACATTTCAGCTTTCAGGCGACGGTATGACTAAGTGGCTCAAGGAATTAAAACCAAATCGCATTGAAGATTTGATGGCTATGGTAGCATTATATCGCCCCGGACCGATGGCAATTATTCCAGAATATATTGCTCGTAAAAATGGCACTTCACCAATAACTTATTTCGACCCTAAAATGGAAAAATTTCTTAAAAAATCTTATGGACTATTAGTTTATCAAGATGACTGCTTGTACACAGCTATCGAACTTGCCGGCTATAATTGGATAGAAGTCGACAAATTTAGAAAAGCAATTGGTAAAAAGATACCCGAAGAAATGGCCGCTCAAAAAGAAAAATTTATCAATGGTTGTATTAAAAACGGTTACACCGAAAAAAAAGCCCAAGAAATTTTTAGCTATATTGAACCATTTACTAGTTATGGTTTCAACAAAGCTCATGCCGCTTCATACGGTATGTTGGCTTATCGAACTGCATACATGAAGGCTAATTATCCCGTAGAATACATGTGCGCCCTCTTGACGGCAGAATCAGCAGATTCAGACAAAATTTCTGATGGAATCGAAGAAAGCCGAAAAATGGGGATAATTATTGCCCCCCCAGATATCAACAAATCACATCAGGGTTTTGAGATGGAGGAAAATCCAAATTCTCTCGACAAAATATCTATTCGCTTTGGTTTTAGTGCTATCAAAAACGTTGGCCAAGCTGCTATCGACAACATCATCAATGAAAGAAACCAAAATGGACCATTTATAAGTTTTAGTGATTTTTGTTTGAGGGTTGATAGTCAAAAAGTTAATAAACGAGTTTTAGAGAGCTTGATAAAAGTTGGTGCCATGGATCAGTTTGGTGAAAGAAACGCCATCTTAAATTCTGTTGAAAAAATCAGAACCGAATGTGAAAAATTAAACACTAAAAAAGATAACGGCCAATTTGGACTTTTTGATAACCCCAAAAAGGATAACACCAAAATAGTCGCCCCACCAGATAAATTTGTCGAAATTGAGCCTATGACCGAAAAAGATAAATTATTAATGGAAAAAGAATTGATAGGAATTTTTGTTTCCGAAAATCCAATATATAAAATTTTATCGCCATTTACCACACTAGGTTTACCCAAAATTAGTGAAATTTTATCCCAACCCGGCGATAGCATTATTAAAACTGTTGCTTCTATTAGAAAGTTCAAAAACATCTTAACTAAAAAAAATAATGCTAAAATGGCTTTTGTAACACTAGAAGACGAAACCGGTAGTATCGAAGCAGTAGTTTTTCCCAAAATTTACGAACGAATATCATCATTGATTGCTGAAAATAAAGTTGTTTATGTCGAAGGTAAAATTAATATCCGAGAGGGGACCCCCGCAATCCTTATTGATCTTCTTTCCGATACTCCACCAAAAAATAAAAGCAAATACGATTTTGTTATCAATGTCCCCAAAGAAACTAGTCAAAGCCAATTAATGAAACTTAATACTTTACTAAAAAGTAACCCCAACGGTCATCGTGGCCTTATAATTCTCCCAAACGGTAAAAATCTCCCCTTAAGTTATGGTGTCAATTACAATGGTAAATTGCAACAACTCATAGACACCATCCTCTTGTCAAACAAAAATTAGCTTGCTAGACTACCAAAGTTTATTTTGATATAATTTCAAAGCAAAAAATACAAATTATGGCCTTAAAAATAATTCATAAAGATCAAGAATACTTTGTCGGTGATACCGTCAGAGTTAATTATAAAATCAAAGAAAAAGACAAAGAACGTCTTCAAGCTTTTGATGGAATAATTTTAGCCATTCAGGGAACCGGTGAGAATAAAAATTTTGTAGTTCAAAAACACGCAACCGATTCAGTTAATGTCGAAAGAATATTCCCCCTAAATTCTCCCTGGATCGACAGTATCAAAAAATTACGTTCTCCAAAAGTTAAAATACGTCGATCAAAATTGTATTATCTTCGTAATCCAAAAGCCAAAACTATCTAAAGTAGTTTCAACTTCCTGCACCTAAAAAAGCTATCAATGTTGTTTTTTTTATTTAGTAATTATTAATTTTTAATTATTAATTATTTTATGGGTCTTTAGCTCAGTGGTAGAGCAGTTGCCTTTTAAGCAATTGGTCGCGGGTCCGAGTCCCGCAGGACCCACAACGTAAAATTTTACAACACATAATTAACGTTGTCGAAACGTTTAATTTGCAAAATTATTACGTTTCACCACATGTCATTATATGGTTTAGTATTAGGTATTAGCTTTGTTGTTGGTATCAACTATTTTTATTCCCACAACAAAATGGTTGTAAAAACTAAAGAAAATTATTTTATCTTTTCTACCTTAATTTGGGGAATTGTTGGTGCTCGAGTTTATGGGATTATTGCTACTTGGGATTATTTTTCTAAAAATCCAATACAAATAATAAATTTAAGAAGTGGTGGTCTAGGAATTTTTGGCGGACTATTAGGCGGTATTATTTTTATTTTAATTTTTTCCAAAAAAAATAAAATAAGTTTTTTAAACCTTTCCAATTTTATTGTTCCAATTATTCCACTTTGTCAAAGTATCGGCCGATGGGGAAATTATTTCAATCATGAAATCTATGGTGTAAACAATCAACCAGTCTGGTTTTATGAATCAATTCTTTTATTTATTTTATTTTTATTTTTTAAAAAAATTAAAAAACACCAAACCGGAATTTACTTAATTTTCTATGGAGTAATAAGATTTGTCCTTGAATTTATTCGTACCGACACAATAACTTTGGGATTTTTTAGTTTAGCTCAAATTTTGTGCCTATTATTTATTTTTATTGGTCTTATAATTATCAAATATGAAAATACTCGTCATTAACCCCGGCTCTACCACCACAAAATTGGCTTTATTCGAAGAAAAAACACTAATATTCGAACACAAAATCGATCATGCTCAAGATCAAGGGTTTCAAGATAAGTTTTGTAAACCAGGAAATGTTCTCGATCAATTAGAATATCGATTAAATCAAATAAATACAATTCTTAAACAAAACAATCTCAATCAAATTGATGCAGTCGTTGGTAGGGGAGGAATGTTGCCCCCGATTACTTCTGGAACATATACTGTTAATGAAAAAATGATTGACGATTTGTATCATCGCCCTCTTGCCAATCATGCCTCCAATCTTGGCGCTGCTCTTGCTCTGTCTATCGCTAAAACTTTTAATATTTCCGATCACGCTTATATCACCGACCCTGTCACGACTGATGAAATCGAACCTAAACACAAAATAACTGGTATTGCTGAAATCAAACGCTATGCTGCTTGGCACGCTCTCAATCAAAAAGCAGTATCACGAGAATACGCCAATTCTATAGGTAAAATGTATGATGAATTAAACTTAATTGTTGCCCACTTGGGCGGTGGAGCTTCTTTTGGCGCTCACAAAAGTGGCAAAACCATAAATGTTGTTAATGCCCTTTCAGGAGAAGGGCCATTTACACCAGAAAGAGCTGGAAGCATCCCTGCCCAAAACCTAATTGAACTCTGTTTTTCTGGAAAATACACACAAGAACAACTGAATTATTTAATCGCCGGTGGAGGAGGGTTATTTAGTCTTTTAAAAACCAAGAATGTTTTTGAACTAAGACAAAATTACGACTCCTTACACCAAGACACAAAAGATATTATTGACGAAATGATTACTGGATTTTCTAGTGCCGTCTGTCAACTTATTCCCGATTTTGAAGGAGAAAAAATTGATCAAATCATTATCACGGGCGGACTAGCACAATGGCCACTTATTACCGACAAAATGAAAAATGACCTAAAAAATCTCAATATTGGTATTACAATAATTCCTGGAGAAAAAGAGATGGAAGCGCTTCGCGATGGGGCTATTAGAGTCTTGACCAATCAAGAAACAGCTAAAGATTATCAATAAGTTACCAAATTATTGGTTCTTTGTTGTTAAAAATTAAATAAGCATTAGTTTGGGAAAAAGGTTTAGAACCAAAAAACCCTCCAAAAGCCGACAGGGGAGACGGATGAGCTGATTTGATCACCATATGTTTATTTTCATCAATTACCAATCCCTTCTTTTGAGCATAACTTCCCCATAAAATAAAAACCAAATTTTCTTTTTTTTCAGACAAAATTTTTATAACACTATCAGTAAATTTCTCCCATCCTTTATTTTGATGTGACCCGGCTTGACCGGCTCTAGCTGTCAAAGTTGCATTTAATAGTAACACCCCTTGTTTAGCCCAATCCTCCAAATTTCCATTTTTATTTTTGGACTTTAGTCCTGTATCAGTTTCAATTTCTTTATAAATATTAACCAAAGATGGGGGAATTTTAACATCATCGTTTACCGAAAACGCCAAACCATTAGCTTGGCTAGGTCCATGATATGGATCTTGACCCAAAATTACTACTTTTACCCTGTCAAACGGAGTTAACTCAAAGGCGTTAAAAATAAACCGTGCTGGTGGATAAACTGTCGATTTCTTGTATTCTTCTTTTACAAATTCGACCAAATCCTTGAAATATTTTTCATCAAATTCATTTTCTAAAACTTTTTTCCAACTAGATTCAATTTTTACATTCACTTATCTATTTTAATATAAAAATTTATAAATTATATGATACACTTTGATATGAGTCACAGTGAATTATTATCAAAACTAAAAGACGAATTAGATCCAGAACAAGGGTTTGCATACAATAAAGCTACTGTCGCAAGACAAAGACGTCTTTGGGAAGCCGCTCAACTATTTAATATACAACCCGTTATTGTTTCATCAAGAAAAGAAACTCCCCTTGAACGAGAATATCCACCGATTCCACCTTCTACTAAATCCGAAAAAGATAACAGTCGCATTAATTACTTTCCCATTAGTGAATTTAAAATTGGTTTACAAGATCTCCTGAATAGAAAAAAGAAGTGAGCCCGCGGTCCAAAATCTGGAACCCCTGTTTGACTCTTTAATTAAAACCTACTATAAACTAATTAAACTCGGATTAACCAAAGTCAACGGTAAAGTTACCTTTTTAAATACTAAGGAGGAAGGGATATGAGTCAGTTTACTACTTCATTACATAACGAACAGACTTTCTATTCAGCCTTTATTAAAGATTTAGAAAATTGTAAAAAAGAAGTAATTATCGAAAGTCCTTTTATTACTACTCAAAGAATGAATTTACTTTTCCCTATCTTAAAAAAATTAAACAATAGGGGAGTCAACATCTTTATAATCACCAGAGACCCTCAAGAACATAATAAAAAGTACCAAGTCCAATCAGAAATCGAAATTAGAGCCTTTGAGACCGTCGGAATTCAAGTTTTTCTCTCAAATGGTAATCATCACCGAAAACTAGCCATCATTGATCGTAGCGTCTTATGGGAAGGAAGTTTGAATATTCTTTCTCAAACAAAAAGTAAAGAGATTATGCGCCGCCTTGAAGGCGACGGCTTCGCCGCTAATATGTTTAAATTTTTGAATTATGGCAAATATATCTAAAATGCTATACTCCAGCATGAGTAAAAATACCGGTTATCAACTTAACCAAAAAGATATCGAAACTACGATTAATTATCTTAAAACTAAAAATCTCCCTCATACCGCCAAAGACGCTATAAAATTTTTAGAAGAAAGAAACACATTAGCTCATATAGCGGCACATAAAATTGTAGAAGATGAACAAAGCGGCAAGATAAAAAAGGTCAAAACAAATTAAAAGGGAAGTATGTCGCTTGATTTTACTTTTAATACTTTAAGAATTTTCTCTAATGTTTCAATAGTCGGATTTTCTTCATCTCTTTCAATTCTAGCGTAGTAATTAACACTAATTCCGGCCCTACCAGCTACATCGGTTTGTTTCAAATCTAAACTTAAACGGACTTTCTTCAACTTTTTTCCAATCTTTCTTGGTGACATAGAAGAATTATAACCTATACAATCTATTTGCTAAACTTTATTAATGAAAATAAAGAAAGTTAAAAATAACTTAGATACCAAAAATAAGATAGATGTATTTACCAAAGAATTAGTAAGATTATTTTTAGAACAAATAAATGGTAAGCGATAAACTAATTCGTGAGCTTCAAACAATAGCTAAAGAAGAAGGAAACATGTCTTTAAGCTTTAAAAAGGCTAAAAAAACAGGAGAATTTATGGTTAAATATTTCAAATTATTAATGGAAATAAACGATAAAACAGGAATTGTGGAAAAACCCAAAAAAGAATAACTGTCCTAATTCTTGGATTGAAATAAATTTAAATAAAAATGAAAATCAGCTTAAAAAATATTTAAGAATCTAGTAATCGGTTTTACTGCCAACCAAAAAATATCTTACTTCTTGTTCATAAGCTGGAACAAACTTTCCATTTTCATAAACAAACCTGGTCCTTAAATATCCAGTTTGGCAACATCTAGCTGATTCATCATTTGGATTACGCCATTCAACGTAAAATCCATTCCCAGTTTCATTTTGAACGATAAAAGAACTATCTTCATCAACTGAAAAAATAATATTATTACCTTTAACAATAGCTGCATTATAAGAACCACCATCAGCCCGACCAACAGAATTTAAACCCAATATTCTTTCTTTAATCCCATCGTTATCAACATCAAAAGTATCATAAATTTCTATATCTAAAGATTCATCCCAAAAATGAACTGCCACCTGTCCATATTCTTGATATTGTTTTTCAATTTCCGTTACCCAATAACTGTCTTCACCTTCTATTTCTATAATTTTATTTTTTATATCACCAAATTTTTTGTTTGAAATAGGAACAATTTTAGATGAATAGTCACTTATAGTTATTTTGGTAGTAGGGTATGATTGATAAACTTCTCGACTATCCAATGCTACTTGATTATATTCTTCAATCGTTCCTTCCTCACCATCTCCACCAATAGACCCCCAAGTAGCATCCTTAATAGAAAAATATTTTAATGGTAAATCATATTGAGGATAATCCTTACACTCTATATAACTTGCATTTATACATTCATCTGTATCTTCATTTTGAGTTTCTGCTTGATTACTCATTTGGTTAATCACTGTTGTTTTTTTATTTGTCCAAAACCAAACACCAACCCCAATAACTATTAAAATTAAAATTGTTTTCTTCATTTTTTATTTAAAAGTCACCCAACATGATCTTTGTATCCAAATAGGTAAAAAACCTCCATCTTTTGGAATATATCTAGTAAACTCTGTTTCCCCTGTGTTCCAATCTATTGTTTCATATAACGTAAAACCTTTATTTTCATAACCCTGTCCAATCCATACGTTTGCACCATCAGCTCTAAAAATAATTTTTCCATCTTTTACAATCATGGCTATGTTCGGAGTATGATTCATGGCCACATCCGCACTTATAATTCGCTCATCTTCTCCGTCATCATCTACATCAAAATTTCTTTCTTCCCAACCCTTTTCGTCGCCTATTTTATACAATTCCTTTTCAAATTCAGCTTGTATAAAAGGCTTGTCAAGATTAATAACTTCAGCGTTTTCAATAAATTCAGGTTCCCAGGAAACACTTATTTCATTTGCTAATCGAGAATAGTCTTTATAACCATGTCCATCTACTTCATATGGACAAGTAAATTTTCCTTTTTTATTATTTTCCAACATCTCTCCACACTTATCATTTATTAAAAATCCTTTATCAAAACCTTCCTTAAAACTCCTATTATTAACATACCAAACAACAACCACTCCAAAAATTATTAATGGGCACAATTAAAAAAATTGAAACGACGTGGTAAGCCGCTTGCTGTGCAAACAAAAAGCAGATGAGCAGCGCAAAAAAGACGAGCAGGCCAAAACCGATGTTCTTTTTCATGTGCGTTCCTCTTGTTGTGGGCTGTGGGTGGGGCGGCAGCCGGGGGGAAGCCCTGCGCCGGCTGGGCCAAAATAATACAGAAAGCCTGCCAAAGGCACAGTAAAATGGCACTGGGCAGAGAATGTTGCCAGGCTTTTTGCCTGGTTTGCTTATGTTTATTATAAGAGCTTTCTTGTATAGATTCAATGAAAAATGGTGAAAAACGACAAAAGACACCAAAAATCACCGTAAAAAGACTGACTGTAGCACCGCTGTAGCACAAAGTGCTTGACAGGGTGGCAGGATTTTGTATAATGGTTTCATTAGAAACCGTTTATAAAGAAACTATTTAAAAGGGGGTGAAAGCTTGCTTACCAATACAGAGCTGCTGCAAAATGTACAGCTGGTCATGCAGTTGCTTGACCACAGTGCGCGCAGCCTGACAGAAAAACATGGCCTTTCACAGGCGGAAGCCAACGTGCTGATGTTTTTGGTCAACAACCCCGGCAAAGACACCGCAACCGATATTGTAGAGCTGCGCATGCTGCCCAAAGCCAATGTTTCCAAAGCGGTGGACGGGCTGATACAAAAAAAGCTGCTGCTGCGCAGGCCGGACACTGCCGACCGGCGGCGGGTGCACCTGGTGCTGACCCCCGCGGGGGCGGCGCTGACCGCCGAGGTGCAGGCTGTAAAAGAACGCTTTCTCGACGATTTGTTTTTTGGCTTTACCCCGCAGCAGCGTGACCAATATGCCACTTTGAACGCCCGCATTGCAGAAAACGCCCGCACCGCACTGGAAAGGAAGTAATACCCCACATGCAGCAAAGTAACCAATTTCTCGGTACCGACCCCATCCCCCGCCTGCTGCGCAGGCTTGCTGTGCCCACCGTCACGGCGCAGTTGATCAACATGCTGTACAACATTGTGGACCGCATTTATATCGGGCACATGCCGGTGGACGGTGCCCTTGCGCTGACAGGGGTAGGCGTGTGTATGCCGGTCATCATGATCGTCGCTGCTTTTGCCTCGCTGGTCGCATCCGGCGGGGCACCCCGCGCGTCAATTGCCATGGGGCGCGGCGATGAAGAGGAGGCACAAAAAATATTGGGCAGCAGCTTTTTATTTCAGGTGCTCATTTCACTGCTGCTCAGTGCGGTACTGCTGGTTTGGGGCAGGCCCGTTTTACTGGCTTTCGGTGCCAGTGAAAACACCATTGGCTATGCGACCGATTACCTCAGCATTTACGCCCTTGGCACGCTGTTTGTACAGCTGACGCTGGGCATGAACGCGTTTATCACCGCGCAGGGGTCTACAAAAATCAGCATGGTTTCGGTGGTAATCGGCGCGGTGTGCAACATTGTGCTGGACCCCATTTTCATCTATGCGTTTGGCATGGGGGTGCGGGGTGCCGCGCTGGCCACCATTTTGTCGCAGGCGGTGTCCTGCTGCTGGGTGCTGGTGTTTTTGACCGGCAAAAAAACACTGCTGCGGCTGCAGCGCCGCAACCTGCGGCTTTCGCCGCGCATTTTGCTGCCCTGTCTTGCGCTGGGGCTGGCGCCGTTTATCATGGGGGCAAGCGAAAGTGTGATTGCCGTTTGCTACAACTCTTCACTGCTGGCCGCCGGCGGCGATATTGCGGTGGGCGCAATGACCATTCTTACCAGTGTGATGCAGTTTGCCCTGCTGCCGCTGCAAGGGCTGGGGCAGGGTGCCCAGCCAATTGCAAGCTATAATTACGGTGCCAAAAACCCACAGCGGGTGCGCGCGACCTTTTGGTTGCTGCTGAAGGTTAGCCTGCTGTATTCGGCGGTGTTTTGGGCCTTGCTGATGCTGGCGCCACAGGTGTTTGTGGGTATGTTTACGGCCGATGCCGCACTGGCCGCCTTTACCATCAATGCAATGCGGGTTTACTTTGCCGTGCTGCTGGTGTTTGGGCTGCAGGTTGCCTGCCAGATGACCTTTATCGCAATCGGCAGTGCCAAGGCCTCAATCACTGTGGCGGTGATGCGCAAGTTTGTGCTGCTGATCCCGCTGATCTACCTGCTGCCGCGGCTATTTAGTGCCGCCCCCACAACGGCAATTTATGCAGCAGAGCCGGTGGCAGACCTGCTGGCCGTCACCTTTACCGCGGTGCTGTTTGGCATACAGTTTAAAAAGAGCATGAAAAAGCTGGAAAGTGAACGGCAGGCACCGGCGGCGCAGTAAACCGATGTCGCGTGCCCGCTTGCCGGCGGCACCGGCAGCCGCAGCATGAAAAACAGTATCACAAAATGGTTTTGCATCCCCGTTTGCTTTGCGCTACACTGGGTACCGGTGCATAGCAGAACAAATGCCGCACAGGCAAAACGAAGGGATGATGCCGGGTGAAAATAGAGGACATCTTTATATAAATTATTTTTTTATCTTTAATATTTCTAATTTCACTTAAACTTTTATTTTCTTGCATTAAGGCCATCGATGAATATAAAACATCAGTTCTCAAGGTTTTTCCATCAATTTTTTTA
>Ga0116157_10004826_pt1 | contig 12511 bp, 7 predicted proteins | sample AD_UKC048_MetaG_FD_89882 | JGI IMG/M metagenome (GOLD analysis project Ga0116157, IMG submission 89882) | Active sludge microbial communities of municipal wastewater-treating anaerobic digesters from USA - AD_UKC048_MetaG | ecosystem: Engineered > Bioreactor > Anaerobic > Digestate | place: USA... | reverse complement strand
CCTCCTCCAGGGCCCTCTCGATCTCGGTGTTCGTGTGACCGGGTGCCGTGTAGGCCCAGAAGACGAACAGGCTGGGGTACTTCGAACCTGGATAACCCGAGAAGCCAGCGGCGTAGGTAGCGATCTTCTTGTCGCGGACTAGGCTGCGGTACAGCCGTGACGACCGTCCGTCGCTCAGCAGGCTGCTCAGAGCGCTGTACACCGCGTCGTCTGGATCCGTGATGCTCGGTCGATGGTAGCAGACGATCGCGATTCGTTGCGCCTCAAGCGTAAGGGTCACCCGTCGCTCGCCGATTTGAGGAGGTTCCACCGTCCGCAACGGTTCCGGTTTTGGACGGGCCGGCAACCGCGAGAAGTAGAGTTCGGCCAGGTGTCTGGCCCGAGCGACGTCCACGTCCCCGACCAATACGCTCACGAGGTTGCTGGGCACGTAGTACTTGCTCATGAAGGCCTCGCCGTCGGCCCGCGTGAGGCACTCGATGTCACTGCGATGCCCGATGACCGGCTCGCCATACGGATGGGCCTTGAAAGCAGTGGCGAGGAGTTCCTCCAACATCTTCCCAAACGGATAGCTCTCCACCCGGAGCCGGCGCTCCTCCATGACCACGTCCCGTTCCTTGTAGAATTCTCGGAAGACGGGGTCGCGAAAGCGCTCGGATTCCAGGTAGAACCACAGCTCCAACTCGTTCGAAGGCAGGCTGAAAAAGTAGCAGGTGCTGTCATTGTCCGTCATGGCGTTTAAATCCTGCCCGCCCGCCTTCTCGATCGCTTCGCCAAATTCATTGGGGACGACGTACCTGCGTGCCTCGTCTTGGGCCGCCTCGAACGCAGCCGTCAGCTCCTTGAGTTTCTCGGGATCGGCTTTGTCGCGCTTCTGTCGTTCGCGCGCGTAGGCGGCGAAGGCCTGATCCACCTTGTCGAGCGCAGGGCGTTCGGCCTCGAAATTGGTGGTGCCAAGGCGCGAGCTGCCCTTGAACGCCATGTGCTCGAAGAGGTGGGCGAGGCCGGTGATACCTTTGGTCTCCTGAGCCGCACCGACGTCCGCGTACGTGAGGCAACTGACTACGGGCGCCTGTCGGCTCCAAAACAATGAACCGCATGCCGTTGTCCAGGGTGAACGTCTGCACGCGCGATTGGATATCCTCCATCGTCGGTTCGGCAGAGGCCAAGTCAGCCGAGAGGCTCAACCCGAGGGCGAACACAACCGACGCAACGCAGTAGCGTGAGTAGTGGGTGACTGCCGTTGGGAGCAGGGTCTTAGGATTCATAATGGGGCTGTAAGGTGTCTTGGTGAGTGGCGGCAAATCGCCGGGTCACAGGACTCGCGTTCGGCAAGGCGCGGCGAAGCCATTCGATGTGTTCGGGCCGTGGCGGACATTGGCGGGCTGGGTGCCTTTCAACGGGACAATCGCTCTAAGCGCCTGGCGGCGATCGTGTGATGTGACTGAGCAGTTCACTTGGAACAACGCGGCAGGTTCCGCCGGCTCACCGCGAAAACGAGCAGGCCCAGGCCGCCGAGCAGAGTCGCGCCGGCCGGTTCCGGCACGGGGGTCCCGTGTACCTCGAGGGCAGGCCCGTAAGTGCTCACGAACCAGGGACCCTGGGGCACGGGGAAGACGGGGTTCGGCACGTTATCCGCCCTGCCGAAGAGGCCGGAAGCGGCTTCCGCGCTCGCGACCGTTGCCCGGGCATACTCCAGTCCAGCGGGGTCTCCCCCAAAAGCGATCGTGTAGGTGGTCCCGCTCCAGAGCGGGATTGGGACTACCGGCTGGTAAACCAATTCGAATGATTGCCAAGACCCGACGCCCAAAGCCGTGAACGCCGGATCGGAGAGAGCGACCGCGGCGGGCGAGCCGGCGCAGACATAGGCTCGGGGAAGTTGGAAGGAAGTGTTGACCACACCCAGGAGTCGGACCTGCGTCAGCAGGTAGTCCTCTGTCGCGTTGAAAGACACCGCGTACTCCTGCGTCCAAGCCTCCGCAAAGCCCCCTGAGGGATCCACCGGGTCCGGGATGAAGATCGTGGTTGTTCCGACTTCGATCGTACTGCCTGCGGGCAGGTCCGCATTACTGAAAATCAGATCGGCGTGGGCAGCTTGGTGAAACAGCAGCAAAGCACATGCAGTGTTGATCAGGCAGTGGGTGTTCGACTCCTTCATTGGTGGCGGGTTTGATTGTCGATCCTCTTTAACAGGGACGGTTGGCTCGCATACGCGGCAGTGGCGCCCGAACCGGCTTGGAGACGGGAGCGCAGGTGTTGCCATGCCCAGGCGTTGCAGCCGGCGGACCGTTTGTGTCATGCCCCAGTTCTAATAAGCAGAAAGCCGCGCTCCAAGCACCCGGATTACGTATTTATTACGTACCCCCCCCCTTCATCGCCTCGGTCGGCGGCGGGAGGAGATCGGAGGATAACGTGCGCCGCTGGACCACTCTCCAGTGCGGCCGTGGCATTGCCCCACCAGACCGCGTTGTCCGATGCGCCTTCGCGCGAAATCAGGGAGGTCCTCGGTCCACATTCAGAATCGGGCAGATCACGACCTCGAAATAGGTGGCGTGTCCGACTGGCACTTGGACCGGCAGGGAGCCGTGCGGTCGGTCCGCCCCTGAAAGGCATGGATTCCCCTGTCACTTTGAGCAAGGGACTCCGGGGCCTGGCGGAACAGTTGGCTGACGGCAGGCCGTCGACAGTGTCCGAGAGCGTCACGGTCGCGGCTGGCCGGGAGCCGAGCATGAGGTCTTGGCCATGCCGCCTGTCGCGCCGCTGGCCGAGGCTCCGGGCACCGGCGGACGGCAATAGGGGCGCGTCTAAACATTCGACAATTGGGCCCTGGCGCGGTCCGGTCGGCGGCGAAGGTCAGGGCCAGTTTGGGCAAGCTCGGGTCGTTGTGTGCCGGCGGAGTCCGGATGGCGTGTCGCGGTTCCGTTGCACGGGCGACATCGCACCGGGTGCGAACGGGCTGACCCGCGGTGTCAGGTCTGGCGCCGGCACTCCGGAGGACCATCTGTGTTCCGTCCTGAATCGGTGTGGGGTGAGGAACCCTCACGGATTCGGGGCGGAGCACCGATTCCTCGTTGGACGCCCTGCGGTCGGATCGAGCGCATCCGGGAAATCCGGGCCAGCGAACGGCGGTTCTACCAGAAAAACACCGACCTCTGCGCGCTGGCGATGGATTACGATCCGCAGGCGCCGCTCACCCAGGAGTTCTTCGCGACGGTGCAGAACAAGCTGCACTGGGCGATGAAGTGTGCGATGAAGTGCGCGATGAAGTGTGCGATCAAGGCCCTGCAGCCCCATCGAGAAGCATCAAGGATGTTTAAACGCCTTCGGCCGGCTCTATGCCGGCCGGGCGAAGGTGGTGTGGATCGTCAGCGGGGGATGCGACGCAATGCTGAAGGAATCATGAAACCAGACCCGCGCACGCGCCTCGCGCGATTCCTCGCCGCCCTGGGCCTCGTATTGTGCTTCATCGCGGGCGCGGCGGGCCAAACACGTTGGCCCACGACGGTGGACCTGAATCCCGGCGAGACGAGCGCGGCGACCCGCGACGGAGTGGCGCACACCTTCCGCATTCTGAGCGATGCGGACGGCCAGCCCGCGATCGCATACGAAACGATGCCTTTCCCCACGACGTCGGTCGAACACCGGGTCAATTACGCCGCGCGCGTCCGGCTCGAGGTCAACGGCCAGGAGATCGAGGTGGTGGCGCGCCCGTTCCAATATCCGGTCGAGGCGGCCGGTCTGCGTCTCTACCTCGACGGCACACAGGAGTGGCTGGCGGTCGGGCTGTACCCGGTGAGCCTCCCGAAGCGCCTTCGGCTGCGGTACACTCGAGCCGGGGAATCGTGGGGGCCAGCGACGGTGCGGTTCCCGGTGGGCGATTACCGGTGGGGCGCGACGACTTACTACAACACGTGGCTGGGAATCGTGCCGCAGGATGTCGCCACGACCTACTACCACAAGGGCGAGGACTTCGGCGCGGTGCCGGACCTGCTGCCGGTGTTTGCCCCCGAGGCGGGCCGAGTCACGACGGCGCAGGACTCGGTGCAGTTGGGTGCGCCGGACGGCACGCTCACCCGCCTATTCCACATGAACCCACCGACGGTGCTGGTGGCAGCGGGGCAGTCTCTGGCCGCCGGGCAACGGCTCGGCCTCACCGGCCAGTTTGGCAACGGCGACGCCGATCCGCATCTGCACTGCGACTTTCGCCGGGACGACGATGAGCCCGGCACGTATCCCTTCGCGGTCGATGCCTACCTGCGGGATTATCCGGACGCCGGGGTGGCGATCGCCGGCGGGTATCAGTTCATGCGGGCAGGCGAGACGCTGATGCTCGACGGGGGACGCTCGCGCGCACGCCCGGGGCGCACCATCACGGGCTATCGTTGGGTCCTGCACGATGGCACCGCGGTGGAGGGCGCCACGGCCAAACTGACCGTCGCCACGCCCGGCTTCTATGCGCAAGAACTCCGGGTCTATTTCGACGACGGACGCGAGGAACGCGGCTTCACCCCGGTCCGGGTGTTCGTTCCTGGCTGTTCCGGGCAGGAGCCAGTGCCCGGCTTTGTGTACCAGCATCCGGTCCGCGGGATCGTACCGGGCGATCCGGTCACGATCTGGCATCATCCATTTATCGTCGCCAGCCATGAGCGAACGATCGACTTTGGTGACGGTTCGCCGGTGCGGACGCTCTCCGGTTCGCGGCCGAGCGCGGCGCACACCTACGCCGCGTCGGGCCTCTACACCGTAACGGTCACCACGGTCGGCGGGCTGCCGCAGATATTGAAGACCTCGGTGCTGGTCGAGCCCGCGGGCAGACTCGAGGCCTGGCCCGCGGCGCGCGGCGGGAGCGAAAGGGCTTGCCCTCCGTTCGGTTCGGGGCGCTGGAAAGACAAGGCGGCGAGCCGCAGCGGACTGGGCGGGGAAACCATGCCAGCGCCACCGCACCCTCCGGCGGGGAAGCAGGAGGAATTCGGTGCGCCGGCAAAGGCAGGGCGGGCTGATCCGTGACGCTGACGGTCACCGTGGGGGACAACCACAGAGACACAGAGGGCAGAGCGGCCAAGCCGCAACTGAAGCTCGGAGGGACCAACTCCCGCCTCCGCCCTGCTCATCCGGTGGTCGGTTCGTCCGCTTTGTTGGCGGCTTCGGCGGCGCACAGATTTGTCAGTTCTGGCCTCGACGGTGGAGCGGCCGCCGTTGGAGCAGTCCGCCCGTCGCCTGCGCACCACGTTGTCAATGGTCAATGTTGCACCCCATTGCCTCAACCCAGCACCCCGAGCTCCACCCGCGTCCGATCTCGCAGCGCGTGCCGCCCGCCTCGGCGAGCGACAGTCCACCCAAGCCAATTGTCAAATGTTTAGACGCGACCCCATTGGCTTTCCCCCTGATGACACCGGTGGCGTTCGCGTGTGGTTGGAAGGGGTTCTTACAGACGAAGATCGCCGCTGAAATGTCGAAAGCCTCCCACCAGATTCTCTTCGAAACACTCCCCGAAAATGCCCCGCCGCAAGCACCTCTCGAGAAAGTGTTGGGCCTGATCCAAGCCCCATTCTCATCTACCCCCACTGCCTCTCAGACGACGAAGCTCCATGTCGCGTCTTGCGGTCCGGGGCCGGCTGCGTAGAGTCGCGCGATGATATCTGCGTCTGTCTTCTCTTGCGGCCGATGGGCCGTTTCTCCGCTCGTGTCCGGTCTGCTCGTCGTATCTCTGTTTGGGGGCGACACCGAAACCGTTGGCAGGCGGGGCGAGAACCGCACGGTCCTGCCGGTCAACCAGGAGGTCACTCCGCTGGGCCGGCAGACCGACCTCGCCGGCTTGCGTCCGCAGGCAATGGCGCTGTCGCCCGACGGTCGTCGGTTGGTCGTGTCCGGCAAGACGAGCGAACTAATCGTCCTCGATCCGGCGAACGGCGCCATTCTCGAGCGTGTTCAGTTGCCGTCCGAGAAGCAGAACGAGCCGCTGCCGCCAACCTCGTCGCCGAACATCCTGCAGCCCGATACCAAGGGGCAGCTCAGCTTCACCGGCCTTATCTTCTCGCCCGATGGCCGTCGCATCTTCCTGAGCAACGTCAATGGCAGCGTGAAGGTGTTCGCGGTGGACGCGGACGGCCTGGTCGCGGCGTCGCACTCGCTGCCGCTGCCGGCGGCGAACGCGCCGCGGCGCAGCGAGGAGATTCCGGCCGGCCTGGCCATCTCACCGGACGGCGCGCGCCTGTACGTTTGCGGCAACCTGTCGAACACGCTGCTCGAACTCGACGCCGCGACGGGCAAGGTGCTGCGCGCCTTCGCGGTGGGCGTGGCGCCGTACGACATCGTGCTTCTCGATGACAAGGCTTACGTGAGCAACTGGGGCGGGCGCCGTCCGGGCGCGGGCGATCTTGTGGGGCCGGCTGGTCGCGGGACGGAAGTCCGCGTGGATTCAGTGAGGCACATCGCGAGCGAGGGCTCGGTCTCCGTCGTCCATCTGGGTGTCGGCGAGAGCGGGGGCAAACCGGATTCGGACATTCTCACCGGTCTGCACGCCTCGGCGCTGGCGTTGTCGCCTGACCGTCGCTGGCTGGTGTGCGCCAACGCCGGGGCCGACAACCTGAGCGTGATTGACACGCGCACCGGCGCGGTGGCGGAGACGATCTGGGTGAAATCCAAGCCGAGCGATCTGCTGGCGGCGTCGCCCAATGCGCTGGCATTCGGTGCCGATGGGAAGACGCTGTACGTGGCCAACGGGACGCAGAACGCCATCGCGATCGTGGACTTCGCCCCGGCCGGCAAGCGCTCGGAGTTGCGCGGGTTGCTTCCGGTGGGGTGGTTTCCCGGCGCGCTCGTGTTTGACGGACCGCGGCAGCAGCTTTGCGTGGCGAACATCAAGGGCCACGCCGTTGCGCCCAAGCCGTATCGGGAGAGCGGCGCGTCCGGGGAGGGTTTCAACAGCCATCAGTACCACGGTTCGGTCTCGCTGGTGCCGCTCCCGCGGAACGATGACCTGCCCCGGCTTTCGCAGTCGGTCTATGACAACCTGCGGCAGGAGCGCATTGCGGAGTCGCTGCAGCCGCCCCGTGCGGGGCAGCCGCCGCGGGCGATTCCGGAACGCATTGGCGAGCCGAGCCTGATCAAGCATGTCGTGTACGTCATCAAGGAGAACCGCACCTACGACCAGGTGTTCGGCGCGGTGGGCAAGGGCAACAGCGATCCGCGGCTCTGCATCTTTGGCGAGCGCGTGACGCCCAACCAGCACAAGCTCGTGCGCGAGTTCGTCCTGCTCGACAACACCTATTGTTCGGGGATTCTGAGCGCGGACGGCCATCAGTGGAGCACCACCGCATTCGGCACCGACTACCTCGAGCGTTCGTTTGCCGGCTGGCCGCGCAGCTACCCGGACGGCATGGGCGTGGACGAAAACGACGCCCTGGCGTACTCGCCGGCGGGCTTCATCTGGGACAACGCGCTGCGGAACAAGATTCGCATCCGCAACTACGGCGAGTTCATGGCGCCCAATGTCCGGTGGCGGGACGGGCGCAAGGGGACGCCGGACTTTCTGGCCTGTTACCGCACGTGGAAGGGGGAGAGCGACGAGGTCATCTTCGAGAGTTACCCGATGGTTCAGACCATTGCGCCCTTCTCGCCGACCAACTACGTGGGCTGGGAGATGTCGGTGCCCGATCAATACCGGGCCGACTTCATTCTGCGGGAGTTGAAGGAGTACGAGGCCAAGGGAGAGTTCCCGCAACTCGTGATCATCTGTTTGCCTCAAGACCACACCAGCGGCACGAGCCGCAACTGCCCGACGCCGGCCGCGACGGTGGCGGACAACGACCTGGCCTTCGGGCGGATCGTCGAGGCGCTGAGCCACTCGAAGTTCTGGCGCGAGATGGCCATCTTCGGCATCGAGGATGATCCCCAGGCCGGCTACGACCACGTGAGCGGGTATCGCACCAGCGCGTACGTGGTCAGTCCCTACGCGAAACGCGGCGTCGTGGTGAGCACGCAGTACAACACCACCAGTCTGCTGCGCACCATGGAGCAGATTCTCGGCATGCCGCCGATGAACCAATTCGACGCCAGCGCCACGCCGATGTTCGACTGTTTCACCGACACGCTCGATGACGCGCCGTTCACGTCGGTGCCCAACATCGTGCCGGTCGATGAGATGAACCCCGATCCCAAGGCGATTGCCGACCCGCAGTTGCGGCGCGATGCCCTGGCTTCGTCGCGCATGAACTTCCGCCAGGTGGACCGCGCTCCCGAAGACGCGCTCAATCGCGTGCTCTGGCGCGCCATGCGCGGCACCCGGGAGCCGTATCCCGAGTGGGCCATCACCGTGCGCGGCGGGCAGGACGACGATGACGATTAGCCTGGGCATGGCCGAGCCGGACACTGCCGGCCCCGGCGTGTCGACCGCTACACCAGCCGGTACCAGTTGTCCCGCTGACGCGGCTCGTAGCCGATGTCGCGGATCAGGCGGCGCATGTCGTCGGCGGTCATGCGGAAGGTGGCGCCGGCCTGGGCCACGACGTTCTCCTCGATCATGATGCTGCCCAGGTCGTTGGCGCCGAACTTGAGGGCGACCTGGCCGATTTCCGGTCCCTGGGTCACCCACGAACTCTGCACGTTATCGAAATTATCGAGGTAAATGCGGGCCAAGGCCTGGGTGCGCAGGTAATCGCAGCTCCCGGCCATGCGGGCTTCGAGCCGGGTGTTCTCCGGTTGAAAGGTCCATCCGATGAACGCCGTAAACCCGCCGGTCGCGTCCTGCTGTCGACGCAGCCGCTCGAGATGCTCGATCCGGTCCTCGACCGTCTCGACATGTCCGAACATCATCGTGGCGCTCGATCGCAGCCCCAGCCGATGCGCCGTGTCCATCACCTCGAGCCACTCGTCCGTCATCGCCTTGCGCGGCGAAACGGCCCGACGCACCCGGTCCACGAGAATCTCGGCGCCGCCCCCCGGAATCGAGCCGAGCCCGGCCGCCCGGAATTGCCGGAGGACCTCGTCGAGCGGGAGTTGAAACACCTTGCGGAAATGGACGAACTCGCTTGGGCTGAAGCCGTGGATGTTGATTTGCGGGAACTTCGCCTTGATCCGCGCCATGAGATTCAGGTACCAGGAGAGCGGCAGGGTCGGATGATGCCCGCCCTGCAGCAGAATCTGCGTCCCGCCCAGGGCCGCCGTTTCCCCGATCTTCTGGTCCATCTCTTCCGGGGTGATCACATAGGCATCCGGTTGCCCTTCGCGGCGGAAGAATGCGCAGAATTTGCAGCGGACCTCGCAGATGTTGGTGTAGTTGATGTTGCGATCGACAATGTAGGTCACGATCTCGTTGCCGCGCCCGTCGTAGGCGCCGGCCTTCGCGAGTTCGCGTCTGCGATTGGCCAGCAACCCCAGTTCAGCCAGCGGCAATCGGTACAAGCGCAGGGCCTCGGCAGCATCCACCCGCCGGCCATCCCAGACCTTCTGCAGCAAGCCGTCGAGCGAGGCGTCGTTGTCGTCCATCAGGCTGGAGAATGACTCGAACCCGGCGGTTCGACAAGCCCCGCGAGCTGACACGAGACGAACAACGTGACCGGGCACGGGAGCGGGGACGTCCTCGTCTCCGACCAATGGAATCTCAGATCGTCTGCGCGGGCGACGAGGCCGTCGCCCCTCCGGCGTGAAGGTTGGCGCAGGCAGTGGTGCGGCGGGTGACCGGCGCTTGGTGGGAAGAAGTTGCCAATAACTTGGGATTGTCTGCCGCCGGTTCTCGGTGTCTGCTTGTGGCATGGCAGATGCCGCGAACCAAGCAGCCGTCAACAGTGCGACACCGGACTTGAAGGTGGCGCAGCGTCAACGTTCGGGCTCGGCGGGGTCAGTGCGGGCCGACCGGTTGCCGCCGCATTCGATCGAGGCTGAGATGGGCGTGTTGGGGTGCGCGCTGATGGCGCCGGGGGAAGCGCTGGGGCGCTGTATCGAGCGGTTCAAGCATGGGGCGATGGTGTTCTACGACCTGCGGCACCAGGTGATCTTCAACGCGCTGGTCGAGTTGCTCGATCGCCAGGCCGTGATCGATGTGGTCACGGTCGGACAGCACCTCAAGGACCGCAACCAGCTCGATGCGATGGGCGGTTTCGCCTACCTCTCGACGCTGATCGAGACCGTGCCTTCCGCGGCGAGCCTCGACTATTATGCGGACATCGTGCGCGAGAAGTTCGTGTTGCGCCGCATGATCCAGACGTGCACGAACGTCATCACCCGCGCCTACGAGGAGCAGAGCGACGTCGACGGGCTGCTGGACGAGGTGGAACGGGACATCCTGCAGGTCAGCGAGGATCGGATCGAGCCCCCGTCGCGGACGATCAAGGACCTGGTGGCCGATTCGGTCAAGACCATCGAGGACTACTTCCATCGGCGGGGGGCGCTGAGGGGGCTGGGGACGGGGCTGGCCGACCTGGACAAGATAACCGGTGGGTTGCATAAGGGCGAGATGATTGTGATTGCGGCCCGGCCGAGCATGGGGAAGACCTCGTTGGCGATGAACATCGTCGAGCATGTGGCGTCCGAACTGCGGCAGCCGGTTGGCGTGTTCAGCCTCGAGATGACGGCCGAGTCGCTCGTGATGCGGATGCTTTGCTCCCTGGCGCGGGTCAATCTCAGGAGCATTCGGGAGGGGTTCATGTCCGAGCGCGACTTTCCCAAGCTGATCACGGCGACGGGGAAGCTTTCGGGGGCGCCGCTGTACGTGGACGACACGGGCGGTCTTTCGATTTTGCAGTTGCGGGCGCGGGCGCGTCGGATGTGGCAACAATTTGGGGTCAAACTGTTTGTCATTGACTATCTGCAACTGCTCCACTCTACTGCGCGCCGGGCCGATCAGAACCGTCAGCAGGAAATTTCGGACATTTCGAGCGGGATCAAGAGCCTGGCGAAGGAACTGAAGGTCCCCGTCATCGTCCTGAGCCAGTTGAATCGCGAAGTGGAACGTGACAAGAGCCGCAAGCCCCGGCTGTCGGACTTGCGCGAATCGGGGGCGATCGAGCAGGATGCGGACGTGGTGGGGCTGCTGTATAAGGCGGATCCGTCCAATCCCAAGAAGGCGGCCGGAGCCGAGGATGAGGACGAGGAAGCGACTGAAGCGGACGGTGCGCCGGTGAACCTGTTGATCGCCAAGCAGCGCAACGGGCCGGTAGGGGATGTTTTTCTGACATTCCTGCGGTCCTTTACCCGGTTCGAAAGTGCGTCGAGAATTCCGGAAGATGTGGCCTAGCGTGACCAAAGCCATGAGATGTCGGCCAAGATGGAGCCTTGCGCTTGGAGCGGCGGTGCTGCTTGGGGCGAACAACCCGGCGCTCCGGGCCCAGGAAGCCCCGCGGGTCAGTTCGATCGAAATCAAGCATGTCGGCCCCCCAGCGGTCAGCGACGCGCTCATCCGCGCCCAGATTCGGGTCAAGGAGGGCGACCCGTACAAGCCCGGGAGCGTTGCGGACGACGTCAACAGCCTTTGGAGGACCGGTTATTTCTACAACATCCGCGTCATCGAGGAGCCTATGGACGCGGGGCTCAAGCTTATTTACCTGGTCCAGGGCAACCCGACGCTCACGCAGATCAACTTGAACGGCAACCGGAAGCTGAGCGACCGGAAGCTCAGGAAGAAGCTGACATCGAAGGTGGGCGAACCTCTCAACGAGCGCAAGCTCTTCGCCGACACGCAGGAGATACTCAAGCGCTATCAGAAGGCCGGCCTGCAGAAGACCGAGGTCAAGTACGTGCCGGTGATCGACGAGGCGCTCGGCAAAGGAACCGTGACCTTCGAGATCGTCGAGGCGCCCAAGGTCAAAATCGACGACGTGGTATTTGTGGGCGCCCAGGGGTTCAAGCAGAGCAAGCTGCGTCGGGTGATCAAGACCCGGCGCCACTGGATGTTCTCCTGGCTGACCGGCAGCGGCGTGTTCAAGGACGAGCAGTTCGAGGACGACAAGGATCGGCTGGCCGAGTTCTACCGGAACGAGGGGTATATCGATTTCCAAATCCGCGAGGTGAAGTTCGAACAGCCCAATCCGAAGCGGATGCTGATCCGCATCTACACGGACGAAGGGGCCCGCTACCAGGTCGGCTCCGTCGATTTCCAGGGCAACAAGCTTTTCGCGTCCTCCGAGATTCAGACCCGGGCCGTTACCCGCGAGGGCAACAAGGTCCGACGCGGCCTCTCGATGGGGCCCGGCGAAGTGTTCACGCCTCGAGGGCTCTCCACGGACCGCGAGGCCGTCCAGGACTTCTACGGCTCGCGCGGGTACATCGACGCCCAGGTGTCTCCGGCGCGCGTTCCCAACACCGCGGCGGGCGCGATCGACCTGACCTACAAGATTGACGAGGGGAGGAAGTCATACGTCGAGAAGATCGACATCAAGGGCAACACCCGCACGAAAGACAAGGTCATCCGACGCGAACTCGCGGTGCATCCGGGCGAGGTCTTCGATCTTGGCGAAGTAATTGAGGCCGTACAATCGGTTGGTGCTTAGCCTCACGCTCACCATGTCGAAGACCT
>Ga0116157_10004821_pt1 | contig 12534 bp, 5 predicted proteins | sample AD_UKC048_MetaG_FD_89882 | JGI IMG/M metagenome (GOLD analysis project Ga0116157, IMG submission 89882) | Active sludge microbial communities of municipal wastewater-treating anaerobic digesters from USA - AD_UKC048_MetaG | ecosystem: Engineered > Bioreactor > Anaerobic > Digestate | place: USA... | reverse complement strand
TATTATGTTTATCTGCAGCACAAGTAAGATATGAATTTAGAGGCATGTCATTAACCGACAATGCGTCACGACCATTAGTTGCCCATTCTAAGTTAAATGAAGCCAAAGTAATTGCCGATGGCAAGAAATTATTGTTGTTTTTCGAACCAGATTCGTACAGACAAAATACTGTTCCATCTTTACAAACCGCTAAATCAGAATAACCAGATGGACCAGCGTCAATTTCTTTGTAAACAGGAAATGTAATTGCCTCGTCATAACTAATTCTTAATGTCAGATTAGACCTTTGTCTTTTCGGAGCTGCTTTATTGGTTGTTCCTCTATTAACGCTCCAAGGTGTCATACGACTATCAGGATTTACAAATAATATCCTGTTTTTATCCTGAAAAGGATTAATAGAGTATCTTATCATACTCGCATGACAAATAGGTTCAAAAAAATTATCAGAATAAAAAGGACTTGAAAATCCTGAGATTCCATCAGGACTAACAGAAACAAGTCTTCTATAATTCTTAGATTCATTTCTCATGTTAAATAAGATGTCTCCGCTTAGTAATTCTACACAAACAGATTCACTAGGGAATATCAATGTGTCATTATTTGGACCTATTATATCTCCCAAAAGCCAAGATTTACCAAAATCATCACTATACAGAACTCCTGCAATAGAAGGGTGATGAGCTAAGGCAAAATTAAGAGAATCAATTGCACTACTATTTGAAAACCACATGGGAACAAGTATCCTACCATTCGATAATTGAGTTCCGTGTCCCGGACCGGTTGCAACAACCCTCCATGGATATTTGGATTTGAATCCTTCCAAGGCATCTGTAATATTAATAGGTGTCTCCCAAGACAAACCCTCATCAACAGTATAAGTATAGAAAATATTATTATATCCTACAGTATATATTAAATGCACTTTATCTTCAAAATAATCAACAATTGGAACAGCATTAGTACATGTAGTATTTCCCTTATCAACCAAAACTGTTGTCGGCGTCCAACTTTCACCAGCGTCATAACTTGCTCTATACACAATGTTTGATGGGTCCCAGTCTCCTCCTTTGCCCTTTCTCCCTTCAGAGAAAACAAGCAAATTATCTTTTTTTGTTATAACCATCGCTGGAATACGGAAAATAAAATAGCCTGAATTAACAGGATCAAACACTACCTGTTTGTTAAAACTCCCATACTCTTGTGGCAGCATCTTTACGGAAATCAATAATAATATAAAAATAAGAATAAATCTATTCATCAAGTTGTTTTTAAACTTATACAAAAATATAAAAATTAATCAACTGCAAAACAAATATAATCTTAACTCCAGCAATTTTAATACTTATTTCAACTCTTAGAAAAACTTAATTACTAAAAAAAACTTTTTGTAATAATTATTTTTTATTTTTGTGTCCTGTTAAAATATAGTAATGCAGGAATCGGAGCAGGAAAATATATTTAGTTCGGCGAATCTTTTTAAAATAATTATACAAAACAAAAAGATTTTAATTATTGTTTGTATTATTTCGTTTTTGTTTTCAGTTTTTCTTTGTTTTTACCTCCCCCCAAAATATAGATCAACTGTTGTATTGTTTCCAACATCTTCAAGTTCTATTTCACAAGCCTTGATAACAGAAAGTCAACAGAAAAAAGATATTCTCAAATTCGGTGAAGAAGAAGATGTTGAACAACTGATGCAGGTATTGCAATCATCAGAAATAAGGAAAAGAATAATTCAGAAATATAATCTTTATTCTCATTATAGGATTGATCCGGATTCCAAGTATGCAAATACACAGATGTACAAGAAATACGAATCGAATGTAAACATCTCACGTACTGAGTTTATGTCAATCGAAATTGAGGTTTTTGACGAGGATCCCGAAAAGGCAGCACTCATAGCCAACGACATAGCCGCTTTGGTTGATAGTTTGTTTGCAAAAATCCAAAAAGAAAGAGCTACAAAAGCTTTTAATATTGTAGAGAAAGAATTTTTAGCTCAAAAAAATAAAATCAAAGCCATTGAAGATTCCTTATCCGTTCTCAGCAAATTAGGCGTGATTGATGTAAAATCGCAAACAGAGATGTACAGTGAGCAACATGCAATTGCTATTGCAAATGGAAACGAAAAAGCAAAGATTGAAATTGAGAAAAAACTTGACATTCTTGCTACTTATGGAAGTTCTCATTCAATTTTAAAGGAGCAGATGTTCGAAGAAGTAAAACAATTGTCAATAATTGAAGCAAAATACAGAGAAGCTAAAATTGATATGGAGCAGAATCTTCCGAATACATATATTGTTAGTCCTGCCGAAGTGTCCGACAAAAAGCATTCACCAATTTATTGGCTTACAATTAGTGTAACGGTTCTCTCAACTTTTTTGTTCTCGCTTGTCGTTTTGATTTTTATTGACAAATTCATAAAAAAAAAAGTGCAAGTGATTTCACAAGAGAAATTACAGACATAATAAAAAAAATTGAAATACCTAAATACGAAGTTATGGAAAGCTATTTTAAGACAAAAAGCATATTTAAGTTAATATATAAATGGAAATGGCACTTATTGATACTGATGGTAGTCGCAGGGGGATTAGGAGCTCTTTTTTCATCTAAATGGTTTATAGAACCAAAATTCAAATCAACAGCTGTTGTATATCCTGCGAACATAACTCCTGTCTCAGAAGAATCTGAAAGTGAGCAAATGTTGGAATTATTACAGTCAGATGAAATAAAATTTCAGATTATCGAAGCATTTGATTTATACAAACATTATGACGTAAGCAGAGATGAAGAAAACAATGTGTGGAAGATACTTAAATACTATAATGGGAATATCAATGTTACAAAAACGCCTAATGAGGCAATAATAATAAGCGCTGTTGATAAGGATCCTCAAATAGCATCCGATATTGTTGATTCGATAATTAGTTTTTATGATAAAAAAGTTTTGACCCTTAATACAGAAAAATCTGAAGAGATTGTAAAAATTTATCAAGCAGAATATTTAAAGAAGTTAAAAGAAATAGACAGCCTTGGAAATATTTTAAAAAATTTTAGCACAGAGTACGGGATGTTGGATATGTCTGCTCAGGTTGAAAAATATACAGAAGCAATCTATATGGGGAGAAGTCTTGATGAGGCAAGAGAAGTATTGGGTAATTGGCAGGAATTCGGTGCTGAATATCATAAGAATGATTCCTTGTTTTATTATGCTCTTTCCGATATGCACGTTTCTAAGATGGTCTATGAAGAGGCATTAAGAGATGCACATAAAGTTCAGACTTATGCACATGTAGTATCTAAGCCTTATCCAGCAGATAAAAAGTCTTATCCTGTCAGGTGGTTGATAGTTTTAGCGTCTGTTTTAGGTGTATTTTTCGCCGGAACAATTATAATATCACTTGTTGAAGGATATAAAAGTCATAAATGACATCCGAAACCAAATATAAACTGGTTGCATTTTATTCTCTTGCGATACTCTTTATTATTGCCAATGGTTTTATAATAATTAAAGAAGAAAGCTTTCTGTTCAATTTGGTACCGGTGGCTTTAATTGTATTCTTTGCAATTTTCCTCGCTCTTGACAAAATTTTATTGTTTTCTGTCTTTTTAGTACCATTATCAGTACCGTTAAGAACGTTTTATCCGGATCTTGATTTCAACATAGACTTACCTACAGAACCAATTTTTGTGGCTATTCTGATAGTATTTATTCTTAAACAACTACTAGATCGCGATTTTGACAAATCTGTAGGGAAACATCCGATTTCTATTGCAATATACATTTATCTTGGGTGGAGATTTGCAACAGTGCTTACAAGTTCAATGCCTTTAGTTTCAATAAAATACTTTTTAGCTTCATTGTGGTTTATAGTTCCATTTTTCTTTCTATTATCTCAGGTCTTTAGAAAAGAAAAGAATATAATTAAGTATTTCTGGTTATACACAATTCCATTTTGCGGAATTATAACATACACTTTTATCAAACATGCAGCAAGAGGCTTTAGTCAGGCTTCTGCTAATTATGTAATGAATCCTTTTTATAATGATCATACTTCATACGGAGCAATGCTGGCGATGTTCATTCCTGTGTTAGTAGGTTTTTTGTTTAATAAAGAACTAAAAACATATCTGAGAGCAATTAGCGGAATAGTTTTGTTGTATTTTGTTGTAGCTATTATTTTTTCATACACACGTGCAGCCTGGATAAGTCTGTTTGGTGCTCTTGGCGTTTATTTGGTACTGAGATTTAAAATCAACTACAAATACGTAATTACATCAGTGATAATTATTGTAGGTTTGTTTTTTACTTTTCAGGATAAAATATTTTTCTCTCTTGAACAAAATAAGCAGGATTCATCAACCAATCTGAAAGAACATGTCAGATCAATCAGCAATGTTGCAACTGATGCTTCAAATCTCGAACGTATTAACAGATGGAACTGTGCAATTAGGATGTTTAAAGAAAAACCAATTTTTGGCTGGGGACCGGGCACATACCAGTTTAAATACGCTCCGTTTCAGTTTTCTTATGAAAAAACCATTATTAGTACTAATGCCGGAGATATGGGAAATGCTCACAGCGAATATCTGGGAGCACTCTCCGAATCGGGGCTAATAGGAATGCTATCATTTGTTTTCATGGCTGTTGTAATATTTATTACTGCTGTCAAAAACTATATACGGGCACCATCTTACTCCTTAAAAGTAATTACCGCATCAACAATAGCAGGACTTACAACTTATTTGTTGCATGGTTTTATGAACAATTTCCTCGATACAGACAAGGCTGCGATTCCATTCTGGGGCTTTGCTGCAATCATTGTTGCTGTTGATGTATATTTCATCAGACAAAAAACTTCTGTTGAAACAGATAAAAAAAATGCTGAATAGCTTGATATTTAGCAGAATTTACTACCTTTGTTATCCTTTTTGTTATTTAATTAATTTACTATGAAAAAAATAAGTTATTGGTTTCCTTTAATCTTTTTAGCAGTTATTGTTATGGCAACAACAGAATCTTGTTCTAATAAGAAATTATCGAAAAACAAAATCTCTAAAATAATTTACTCGTATGGAGACTCTTCAGTTCCGCCCAAATACCACAGAAGCTATACTATAACTGCCACTCAAGACCAAATAAGAATTGTTGTTGATTCTTATGGGAACATTCTTGCTGACACAACTTATCAGATGACTGAAGAATCTTTCGGAGTACTTACAGATAATCTGGTAAAGTCAAAGATTAAAAACATTAAAAAAGTAGAAGATAATAAAGGTTGTACAGGAGGAACCTCTAAATCTATTCAAGTTTTTGAGGGCGAAAAAATTGTTTTTGAGGGTGATGCATATTTTTGCGGAGGTAAAGTTTTCGGCGATATGGAGGGTGATTTTGATTCATTTGCAGCAGAAATAAAAGGCATGATACCGAATTTATCTAAACTATTGGAGTAATATTTTATTTTTTTGTACTCAAATGCACACCTTTAGAATAAAATGTCGTCAATATTATGTATATAACGAATAAAACATTTATTTTTATAGTTTAAATTCAATTATATGTTAAAGAAAATCATCATAAGCCAGATATTTGTCCTGATAAGCTGTTTTTCATTTGCTCAGATAAATACTTTTCCATGGTCAGAGGATTTCGAATCGGAAGAGATACCTATTGAATGGACACAGGAGTACGTTAGTGCATCAGTTGATTGGACAACCAATGCCGGTGGAGCATATTCGTTCCCAGATGCAGCTTATTCTGGAACTAGGAATGCTTATTTCTTTTCGGGAAACTTTGAAGAAGATCAAACTATTCTGATAACTCCACAATTTGACATTACAGGCTTAAATAATCCTCTGTTAAGTTTTTGGCATTCCCAGATACCTTTCGATACCGATCAGGATGAACTATATGTTTATTATAAAACCTCGGAAACAGGAGAGTGGATTTTGCTTGAATCATATGCCTCTCCAGTTGAAACATGGACACAACATTTTATTGTTCTACCCGAAACTTCTGATGATTTTTATATTGGATTCAGTGCAAAATCAGGCTATGGTTTCGGTGTTTGTGTTGATTTAGTCAGTATTTCTGATTCAGAACCCTGCATAGCTCCTGAAAATGTAGTAATTGCTCAAACTACAGATTGCTATGCAGTAATTGACTGGGAAGCAGGTGGTTCAGAGTCAGATTGGCAGGTTGAATATGGACTCGAGGGGTTTACACAAGGTGGAGGAGCTATTATCAACACACCAACCAGTTCCTGCACTATCAACGATTTAATTGCTGCAAGCGACTATGAATTCTATGTGCGTTCTTATTGTAATCCATTACATAGTGAGTGGGTAGGACCTTTTGCATTCTCGTCAAATTGTGATATTGTTGATGTGTTTCCATACACTGAAAGTTTTGAATTTGCTACTGTACCGGCTCCTTGCTGGAGTATAGAATATGCAAATCCTTCTCCTCCTGCAGAAAATATGATGACTCACAGCATTCAACATTCATTTGATGGTGACAGATCTTTTAAGTTTTGTAGTTTTGCTATGGGAGCACCTTATGACCAGTATCTTATTAGCCGCGAATTCGATTTTCCACAAGAGATGCAAATAAATTTTAGGTATAAAAAGAATATAACAGGAACGGAAAAATTCTGTGTCGGCACATCATCAACAAATGATAATATTGGCTCTTTCCTATGGCAATCAGACGTTACGGATGCAACTACCAATTGGCAGTATTTCACTGCAACTATACCGGCTTATACAAAATTTGTTGCAATTCATTACAAGTCTGTTTATCAGAACTCTTTATTTATTGATGATCTTAAAATACGACCCACTACAGACTGTTACGAACCTATTGATTTTATTGCAAGTGATATTACTCCGGTATCAGCAGTGCTTAGCTGGGCACCATTAAATGATGAAGTAGCTTGGATTATAGAATATGGACCTGCAGGTTTTGAACTGGGGACTGAAGATAATTATACAACAGACTTAAATCCATTCACTATTACAAATCTGCAACCCGGTACAGAATATGATGCTTACATTATTTCAGACTGTGGAGCAACTCAAAGTCCTTATGCAACAATGACAAGTTTTACAACTCCTGTAGCTTGTGAACAGGTTGGTGAGGTTGAAGTAACTTCGACGAGTAATACAAGTGTTGGACTTGAATGGGATGACACAGGAGCAGTGTTTTATGAAATTGAATATGGTCCTGTTGATTTTAATTTAGGAACAGGTACAAGTGTTTCATCAATTACAACAAATTATAAAACTGTTACAGGATTAACAACAAATACAGCTTATGATTTCTATGTGAGAGCATACTGTGGTTCTTCATTCGGATTCTCTGAATGGACAGGTCCTGTTTATTGCAAAACATATCCTTGTCCAAACGGTTGTTTTTATACTTTTGTTTTAAACGATTACCACGGCGATGGCTGGGATGATGTAAGTATCAGTGTTTATCAGAATAGCATATTAACAAATACATTGGCACTTCCTGAAGGCAGCAGTGATGAATTTCAGGTTGTTATATGTACTGGAGCTAATGTTGAAATAGTATATAATGAAGGATATAATTCCGATGAATGTGCTTTTGATGTTTATAATGCTTATGGTGTATTGATATATCAACAGAATTACGGCAGTCTAGAATTTTTGGCAGACCAAACAGTTCTCAAAGAATTTATTGGGTCTTGTGTAATGCCAACATGTTATCCTCCTGTTAATATGGAATATTCTCAGCTTTCTTACAATTCCATTCTTTTAGATTGGGAACCAGGAAATGAAGAAACTATTTGGAAACTGGAATATGGTCTTGCCGGATATATGCCGGGAGCAGGTACTTTTATAAATAATATTACTACTGTTCCGTATTTGTTGGAGGGCTTAGTTCCGTCAACTGCTTATGATGTTTATCTCTATTCAGATTGTGGTGGAGCCGGAGTTAGTCAGCCAACAATCCCAATTTCTTTTACAACTTATGCTGCCCCTGTTGATTTGGATGTCTGTAATCTCGAAATTGCAATTCCCGACAATTCATTTACCATGGTCAATTTTGATGTTACTGGATTAAATCCGGTAAATGAATATACCCAGATAGGACTTAGCTCTGTTTCTTTTATTATTGAACATCCTTATGATGGTGATGTTGATATGTATCTCGAATCGCCCGAAGGAATTCAGGTAACTCTGATTGAAGATGTTGGTGGAATCGGAGATAATTTCGGAGATGTGAGTGGTTCGTGTTCCTTTAAAACTACCTTGTCTCTTGATCCTGTTAACGGACCTGTTCTTGGAGGTATTCCTCCTTTTAACGGTAATTATTCGGCAATAGGCAATCTCGAAGACTTTAATACTGGCGCTGAATTAAATGGATTATGGAAATTGAAAATCGCAGATGATAATAATTTGTATACCGGAAAGCTTCAATATTTCAATTTAACTTTTTTTGAAACTAAAGCTTTGGTCATTTTAGATACTGTATTCATTGAAAATCCTGTAAACGATGGAAGTATTTTGAATGCAGTTGATATTATTTTATATAATGAGACTTTTTCTCACAATGGAGTTCTAACCCAAAGTACTGACTATTCAGTAACAAACCTTCCTGATGGTTTGGATATGACCATAAGTGTTATTTCCCCTTCAGTTGCACAGATAGTACTGTCGGGAAATGCTACAAATCACATTCAGGATATAGATAACCTATTATTGAGTTTTAATAATGCTGCTTTTACTGGTGGAGATATTACAGAAATTACAGGTTATGAGTTTGTTTTCGGGATAGACTTTTTTGCTATGACAAATATTACTAATGATACACTTCCATTAACGGCAGTGTGTGCCGGAGAAGTATTCCCATATTATATGCCTTATTCCATAATTAATTCTGGAGAAGCAGACCTACCGATCGGGACAGAATTCGATATTTATGTAGAATATCCTATTGGAAGTTTTGCTTTTGAAGAAAACTTTTTACTGGAGGAGGATTTTTATGTAGGTGATACTATTTCAGGAACTTGCACTAATGCTTTATTTTTTGAAACAGCAGGAGAGCATATTGTATCAGTTGAAATAACAACAAGCGATGATTTTATTGAGGATGATAATGAAGTTGAGCTTACTTATAATGCAGTGATGCACGATGTTAGCTTTCCGCAGGCAATAAATGATACAATTTTTGCTACAGAATTCCCTTATGAGATATATACTACAGCAGTTTTTGATCCAGAGGAGTACACTCAGGTGCTTTACTATTTCTGGGATGGCGTCGAGGGAAATTTCTGGACAGACGTTTTATCCGAAGGTTGGATATATCTTGATACTGAATCATCTTATTGTTATATTTCTGATTCAGTTTATATTGCATTGATCAGTAATCTTAATAGTAAAACATTTGATGGTGTATATATTTATCCAAATCCTACAAAAGAAAAAATATATTTTAATGTAACAAATAGTGAAATTTTGCGAATAAACATATATGGCATTGACGGAAGAGTATATAATGAATTAATTACTGAAACAGCTCTATCTGAGAAAAAATTGGATGTTTCATCTTTACTCCCCGGCATTTATTTGATTATTATTGAAACAAGAAACGGAAAATATAACAAGACTTTTATTAAAATATAATGAAATTTATTAATTCTTATATCCTGTTTTTAGTAGTGTACATGGGCATACACTCGACAGGGTTTGCTCAAACTATAAATTTGAGTAAGGGCTTGGATTCTCCAACTGTAATTGAGTATAGTGGCGGGGATTCTTATTATAATGTGTATATCTCGGATGGAGAAAGTACACCATTGCAAATCCCTGATTGTAAGAGGCTTTATAAACCTAACAACAGCTTTTATTCATTTACTGCAAATAACAGTGGTAGTTTTTGCATTGAACATGATTTTAGAGATTCAATCGTTGGAGGGATTAGTCTTTTTACAATAAATAATAATCAAATAAAAGAAATATATTACACATTTTTTAATACTGATCTTCTTAAAATAAACTTCTCTGATATAACCCTTGCAGGAGAAAAAATAATTGCCCAGATATGGTTTGAAAATGACGAATTTGAAGCTTTAACGCATTTAAAATTAAAGCAATATGAACAGCCGTCTTCGACAAAAGTCCCGACAATTGATGTAACAGGTTATACTCCTGAAGAACTTGTAACTAATGTTTTATTTTCGGGATGTTTACAGGCAACCAATGTAACCTACAGCGGAAGTCTTCAGAGTTTTGGATATTTTAGTAATGGTACTCCGGGAATTGATTTTGAAGAAGGTATTATTTTATCTACAGGTAAGGCTATTGATGCTGCCGGTCCGAATAATACCGGATCAAAAAGTAGCGGAATGGGAACATTAGGAGATGCCGACCTTACTTCAATGGCAGGAATGATAACTTTTGATGCCGCTGTAATGGAATTTGATTTTAAACCAACTGGTGATAGCATATCACTTCAATATGTTTTTGCTTCGGAAGAGTACGAAGAATTTATTGGAGGATCATATAATGACGTTTTTGCTTTTTTTGTAAGTGGAGGTCCCGAAGGATATGTGAATGAAAATATCGCTAAAGTTTCGGGAGTTGATATTCCTGTTTGTATAAACAATGTTAATTCAACAGATAATTCCGAATATTTTGTAAGTAATGTCGGTGGTGTTGACATTCAATTTGATGGAATGACAGTTACACTGACTGCTAAACTTGCTGTAACCCAATGCGAAGATTATCACATGAAAATTGCTATTGCCGATGTCGCCGATAATTCTTTTGATACAGGCGTATTTTTGAAAGCCGGAAGTTTTGTTGCCGAATCTGATGTCGTAATGCACACATACAGCGAATGGAACCTAGGCGGATATCTTTATGAAGGGTGTACTGATGATTTAGTTTTTGTTAGAGCAAATCCTTCAGATACTGATGAGCCGATGCCTGTTTATATTTCAATCGGTGGAACCGCCACCAACGGGACTGATTATTCACAATTATTTTATACATATACAATTCCTGCAGGACAAACTTCTATTACTATTCCTATTGAAGCGTTTGCAGATGGTGTTACCGAAGGACCTGAAACTCTCATTATAACACTTTACAATACTTGTCCATGTTCTACAGAAACAATTACTGAGACTATAACAATCCTTGATGAAATAATTTTCTCTCCTACAATAACTGCAAGTCAACCAATTTGTGAAGGAGAAACTGTAACATTAGGGATTTATTATTCACCACAACCTGATACAGTTTTTGTAGTATGGAGTAACGGTGTGAGTGGGCCATCTGAAATTACTGTTCAGCCTTCTACCACGACTACATATACTGCAATGATACATTATCCATGCGACAGTGTTGAGGTTTCAACAACAGTAACTGTATATCCAATGCCTGTGGCAACAGCAACTAACGATGGACCATATTGTGTAGGAGACATAATACATTTATTTTCATCTGGTGGTCTTACATATCGCTGGAGAGGACCGAATATTTATATGTCAATGACCCAGAATCCCACTATAAATAATGCACAACTTATACATTCCGGAACATATCAGGTAACAGTTACTGGATTAAACAACTGTAAGTCAATTGCAAGTACTTATGTCGAAGTTTTCCCTCTTCCTGATTTTGAACTTAATGCTCCTACACCTGTATGTTCGGGAGATCCTATAACTTTTGACATAGATACATTCCCCTACTATGATTACTGGGGTCCTAATAACTGGACAAGTGTGGACAGTTTTCCAACAATACCTGATGCTGACGAAATTCACGAAGGGTGGTATGGTGTTATAATTACTGATACAAATTATTGTCGTGCTACTGATTCTGTTTTTATTGAAGTAAACCCTTCTCCTACAGCAACAGCATGGTCTAATACTGATATTTGCGAAGGGGAAACTATTGAATTATTTTCTGATGGAGGACCGACATATTCTTGGTCAGGACCGGGATTTACTTCAACGCAGCAAAATCCGACAATTCCAAATGCAACCCCGGCAAATTCGGGACAATATACTATTACAGTAGAAAATATTTATAATTGTATTGATACCGAAACTATAGATTATATAGTTAATCCTACTCCTGATGCGAGTTTTACAAATCCGGGTCCTTTATGCGTAATAGACCCGAATTTGACTATTGATGCTGCAACATCAGGAGGTACGTGGACAGGAACAGGCATTATCGGTGCAGGAACAGGGCTTTATAGCCCTTCTACTGCAGGAGTAGGAACATGGACAATTGAGCACAATGTGACGACTGAATATGGCTGTCACGGGGCATATTCTGATGACATAGTTGTTGATGAATTTCTTGATGCAACAATTAATCCTCCTGCAGCTTCGTATTGTGCAGACTATGCTCCTTTCAATCTAACAGCTACAATTGGAGGCGGAGTATGGAGTGGAACAGGTATAACTAATCCAGGCAGTGGAATTTTTGATCCCGGAGCCGCAATTCCTGGGAATAACGAAATTACTTACACTCTTACCAACGGAGCTTGTG
>Ga0116157_10004819_pt1 | contig 12537 bp, 12 predicted proteins | sample AD_UKC048_MetaG_FD_89882 | JGI IMG/M metagenome (GOLD analysis project Ga0116157, IMG submission 89882) | Active sludge microbial communities of municipal wastewater-treating anaerobic digesters from USA - AD_UKC048_MetaG | ecosystem: Engineered > Bioreactor > Anaerobic > Digestate | place: USA... | reverse complement strand
GCCTCCACCACAACTTCTTGCAAGCGCGCCAAAGCATCGGAGCGGTTTTGCTCTTGGGTCCGATGGCGCTGCGCTTTAATGATCAGCACGCCGTCACTTGAAATACGTTTGTCATCCAAGGCGAGTAATCTGGATTTGCAAAATTCACTGAGGGATGAGTTATGAATATCAAAACGCAAATGTATCGCACTCGACACCTTGTTGACGTTTTGCCCGCCAGCACCTTGAGCACGCATGGCCGTGAGCTCAATTTCGTGCAGCGGAATATGGACATGGGAATTTATAATCAGCACCGCACCACTACTCCTGTACGCAGTGTGCAATTACCTGCACGCTCGTTTGGGCGTCAACCAATACTGGCTGCAAGCGGCTATCAAAACGGATTAGATGGGAACACCAACGTACAATAGCAGCGCCAACTAGCAACCCCAGCAAAGCGCAAATAGCAGTCAAACCATCGCTTAGTTGTGAACTATGAGCTGTGAGCGTTGCGGCAATCATGGTGAGCAACGGCAGCATATACACAAAGAGCGAGCCGCCCGCGATAACCTCTTCAGGCACCCCAATCTGTACTTCTTCGCCCAGACTAAATCGACTGGCATCGCGACCTTCCAAGAGCACCCACAACCGCGAGGCGCTAGCGCCAAACTTGGCCAAAGCACTGTGACCGCAACCTTTTTGCGCTTGGCACGAACCACAAGCAGAGCGCTGAATAGTTTCTACCCATAGCCCTTGCGGCTCTATACCGACTATGCGGCCAGTTTCAAGAATCATTGGGAACACCAAAGAAGTGGATTGCAGAAATAAAAACGGGGCTATTGCCCCGTAATATTTTGCGCGATTTTTGCGGCGGCGGCGACAGGTATTTCACCCACCACACTTACCCTATAGACAACATCCTTAACCACTAACCGAGACATATTAGCCAAGGTCGCACCGCGTTTACCTACGCCCTCTGGCACGAAGTTAGTCGTCGCCTCAAGGAAAATGCTGAAAGTCGTTAACCCATCTGTATACATCAACATCGCTTGCCCAGTGGCAAGCTTGCGTTGGCCAGCAAAAACAAACCCTGGCGGAACCCAAGCGACCTGCCACGCAGAAGGTTTAGTCTGCTCAGTAGGATTACACGGCGTTACATCGGCGATAGCTCTGTGTTGACGCGGCAATACTTGCGCTTTGAGTTGTGCGATATCAGGATTAAGTTCAAGCGCGATAAATTGATAGCGCTCTAAGGGACGCGCATTTTCATCAACCAACCAAGACTTAAGTACCAAGCCTGTATCTTCATCAATACTTAAAAAATATCCATAACGATAGGGATCTTTTGGGATCACCTGCAGCACTCGCGACCAACGCCCCGCAATGCGCTCTCTACCACGAATCTCAAATTGATAAAGCTGATCCATTTGAATCAGTGTTTTTCCCATTTGCGAAAAACTACCCTGCAGCAACTTATCTCCCATGGCTTTGCAGTCCACTGGCTGACCATCGCGCACAATTAAACGCTCTGGGCCGTTAAGAAATAGCAGGCGGTCATGCTCGACACCATTTTCAAGCCAGTGTTCTACGCGAAAGCTTTGCAGCTCAATACTGGTTTGGTTCTGGTAGGTAAAGGAGCCACGATAGTTAATACGAGTGGCGTCTTGAGACATTTTACTAAGGAGCGCCTGCACACTGGGTATGCTGGCGGAGGCGGGTGTTTCAGATACAGCGGCTGTCGGAGCGGATGATGTTTGATCTTGAGCGGATGCGGTTATCGCCACAAACAAACAGGACGACAACCACAATGAAATTTTGGGCATAACTTATTCTTCGTCAGTGATGATTACACGTGCGTAAGGTAATACACCTTGGCCAGAGTTCATAGCTGCATTATCAGAATGAGCTTTAATCATTTGGTTTACATAACGCGATACTTCTTCATCTGAAACTGTTGTGCCCGCTTGACGAGGCTGAAACATAACGCGACGGTTTTCTTGTGGGCGAGTTTCGTAACCAGTTTGCACTGCAACAGTCCGAGTGTTGATAGCTGGGCTGTTGATACCTGACGGCAGGTTTACTGCAGAGTCAACAGATGCTGGTGCCACTGTTGTATTGCTGGCAACTTGGGTAACAACCTGAGTAGTACCCACGCCAATAATCATGCCGCCTGCCACAGAAGCTACTAAGGCAACGCGACCTAGCTGATAAAACCAACCCTGCTGAGCTTTTTTAGCAGCCGGTGCAGGCTGTTCAACCAGCGCCTCTTCTGCATCAATTGCTGCGCTAATACGCGCCGCAAAATCGGAACCTATAACAGGTGCTTGTTCGCCGCGAATGAGCGAACTGGCAATTTGATAGCGTGACCAAGCCGCTTTGACCTCTGCATCCTGCTCACTGGCTTTTAAGATTCTCTGTAGCTCAAGCTCAGACGCCTGATTATCCATCAGTGCTGATATTGATTCGGCGAGGGGTTGCGGCCGGTTTTGCTCACTCATCTGCGATTTACCTGTTATTTAGCTATCAATCAAAGGACTAACCAAGAGTAGTCTGAAACGTAATTAGCACTTAAAACAAGAATTTTTATCTGCTGCCTTTATGACTCGAATGAACTATAAAGGTTCAGCCTATATCCACAATTTTTGCATATTTACATGAATGTCTTGTTTTAGCGATTTCGGGTTACTCATCTACACAAACGGTTACACATTCGTATTCATTGGGTGACACAAAAACTACTCAATTAGCGGTTGAATCTTTTTATCGATCGCTTCACGCGCACGAAAAATTCGTGAGCGAACTGTACCAATCGGGCAATCCATAGCTTCGGCGATTTCTTCGTAACTTAAACCATCAATTTCGCGCAGGGTTACTGCCATGCGCAAGTCATCGGGTAGATCGCGAAAAGCTTGATCGATAACCGCTTGCAGCTCATCGCGCAGCAAATTGCGCTCTGGAGTATTCATTTCATGCATGGCATCGTTGCCTGCAAAAAACTCGGCATCTTCTACATCTAAATCGCTAGCGGGTGGGCGACGGTTGCGCGCTACCAAATAGTTTTTGGCGGTGTTAATCGCAATGCGGTACATCCACGTATAAAAAGCACTTTCGCCACGAAAATTGGGCAAGGCGCGATAGGCCTTAATAAAAGCATCTTGCGCTACATCTTGAACTTCGGCGTGATCGCGAATAAAACGGCTGATAACGGCGAATATTTTGTGCTGATATTTAAGCACCAACAAATCGAAAGCCCGTTTATCTCCCTTTTGTACGCGCTCTACTAGCTGTTGATCGACATCGATGCCGACATCAAGATTGGGCGCTACTTGCGCTGTCATTCTAAAACCCCCAAGCGTCTTAGCGCCTAAAAACTGGCCAAGACCATAAAATTCAGCGCAGGATAAATGCATGCTGACACTAAGTAACTGCGAAAAACTGGAAATAGTACTGCGAGCAATCGCTAGTTTGTTATTGCTGCCCTGTGCACCATTGACCGGTGCTTATAGCAAAAGTTCCACACTGTAATGTGGGATACAAAGCCAATCTGACAGATTCAACGCTAAGAGTTTAGCTGACCAATCAGCATTGGCATGTATATACTGGGTTCAGTTTACGACTTTGTTCTTCTTATTGCTGTAGAAATTACTTATGACTCAAACCTATTCTCACGATGTTCTTGTTATTGGCTCCGGCGCCGCAGGTTTAACTCTGGCACTCAGCTTAGCCAAACATGCCAAGGTGGCCGTACTCAGTAAAAATGCCTTGAACCAAGGATCAACCTGGTTTGCCCAAGGTGGAATTGCCGCCGTACTAGACGACCAAGATTCAATTGATGCCCACGTTGAAGATACGCTTATCGCTGGCGCGGGTCTGTGCCACGAAGATTCTGTACGTTTTACGGTGGAAAACAGCAAGAGCGCGATTGAATGGTTGATTGAACAGGGCGTGAGTTTTACCAAAGAAAGCGGTAAAGAGGATTATCACCTCACGCAAGAGGGCGGCCACAGCCACAGACGCATTATTCACAGCGCCGATGCCACTGGCCGCGCGGTGCACAGCACCCTGATAGACCAAGTTAAACAGCAGCAAAATATCGCCTTATTTGAAGACCATATTGCCGTCAACCTTATTACTCAAGCCGATGCCGATTCGCGAAAACTGCGCTGCACAGGCGCCTATGTACTTGATAACAACACCGAGCAAGTTCACGTTTTCCAAGCCAAGGTCGTTGTATTAGCGACTGGCGGTGCAAGTAAAGTTTATCTCTACACCACCAATTTAGATGGCGCGAGTGGCGATGGTATTGCCATGGCGTGGCGCGCTGGCTGTCGCATTGCCAATATGGAATTTAATCAGTTCCACCCGACCTGTTTGTATCATGCCTCCACCAAGAATTTTTTAATCAGCGAGGCGCTGCGCGGCGAAGGTGCTTATTTGCGCTTGCCCAGCGGCGAACGTTTTATGAGCCGCTTTGATGAGCGCTTGGAATTGGCTCCGCGCGATATAGTCGCGCGCGCCATCGATCATGAAATGAAACGCTTGGGCTGCGATTGTTTGTATTTAGATATCAGCCACAAAGCGCCAGAATTTATTAAAGAACATTTCCCCACCGTGTACGCACGCTGTTTAGAACTGGGGATAGATATCACCAAAGAACCCATACCTGTTGTACCCGCAGCGCATTACACCTGCGGCGGCGTCGTGGTAGACAACAACGGCCAAACCGATTTACAAAATTTGTATGCAATTGGTGAAACTTCGTTTACTGGTTTACACGGTGCCAATCGTTTAGCGAGTAATTCGCTGTTGGAATGTGTTGTGTACGCACAATCCGCAGGGCAACAAATTATTAATTCACTTGCAAAAATTCACGCGCCGGAAGAATCCCAACCCTGGGACTCAACCCGCGTAACAGATTCTGATGAAGACGTAGTTATCTCGCACAACTGGGATGAACTGCGCCGTTTTATGTGGGATTACGTGGGCATTGTGCGCACGCACAAACGTCTGCAGCGGGCATCGCATCGCATCAAATTATTAAAAAAAGAAATTGCAGAGTATTACAGCAACTATCGAGTCAGCAGCGATTTAATTGAGTTGCGCAACTTGGCCACAGTGGCGGAATTAATTATTCGCTCAGCACTGGATCGCAAGGAAAGCCGCGGATTGCATTACTCTATGGATTTCCCCAATAAATCCAATATCGCGCGCGATACAATTTTAGTACCCACAAATTTTGCAGCGCAAAATGTGGTGGTCAGCAAAGAAAGTTAAGCAATACGTAGAATTAAATTAAAACGGGAGTCGTCATCCTCGCGTAGCGGGGATCCAGCCGTTAGCAGGCTACAATCAAGAGCTGGATCCCCGCTACGCGAGGATGACGACTCCCTGTTAAATATAGATTTGTACAAGCATCACTTGAAATTAAAGATTATTTCTCAAACCCATTCGCAGCCACACCCGCAAACGCCGCCAATCTTCAGCGCTCATAGAATCGGATAGTGCCACTATCCGATGTTTGCGTTTTGTTAAAATCTCACGCACCGGCAACACAATCACTGAATCCCATAAAAGTATTTCTTCGCAGGGTTCAATTCGTACTTCACCTGCAGCTGTTTGCAAGCGCCAAATTTTCTGAATAACACTTAATCGAATCGGCGCTTTATGCTTGTTGAGCCATGCGCAGCGCATCGCCACTATCAATAGCACTACAAAACTCAGCCAAAGTATTGGCCAATAAAAAGCGGTGAATATAAAAGGAAAAATCGCGATGCTAGCGAAGAGCAGCATCGAGCTGTAAATCAGCACTTGAATACGAAATAAAATTTGCGAAGCGGAAATACGCACAGGTGCCAAATCGACACCTGTTGTGCTTGTACCTTGAGGTTCAAGCGTGGAGTTATGAACGCGGTTCGGGTTACTGTTTGTTAGGTTGGAGGCCGGTGTTATTTCTGACAATTTCAACAATCCTTTTCAATTCAATATCATCCGGATCTTCGCGACGCATAAACCATGCGAACATATCCTGATCTTCACATTCCAGTAGTTTCCAATAACGTTCTTTATCGTCCTGCGCTAAGGTGGGGTACACATTGTCCAAAAAGGGCATAAGCACCAAATCCAATTCAAGCATGCCGCGACGGCTGCCCCAAAATAAACGATTTCTTTCCACGAAATACACCTTAGTCAATCAGAAGTGGCGCGATTATACATTAATGCACCCATCTTATGAGCGCACAACTTAAGATACACTTACACATATTATTTAATGTTCTTTTTTAATTTTTTGAGTTTTCGCCATGTCTGAAAAACAAACCACTTATCTTATCCCCTTAGAACAAGGCCTCATTGAAATTAAAGGGCCAGACAGCGCCAAATTCTTGCAGGGTCAAGTCAGCTGCGATGTACGCGAGCTGGCCGATAAAACCACCAGACTCGGCGCGCAGTGCAATATTAAAGGCCGCATGCTGCTGTGCTTCCGCGCTATACAGCCAGAAAATGAGCGCATTATCTTGCGCGTACATGCGGGCTTAGTCGCCAATGGGCTGGCGAGTTTGGGCAAATATATTGTGTTTTCCAAAGCGAAATTAGCGGATATCAGCCAGGAGTATCGCTGTGTTGGCATCGCCGGAACACAGTCCGCAGAGATCATCAAAAATATCTTCGCTCTTGAACTTACCCAAAACGATGGTTGGGAAGTAGCAGGTGAAAATCTGATTATTCGTATCGCCGAAGACCGTTATGAATGTTGGCTTGCTCAAAACGATAAACGAACCGACGCTATTTGGAATCAGCTGAGCACTCAGACCACACCGGCCGACCAAAACCTCTGGAACCTGCTCAATATTCAAGCCGGTATTGGCGATATCACTCCTGAGACTTATGAAGCATTTACACCACAGGCAATTAACTTTCAGTTGGTCAATGGCATCAACTTCCGCAAGGGTTGTTACACCGGCCAAGAGATTGTGGCGCGCCTGCACTATCGCGGTACACTCAAGCGCCATATGTATCGATTTGAATTTGTTCCGATTGATCAAGCTTTACCCATCCCCGGTAGCGAGCTCAAAAATGCAGAGGGCAAAACAGTAGGTGAAGTGATTCTGGCGGCCTATCGCGACAACCAAACGGGGGAGCTTTTAGCCAGCGTGGCGGACGATGAGCGAGTTGCTATCTACCTCACAAATAACCCGCAAAAACTCAGTCTACTTGGCTTACCTTATGCTATACCTACTCCAAACGAGGACAATTAACCTCGATATCCCCCAATAAAAGTAGGTAGCTTATGAGTCAAATTGCCGAGCGCGTCCGCCAGGACATTATCACCGCCATCAAAACTGACCAACTCGTATTGCCCACCCTGCCCGAAGTTGCGCTTAAGGTGCGAGAAGTGGCAGATGACCCAAGCTCAGATATAGAAACACTGACCAACGTCATTGGCGGCGATGCCGCTTTAAGTGCGCGCATTATTCGCGTGGCGAATAGCCCTCTCTTACGGGCATCACGAGCGATTGAAGATTTAAGAACGGCACTCATGCGCTTAGGAATTTCCTACACCTGCAACATAGCCACAGGCTTGGCGATGGAACAAATGTTTCAGGCTACCACCGATTTAATTGATATGCGTATGCGTGAAGTGTGGAGTCGCTCTAGCGAGGTTGCGGGTATCAGCCACGTGTTGTGCAGACACTACACCAAGAAACTTCGCCCAGACCAAGCCACGCTGGCAGGTTTAGTCCATAAAATTGGTGTATTACCGATTTTGACCTATGCCGAAGACAACCCTTTTCTGCTCAACGACAGTTTGACATTAGATAGAGTTATCGAAGAATTACATGCACCCATCGGCGATTTAATTTTACGGACATGGGGTTTTCCGGAAGAGCTGGCTCATATTCCATCGCAGCACATAGATTTCAAACGCCAGGTTCCCAAAGCTGATTATGCGGATGTGGTAACCGTCGCCATGCTGCAAAGCTACGCGGGTTCAGATTCTCCCCTAGCACAAATCGACTGCAGCCAAGTCACCGCTTTTGAACGATTAGGCCTAGACCCAGAAATCCAACTTGCCGACTCTGAAGATCTATCTGCAGATATGGAAGCGGCTATGTCGCTGCTGCTCTAACCGCTCATTAGGGCAAACGCCAATCAATCGGCTGCTGCCCTTTCGCTTCAAGATATTCATTCACTTTTGAAAAGTGCCCGCACCCCATAAAGCCACGATAAGCCGACAAAGGCGATGGATGCGGCGCACGCAAAATCAAATGTTTGCGACCATCAATTAACTGACCTTTCTTCTGCGCATAACTCCCCCACAACAAAAACACCACACCTTCGCGCTGTTCATTTACGGTTTGAATCGCACGGTCAGTAAACTGCTCCCAGCCTTGCCCTTGATGCGCGCCCGCCTTTGCCTGTTCAACCGTGAGCGTGGCGTTCAACAGAAATACACCTTGCTCTGCCCAGCTTTGCAAAAAACCGTGATTGGGAATTGGCAAACCTAAATCGCGCGCAATTTCTTTATACATATTTTGTAATGAAGGCGGTGTTTGAATACCGGGCTGAACCGAGAAACATAAACCATGAGCTTGATTGGGGCCGTGGTAAGGGTCTTGCCCGAGAATCACTACCTTCACTTGATCGAGCGGTGTGGAGTTAAACGCGTTAAAAATATTTTTGGATTCGGGATAAATAACCTTCCCAGCTTGTTTTTGTTGCAGCAAAAATTGTTTGAGCTGTTGCATGTAAGGCAAGTCAAATTCTGGCGCTAAATGGGCAAGCCAACTGGGGTGTAAATCGATAGGTTTCTTAGAGGCCATAGTCATTAAGTTTCACAATAATTTTCGCGCAATGTAACACTCGATCCATAAAAAAACCCAGCGTTAAGCTGGGTTTTTAGTTTACATCGGCAAATATTAAAGCTTGTCGCCGTGCTCAGCCAAGTATTTAGCAACGCCTGCTGGCGATGCGTCCATACCTGCGTCGCCTTCTTTCCAACCAGCTGGGCACACTTCGCCGTGTTGCTCGTGGAAAATCAAGGCATCAACAGTGCGCAGGGTATCATCAATGTTACGGCCGATTGGTAAATCGTTAACGATTTGTGAACGTACTACGCCCGCTTCATCGATTACGAAAGTACCGCGGAAAGCAACACCGCCTTCAGATTCTACGTCGTAAGCTTTGGCAATTGCGTGATTGATATCGGCTACCAAGGTGTAACGAACTTGACCAATACCGCCTTGATCAATTGGGGTGTTACGCCATGCATTGTGAGTGAAATGAGAATCGATAGACACGCCGATCACTTCCACATTGCGCTTCTTGAACTCTTCTACGCGGTGATCAAATGCCAACAACTCAGATGGGCACACGAAGGTGAAGTCCAATGGATAGAAGAACACTACCGCTTTTTTACCTTTGGTAGCCGCCTCAAAACTAAAGTCTTCAACGATTTCGCCATTGCCCAATACTGCTGCTGCAGTGAAAGTGGGTGCTTTTTTGCCTACTAATACGCCCATAATAAATCTCCTGATAAGTTGATGTTTGGACTGAATAAATAAGTGTTTATAAATCTCTAAAATTCATAAACAACTTGAGGTTGATAGTACGGGGCTATCTTACACGCACAGATTTCCCTGTCCCATTAATTTTTTATATGACAAGTCTATGGAGTTGGCTATAAGTCAGGAAAATCGTGGCCGAATCAAAATACTCAGCTAGAGTTACAGGAATAAGATAACGACAAAAACCCTTAGCCTCCAGTAACCACAATGATCCAATCTGTTATTAAGACGTTATTAGTAAGTTTGCTCTGGCTGGCATCCACAACGGCAATGCCCTCTTTCGCACAAACTGTGTTTACCCACAGAGTGCCTGAAGCCTATGCCAGTAACACACCCAACTATGAAGTTTCAGTGCTAAAACTAGCGCTTGAAAAAACTATCGCCGAATACGGCCCTTACGAATTCAAAGCCGCACCCAAAATTAATGTCAGCCGCAGCCTGCAAAGTATTAAAGCCAACACCTTTCCCAATTATTTTGCCAGCCTTGGCTATAACGAAAACTATGGCAGTCCAGAGGAGATCACTTACATCCCCTTTCCGGTTGACCTTGGGGTTTTAAGCTATAGAACTTGTTTTGCATCCCAAGAATCCCTAGCGAAGCTTGCCAAAATCAATAGTTTGGATGAGTTGCGCATGCTCTCCATGGGCCAAGGGCGCGGCTGGGTCGATGGTGCAATTCTTAAACACAATGGCTTCAACGTAGTCGAAATAGAGCCTTACCCCAATTTATTTAAGATGGTGGCGGCACATCGCCTAGATTTATTTTGTCGCGGCGCCAATGAAATTAAAGAGGAGTACGAACGCTGGGGGCAAACTGAAGGTTTGGGCTATGATCGCCATCTACTTATCTATTACCCCATGCCGATATTTTTCTACACCAACAGTCAAAATAAAGCTGCTATAGCGCGAGTCACTAAAGGTCTGCACAAAGCCTATGCCGATGGCTCACTGATGAAACTGTGGCGTGCCCACCATCAAGCCAGTGTTGATTTTGCCGAACTGGATCAACGCAAAGTATTCCGCTTGGAGAATCCTTTGGTGAAATCCATTGATTTCGATTACGCCCAGTATTTTTACAAACTAAAGATTCAACAAACGTTGCCCGGTACGCGTCATTGACGCAATCTTTAAAATTAACTGGCAAGAACGAGTTACACCGGCTGCAACGAGCGCTGATTAGGAGAATTTATCTAGCCATAGCGCGCGCTCAATGCATGGATTCGATTGCCCGAAACGCCCCAAATTGATACCATAGCCGCCTTTTTAAACGAGCAGAATCTGCTTGGGTTTGCTCCGTTTTCTCCCGCCTTACTTACCATATCCACACACAGAGAACCTCTATGTCAGTTGATTTTCGCTCAGCTTCGCTCACTCATTTAGCCAACAACGACGAGTTTATCGCCCGCCACATTGGCCCAGATGCTAAACAAACCGCAGCCATGTTGGCGACCTTGGGCGTAAGCTCGGTGAAAGAACTGATCGATAAGACTGTCCCGGATAATATTCGCTTAAAAGGTGAGATGGCGCTGGGCAATGCAGTCAGCGAAGCCAATGCCTTGGCCGAATTGAAAGCGATCGCCAGCAAAAACAAAGTCTTCAAAACCTACATCGGCATGGGCTACCACGATACCCACGTGCCGCTGGTTGTGCTGCGTAACGTATTAGAAAATCCGGGCTGGTACACGGCTTACACCCCTTATCAGCCCGAAATTGCCCAAGGTCGTTTAGAAGCCCTGCTCAACTACCAACAAATGATTATCGACCTCACCGGCATGGAAATGGCAAACGCCTCGGTATTGGACGAAGGCACAGCGGCGGCAGAAGCCATGGCCATGTGTAAGCGCCAAAACAAAAAGAGCAAATCCGATGTGTTCTTTGTGGATGCCGATACTCACCCGCAAACTATCGCCGTAGTGCAAACCCGCGCTGAACATTTTGGTTTTGAAGTGCATGTCGCCAAGGCAGAAGAAGTGGGCAATGGCGATTACTTTGGTGCTTTACTGCAATACCCCGGCTCAACGGGTCAAGTAAACGATTTAACATCGCTGATCGACACCGCTCACAAGAACAACGCTCTAGTAACCGTTGCGTCTGATTTGATGGCTCTGTTGCTATTGAAATCACCCGGCGCAATGGGTGCAGATGTTGTAGTCGGCACCAGCCAACGCTTTGGCGTGCCCATGGGATTCGGTGGCCCGCATGCTGGCTTCTTCGCCTTCCGCGACGCTTACAAACGTTCTGCTCCCGGTCGCATTATTGGCGTATCCATTGATTCACGCGGCAAGCAAGCGTTGCGTATGGCTATGCAAACCCGCGAGCAACATATTCGCCGTGAGAAAGCCAACTCCAATATATGTACGTCGCAAGTATTGCTCGCCGTTATGAGCGTTTTCTATGCGATTTACCACGGCCCCGATGGTTTAAAGCGCATCGCCAATCGCATTCACCGTTTAACATCTGTTGCAGCAACCGCGTTGCAACAAAAAGGCTTTGTGCTGAGCAACTGCACTTACTTTGACACCATCACCGTGCAAGTAGGCGCTAAGCAACAAGCGATTTTTCAAGCAGCCTTAGATTCAGAAATTAATGTGCGTTTAGTGGGCAGCGATTCAATCGGTATCAGCTTTAACGAAACCACTACCTTAAAAGATGTTGCAAATGTGTTAGCAGCGTTTGGCCTAAATAATAATGAGGGGCCGGATGCAGAACTCGAAAGTATTGACGACGTTTTGTCCGTTACCAACAAAGCAATCCCAGCGGATTTACTACGTAGCGATGCAGTATTAACGCACCCAGTATTCAACAGCTATCACAGCGAAACGGAAATGCTGCGCTATTTAAAGCGTTTGGAATCAAAAGATATCGCGCTCAACAACGCCATGATTCCACTCGGCTCTTGCACCATGAAATTAAATGCCACCGCAGAAATGATTCCAGTGACTTGGCCAGAATTTGGCAAGTTGCACCCCTTTGCACCTATCGACCAAGCGCAAGG
>Ga0116157_10004816_pt1 | contig 12539 bp, 7 predicted proteins | sample AD_UKC048_MetaG_FD_89882 | JGI IMG/M metagenome (GOLD analysis project Ga0116157, IMG submission 89882) | Active sludge microbial communities of municipal wastewater-treating anaerobic digesters from USA - AD_UKC048_MetaG | ecosystem: Engineered > Bioreactor > Anaerobic > Digestate | place: USA... | reverse complement strand
TTGGTTATTGTATAATATATGTGCATCGCCAAATCTTACTTTACCACTGTGGAAAATATCGTAATTCTGCGTTTCATTCTCTGTGTTGTTATACAACTCAGAAGCGAGTATCCCTAAAAAATTTGAACCCGGAATAAAGTTCAGCGAACGGTGTTCACCTTCAGTGGCAGTTTGTGCACTGATAACAATATCGGTCATTAGAGAACATTTAAAATTTAGCCGTCTACATATAACATCTGACTGTTTCATAATAGGCCTCCTTCCCTATTTTCGTCAACAAAAAACCGGCATCTGCCAAAACCCCGATTTCTTTTATTCCCAAGCCTTTTTATCATTTTCATACATGCTTCGATTTGTGAAAGATATGCCTTTGGAATATTCATTATCTTACCATTCAGGGTTAAGGGGATGGTAACCTGCATAGAGTGGAGGGAATTTTCGTCAGTAGTTCCCGTTTCTTCCATTATCCGATTGAAAGGGATATTCCGGTATAGTTTTGAGATCTCGTTGGGTTTTCCTTTTAAGTAATTAATTTCAATAGCAGGCAAATTTGCGTTTGAATAGTGAAAAACATTCTTAGAAACTGGATCTTTACTATCTGATTTCGACCCAAAACAGGATTTAACAAATTCACTAAACCCGTCTGTATCTTCAAACAAATCATAAGCGGCTTCTTTCAGCAGTCCTTTTATGGTTCTCCCGGGAATAATTGGCAAACCGTATTTGTCCTTTTTTACCAGTTTATCACTATCAGGTCCTGAAGACTGCCCGCTCCCACAGTGCCAATCTGAAAATAATGTGATCGTATAATGAATATCGGCCATTTCTTAATTTTTTTAATGGTTTAAAGAATCAATAGTGATTGCGTCGTAAAGAGACGTTTTGACAAGAGGGCTGTTATCAATATTTCGTATCTTCATACTGTCAAGTAATGTTTGAAGCTTCAGTGTATCAACGATATTTGTCATACTTTTCTCATTCAAAATTTGGATGATCCTTTTCAAATCTTCTTTAGCCAGATGTTTGTTAACATAGCAGGTATATATCCATTCTCGAAGTTTTGAAGTAGGAGTGTTTTCGTTTTTCAAACAATCTGTCATTCTTGACAAATCATCAATGGAAGTTGTATTTTCAATATTGTCGGAAATATAATAGGGTCCACCACAAAAATTAATCCCAGAGGATGAAGCGGTTAACTCGCGTGTTATGATGTCATCCTTATAATCGCCAACAAACGAAGAAAGTATTCTATGAAAGGCAAGGCATGATGGGACTAGATTATTGTTTATTTTTTTTGCTTCATTTTTTGAAAACCCACACAAATCCTCAGCCAGTTTTACTCCGTAATGGAAAGGGTAGCTGGATTTTAAAAAGGCAATCCCGGCACAGGCTGTAACGGTAGGTACATTATTAAATTCAGCTTCAAATATTCTGCTTGATTCTTCCGCAAATGCTTTTAGATAGCTTTTTGTTAATTCAAGCGCATATTGAGCATTACAAATAACTGTAAAATCATCACCTCCAATGATTACCGGACGAAACGGAATTGTTTTTCCTTTAAATTCTTTATAAAAAGTATTCTTAATTGCTATTTTTGCCGCATTCAAGGTGATGTCGTTTATAGCAGATGAAAATTTTTTGTTCAACTCTATTGGTTCTTGTTCTAAATTGCTCTCGTTCAAATCACGAATCACCTTTCCCATATTATTTCCATCGGCATGGATTATTGCCACATATTGCTTTTTACCTGCAATATCATCAATAAGATTACTAAAAATATATTGATCGTCAATCTCGAGTTTATTTAATAATAATTCTGTCTTCGTTTTATAGGTTTGTTGCTTTAAAAATGAAGCTTTGTCCATGACTTCATTTTTGTTAACAATTGTGCCTGGCATTCCAGTTCTAGGTACGCGTAACATGATCCTTAAACCTGTTTCAGTTTGGGGTGTTGCTTTATTGCGTTGGATCCTGAGCCGCTTTTCTAATTCTTTAAGATTTTCACTAGACGGTTTATCTCCTTGTACCTCGACAACCGCTTGGTTAAAAGATATGCCGGGTGCTTTGCTGTAAACATTTTTGGGGAATGTGCGGACTATCTTTTGGCAATGTTCTTTTTCATCAAAAATAAACTTGATTATACCTGCAGCTGACACGATCAGATTCTTTTCATACGTATCCTCATTAACTCCTTGTGCATTTACCTGTTCTTTGAACAGGGAAGTACAAATTTGTTCAACGATCTCGCTGCCGCCAATAATTTCTGTTAATCGACCGGTTCGAAAAATGAATTGCTGAACCGATTTAACATTGGCTCCGTAAAGGTATTTCGTCATAGTCGTTCATGTTTTAAGTTTTTCTATACACTGCAACATCTAAATCTTTTTTTTACACAATTATCTTGTGATTAAAAAAATGGCCGAAATTATATCAGTGAGTGACTTGGGTGGTTAAAATTACTAATTTATTTCTTTATTCTGCAATAATTTATATCTACGAATTTCAGTTCTACGGGTATTTATTCTGAAATAAGAAGGGATCGCTTGGAACGTTATCGATTAATAACCTGGCAATGCAATTAAAATTGGGCAATTTCAATACGTCTTCTCTTTTGAACTCAGGTTCAAGGTAATGTTTAATAATTCCATAATCATTAATGCCCGGACGGAAAAAAACCATACTCCCTACATTGCCCATCAGACCTTCAATTGTTTGGCTATTGAGTTGACCCAACGTTTGGTTTGCCAGTATCAGTGTCAATCCATATTTACGTACTTCAGACATGGCACTACCGATCTCACTTGAGATGAAATTTTGAAATTCGTCAATAAAGAGATAAAAAGGAATACGGTCTGATTTTTTTTGATTAGCCCTTGACATAGCAGCTAAAGAAATGCTGCTGATGATCATTCGACCAAGAAGACTGACATTGTCCATCCCGATTCTACCCTTGTCCATCTTAACTAATAGTATATTCCCTTCATCTATCAATTTTCTGTAGTCAATATTTCTATCATTTCCGGTAATAATAGGTGTCAGGTAAGCATCTTCAGTAAGGCGTATGAGTTTACTGGTAATATAAGGGGCGAAATTTTCAAATGATTGTTCTCCAGTCATTTTATGTGCTGTTGTGAAAAAGTCAACCACTTCCTGATTTCCGCACAATGCTAGTAAGTAGTTACGATAATCATCATTAAAAAAAACTTTAACAAAATCTAAAAGAGTTGTATCTGGAGAGGTCTTCCGAACTTGATCATCCATAACCAGGAGCAGTCCGTATTTAAAAAACATTTCAAACATTGGCCCCCCCGCTTGTTTCATATCATAATACTCATGAAAGATCCGAACCAATTCATTTATAATCAGAGATTTTGATCTGTGATCTTCCTCGTTATATTTCAAGGGATTGTGTTTACAAGAATTTATCGGATCAGTAGTGTCAATAATTAGTAATTTAGTTTTTTTTTCCTCAGGTAGTATCTTTTTTATTTCTTCAAACAGATCGCCATGGGGATCAATCAAAGCAAAACCATATTTTTTTTCAATGCACTCAGATATCATGGTCTTTAACATAGTACTTTTTCCCGTTCCAGTCTGCCCCATGATATATAAATGCCTGGACAAAGAGCTTTCACTTATTCTTATTGGAATGTCCCCGTTTACTGTTTTTTTCATTCCTACAAGAATACCTTCTTTGGGAATATTCTCAGGGACACTAGAGAACGAGAAAGGTTGTGTCCGGACACCTTCCGGACCCGAAGAGTCAGGAAGCGGTAATCGAAAAGCCTGTAAGGCATCTTCCAAAGAGTACATAAAAGGCAATCTGTTACTTGATCCCGGATCAATTTCGTATCTGTGAAAAGAATCTGAAGTCTTTATTGATGGCAAAACATTTCCTCCACCAAAGAAATTGTTGATCAAGGCATTTTTTATGTAATCATAAGTATATTCTTGACTACACTTCAACACAACACTTATCAAAAATTTATGATTTGTGCCGATAAAACTTTTTACATATTCATAATCCTGTGGGTCGTTGATTGCGCTCCCAACTTTTGCATTAACAACACTTTGAAGTAGTTCGGTTTCCTCAAACGTTAATCTGCATGGTATTAATTGAACATCTACCTCTGTTTCCGGTTCTTGAAGTAAAGATGTAAAAAGTGTGTTATCAAGTCGCAACACGTCAGGCTTAGGGAAAATTAAATTTGCCTTTTTATCTTCAGATGGATTAGACGGACTATGATATCCTGTAGGTGTGTAGTTTTGAATAATCAATGGCTCCCGATAAAATTCAATAAACTGAGTACCGTCATGAGAATTAAACTCAAGAGCTTGTTTCAGAATATCTTCATCAGTAATGATCCCAAATAAATAGGGATTTGTTTTCCTGCTATCGCGGTTTCTAAACAAACCGGTAATATCTTTTTCTATGTTTGCTAACCATTTTTTCAAATCTTTTTCATTTTCTGCAAATAATGAAAAAATGACACGGCATCTTGTATGTCCACCAAGAGCAAAGAATTTTAGATTTAGCTGGATAAAATCATAGTAGGATATTGACAACGTTCTCAATAAATTATTATGCCAAAATAAGGCTCTTTGTTGAAGTGATTTCTCTTCTTTTTCATCGTTTGGTCTCACTACCGATTCTAATTCAAATCCAAAAAGGGCTCTTTTTTTGAATCTCCCAAAATTATAGTCCTGAGTAACCGTTAATAATCGCAGAATATCTTTATGATCAATACCGGCTTCTGGTATATAACGGGTAAGCCGGCTCTGATTTATTGCATTGTCAAGTAACTGAAATAAATATTCAGGATTAAGGTGCCTCTTGCCCACGTAATTATATGCCCCGGCTTTCATACACTGAACAACCGTACTAATGTCCTCAGCAGATTCACTACTGGTTAACATAATTACCGGTAAGTATTCATATTTCTTTTTAATGAGTTTTAATGCCTCTAGTCCCTGCATCTTATCTATAGGAAACACATGATCCAAAATCACAGCATCTATTGAAGAAATATAAGAATCTAATAATTGAATCCCTTCCTCTGCTGTCTCAGATGGTACTAAGTTATACCCTTTATACTCAGCTTGAAGCTTTAATGTGTTCAAAAACTCTCCATAATTGTCATCTATAAACAATATACTTCTGTCTCTATTTTCCATGTTATTGAGATTTTAGCTTATCATATATGCTATTAGTCTTGTCAATTAAATCGATCAAATCTCGAACATTGTTTTCTTCGTAATTTGTCCAGCAGGACAACTTCAAAAGATTCTCAGAAAAAGAGGATGCTTGTTCCAGATATTTATCTTTAGTATCATTATTTACATTAAGCAATTGGATAAGATCTTTTATTTGCGGATCGTTCAGGAAATCCTTCAAACGATCAATATGTTTCTTTGTTACATCAACATATTGATTTTGGAGTTCCGGGGTATATACTATGCCCACACTACTAGCCCGCAAAGGATTCAAGATATTGCCAATAGCGTTTGCTTGACCGTGCTTTAATATTTTTATTCGCTCACTAATCAACGCTTTGCATGCCTTTTCAGCAAAAGGTTTCCATTGTTCTTTTGATCCGTTCCATTCCCATTTTCCAATACTTTCTGCTGTCTTAATGAGATCTTCTTTAATACAAGGAAGTTGTAAATAAGCAGTTCCCGGCACCTCTAAAACTTCAAACCGGTCTTTGGTCCTAAGTACTTCCTTGTCATGAAAAGATAGGAATACTACAGACGCTGCCGGATTAAATAAACGAAATCTGACCAATTTTGAAAGTCCGGCACCGAGCACATCGGATTCTCCCGGCACATAGGCCGGGAAGAACCTTACTTCAGGATACTTCTTATATACACCGCTTGTTTCAAGCAAGCATCCTAATCCCGGTGGTAATGATAAATTTACTTCTGATTCTCCGTTCATATCCTATGCCGTAATAATATCCCCTTCCATTAAGTTGCTATCTATAACCGAACAATATAATTCTTTCAATTTTTTGTTCTTGCTCAAATCTAAAAAAGTCAAGCTGGTATGTTCACAATCCAGGTATTCCAGTTCCTTATTTTGACTTACATCCAGGACAGATATATTATTCCCAAAACATTTCAAATACTCAAGTTTATGATTATGACGAACGTCAATTGCAGTAAAACAATTGTTGCAAATATCCAGTGCCCACAATTCTTTGTTATTGCTGACATCAATATCTTTTAGATTATTTTCTGAACAAATCAAACGACCAAGCTTCATATTATTACAAACGTCAAGATTCTTTAAACGATTAAGGCTGCAATTGAGTTCTTCTAATTCAGGATTATGATTCAAATCTATTATTTTTAACCCATTATACCAACAATCAAGCACTTTTAAAACCTTGTTATGTTTTATGTTAAGAGTAGACAATTTGTTGTACCCGCATTTTAGTTCACGCAAACAAGAATTTTTACGGACATCCAACCTGGTCAATTTATTGAAATCACAATTAAGACTCTTTAAATCTTTGTTTTTAGTTACATTTATTTCGGTCAGTTCATTCGCTTCACAACTCAATTCTTGTAACAACAAGTTGTTGCTCAAATCCAACGATGTCAACTTGTTTTCATCACAATGTAATTTTTTGAGGTTGTGAAAATTTCCAATCCCTTCTAACGATTTAATATTTAATCCACAACAGTCAATATATCTGATTTTTAACGCCTCGGAAATTGAAATCGCTCCATCGTTATTGAAATCAAAATTCTTAATACAATATCTTCTAAAATTCGGATCCGGGATATTTATTTTCATAAAAAGCTATTATGAGATTTGTTAAGAAGAGAAGAGTATTATTCATCCAGCTCAATTTCCACAGGATCCCCGTAACCTAATTTTGACAGTGGTTTCATAAGCCTTTTCTTGTCGCCCTCTACAACAAAATAGAATTCAGAAGAGATGAAGAACCGGCCGGCAACCTCCTTAAAATCAGATAAGGTCACAGTACTTAATATCTTGTTCTGCCAAATCCTGCGATTATAGTTAATACGATAAAAAGCAGTACTTTTAAGGTTGATGTGTGCAGCATCAACTTCATTGACATATGAATTTCTATCTCTTATGGCATAGTCTATCGTATACCTGAGCATGTCTTCGTCCAAGGTATCTGCTAAAGTGAAAATCGTATCATGCATTATCCTGAAAACCTTAGTTGCTTTATGGATGCCCGTATTGGCATTTGCTTTGAAATAGGACTCTTTCCCAAATATAAAAACGCCAGAGTTTACCAGATATGCAAGCCCATCCTGCTCTCTCAGATGGTTGTATAATAATGAAGAACGATATGCTCCAAGCAAAGGGCCCATCAGATTCAATAAATACAACTCTTTTGATTTCTCTGGCGGGGCTAATTTGAAGAAGGAAATGCGGACATTATCATCTCCCGGCTTGTCCATTATGTAGATCTTTCCAGTTGCTGCCGGTTTAGGTTTTTTTCTGGCAGGAAATTTTTTTTGTGTGCCTTGCCACGTTTTTTCGAGGGAATCCAGTACTTCGCCGCAGAATTCTTTTGTTATGTCTCCTGCCATGCATATATCCGTAATATCGGGCTTTATAAAATCACAAAATTGTTCCTGAACAGCCTTGACAGTAATATTTTCTTTATCCTCCCAAGATCCCTGGTATTCTCTTGAAAAGGGATGATCCTTCCCCAGGGCAAGTTGTGAAAACAACCTTACTTCCCTACCCAGCCCTCCTTGATTAAAATTGAATGCTGCAACATTTGTATGCAATTGGCTCTTCACCTTTTCAATATATTCTTCAGTTATGAGTGGCGTAAGAATGGAATTCCGGATCAACTGGAATAATTCTTTGATATATTTCCGATAACTTTTAAAGTAAATCTCGATGCTCTCCGGCTGGTAAGATTTGCATTTAACAACAATCTCTGAATTAAGCATTTCCACTTTCCACTGATATTCCTCAGGTGATAAATCCCTGGTGCCGGTCAAAGCCCTGGCACAATAATAATTTATCCCGGACAATCCTTTTTTCTCGGCATATCTGTTCAAGTTTATCAAAACCGTTCCCTCAATAATTTTGGAATCCTTTATGGTTGAACCAAAGACCCTGGCACCATTGGCAAGCTTGAACCTCCATACGGAAGGAAAATCATTTTTTAGAGCAGGGGTCTTTTCAACCAGGGCATATATATTTTCCTCCCGGAACAACCCTGCGGATATTTTACTTTTTGATACAGGAGTTATCCAGGATGTATCTTTCTTTATTTGTTTCGCTCCGGGTAAGACAACATTCACATGTGAACTCCTCACAATAGATAGTGTTTTTATACTGTTCTGGCATAAATACTTTTCAACGGCATAACGGATATCTTCTTTTGTTAAGTTAAATATCTGGTCGATCATTGGTTTGTAGAAAGATTCACCCAGTACATCAAACAATTCCGTTGTAAGGAGCATTTTTCCCGGGTAATCTGTTTTAAGTTTGGATCCCGTTAAAAAATAGTTATGAATTTTACTTAATTGCAGATCTGTAATTGATTCATAATCGATGTTTTCTATTGCCTGTAAATACCTTTGGTAAGCATTGGCATTATCATCTATTGATATCGGGTAATAAATGTGTCCTTTTTGTAAGTGTGATGTTGTGTTAAATCTTTTGATAATAGAACTGCCAGGTTTGAAAAACGCCTGAGTTAAAGGGCCTTCATCCCCGCACAGATAGATCAAGGCGGCTTTGGTCAGGACCCAGTCTTTTGTAAATTTTCCCGGCTCCCTGTAACAAATCATCAAAGTGTTCACAAATTTATCATGAACATAATAGAAATGTTTTTGCTCCCCGGATAAAGACTTATTGTTTTGTTTCTGTTCTACAATGATTGAATTTTCTTTATTTCCAAAATACTTCCCTGCAAGTTCAAAAACAAAGTCTGCCTCACAATTCCCGGATATGAATATGATCGTATTTTGTGGCGTGATATTCCGTTCAAAATCCACGATATCCCGGGGAGTAACAGAAGAAATATCTTTATAAACTCCGATAAGACTTGTTGATAAGCGGTCGTTCTTACTGAAAAGAGTTTTTCGAAGTATGTCATAAATAAAATGCGCTGAAAACGATTGGAGATAGATGTATTCATTTCGAATAACATCCACCTCCTTATCGATGTCTTGCTGAGAAAGTCCTTTCCCGATATTCGAAAACCTGAGGGACTCCAATTCCATAACTTTTGGCAAATGTTCCGGCAACATGTGTGATTTAAAAATGATCGAACCAAAAGTAGTACTCGCAGAATACTTTATGGCTACCTTGCCCATTCCCTGGGTGAAATTATTGCAAGTCCCTTCCCTATAGGCCAGATGTTCGTACAAGTGTGCCATACCCCTTTTCCCCGGGGGATCCTTTTCTGCTCCCCCTTTTACGTAAATGATCATATAAGCATCATCCCTGGAAGTGTCTTTATTGAAGAGTACCGTCAGGCCGTTGCTCAATACAGTTGTTTCTCCGTTAAATATAGGATCAGACAGAATATTCCGAGCCAGCTTCGCGTTCAAATCGCGAAGGGATTGTTCTTCATCAGACATGAAAAGTTTTTTTAAATATACTGAATAATATTCAAAAAAAAAGCTGACTGTCAGTTAAATCGACAACCAGTGCCGCTATATGTCACCGTCAAATGGTGCATCGCCCGGGTGACGGCTATGTAGAGGAGGCTGCGGTCCAGGTCTGTGTGGTAGTTCTTGGCGTTCACGTGGGGGATGATGACCTGGTCAAATTCCAGGCCTTTGGCCATGTGGGTGTAGGTTACCATGATGCCGTGTTCGTACGAGGTGCTTTGATAAGACAGGAATATGATCCCGGGATGTTGCGCTTTCAGTTTTTCGTGCAGGGCGCGGGCGTGCGGCTCGTCTTTGCAGATGATCCCCAGGGAGCGGAAGCCCGAGTCCTTAAACCGGGTGATCAGCTGCCCGATCCCCTGCACTTCTTCTTCGGCGGTCTTGTAGTGCAGTAGTTGGGGCGGTTCCCCGTGACGATCCACCACTTCAGCCTGCGTGTCGTGAAAGATGGTGCGGGCAAAAGCGGTGATCTCGCAGGTGGAGCGGTAGCTTTTGTTCATCCGCACGATCACGCCTCCCTGGCAGGCTTTCCGGATGGTCTCGGCCGTGGACGAGCCGAACGGATTGACCGACTGCCCGGCATCGCCCAGTATGGTTTTGGCACAGGGATAGATCTTTTGGAGGACGCGGTACTGGATGGGCGTGTAATCCTGCATCTCGTCCACAAGCAAATGCTTCACATCCGAACGGGCACTGTACCCTTCCATGGCCATGTGCAGGTAAGCCAGCGGGGCAAGGTCCGCGTATTCCAGGATCCCTCTCCGGCGCATTTTGAACATTTCCGGTTTCCCGGCCCATTCGTAAAATCCTTTATAGGCCTGCATATCATTGTTGGCCGTGAACATTTTCCGTATGTGTTCCCTGACCATGTTGCGCTTTGCCCCGTCCACGGAAACCTTGTACTGTGTCTGCGCAATTTGCAGGATGTAATCGGTCATTACCGTATACCGCCGACGAACGGGATACCGGTGAAAACGCCGGAACTGTTCGGCGATATACTCGGCAGGAAGCGTTATCAGGTGGTTCAGCGGCACGTCATGCGGAACAAAGCACTGATTTTCAAGGTACAGGATGTACTGGTCCAGCAAGTTCACAAAATCGAAAGTCGATTTGAAACGCACCCGTTCCTCAAAACCCGCCGGCGGCTTCCCGATCAACTCGGCAACCTGGTCAAAAAAATCACGGTATTTATACCTTTTGTCCAGTATGCCCGACAAAATCTGATCCATGCTCGTCTCCGGAACCGTCTCTTCCCCGAGCTCCGGCAGCACGTTGGAAATGTAGTCGGAAAAGACCTTGCTGGGCGAGACGATCATGATGTCACTTGCCGAGATTTCCCCCTTGTGCGCGTAAAGCAGGTAGGCCACCCGGTGCAGGGCCACCGAGGTTTTTCCCGAGCCGGCCACGCCCTGGATGATGAGCACCTGCTCTTCTTCGTTGCGGATGATGGCGTTCTGCTCGCGCTGGATGGTGGCCACGATGTTCTTCATCTTGTCGCTGGCATTGGCGCTCAGCTCCCGGCGCAACACATCGTCCCGGATGGTCAGCGAGCTTTCAATCATGTACTCCAGGATTCCTTTGCGGATGTGGTACTGGCGCTTGAGCGATATGCGGCCTTCAATGCGGCCCGACGGTGCCTCGTAAAAAGCATCCCCTAATTCGTGGTCGTAAAACATGCCGCTCACAGGCGCCCGCCAGTCGTACACCACGATCTTCTTTTGCTCAAGGTCGTACAGGGAATGTATACCAATATAAATGGGGAGGATTGCGTTCCGCGGAGTGTTAGGGTTCTGCAAACTGGCCGGGGCAAAATCTATCCTGCCGAAATACGGCGAGTGCAGCATCTTCTCCAGCCGGTCCCGTCCCTTGATACTGTGGTTCCCCAGGGCCAGTAGGTTCAGGATGCTTTCCCGCATGGAACGTTTCTCCTGGACATCAATGTCCTTGTTGTTCCACAGGTATTCCTTGTACTCCCTGAGCGTCCGCACGTGCTCATCTACAGATGTGTTGGTCCCGTCCAGCTGTCTGCTGATCATTTTCCTGACCAGTTTCAAGTATTCCCGTTCCTGTTGTTCGGTGCTGTTGAACATAGGGCGCAAAGATAGTAATCTCCGAGATTCTGCGCCATTTCACTTTTTGAAAAATCGCATAATGCTGTGAATGTGATGATTGCATTTTTAGAGCAGACAAAGTGGCGCAGAATCTCGGAGATTACGCGCCAAAAAAATGTCCCAGATAGAGATGCAGCAGCTTCCGGTTAATCGGAGGGCATTTGATGCCGGAGTGTTTCAGGAAGGTAAATGTATTGGTCATGTCAAAACGGGGCTGGAGCGAGCCGTAACGCATTACCAGGCTGTGATCGTCACCTGCCTGCCGGGAATCTTGTTTACCTGCCTGCCGGGGAGCTCTTTTACCGGTGTCTGGTTTGCCGGTATCTTGTTTGCCGGTATCTTTATTGAACAGTGAGGCCAGGATCCGCAGGGGGTTTTCCCTGATGTCGGTTTGCAACAGTTCCTGTTTCCAGCGTTCGTACGGGACAATACCGATCTTGTATCCTTTGCTGCGAATGGCTCTGACCATTTTTTTCACGGTGAGCTTCCCGGGATTCAGGATATTGAAGGCCAGTCCGCAAGCCCCTTCCTGCCGTGAAATATGGGCAATGGTATCTGCCACGTAATCCACGGGGACCATTTGGAACCGTGTATTGATAGCGGGGGCTTTTTGCATGTGGATACACCCGGTGATCAACCGGCTTAACAGGTCCTTGGTTTCCCAGATGCCGTGTACGGTATCCCCGGCAATTTCTCCCGGACGGTAGATGCAAGCCCTCAATCCGCGTTCCCGTGCCATTTGTACCAATTTTTCCGATACCCATTTGGTTTCCGAGTAACCCAGGAAATAACCTTCCCAGGAAG
>Ga0116157_10004815_pt1 | contig 12543 bp, 14 predicted proteins | sample AD_UKC048_MetaG_FD_89882 | JGI IMG/M metagenome (GOLD analysis project Ga0116157, IMG submission 89882) | Active sludge microbial communities of municipal wastewater-treating anaerobic digesters from USA - AD_UKC048_MetaG | ecosystem: Engineered > Bioreactor > Anaerobic > Digestate | place: USA... | reverse complement strand
TTATTTTAATATTACGTCATATTATGCCTAACTTAACACTACCATATTGATTTAGAATGGAATCCACAAAAAGAAAATATCTATACCAAACTCTCAATCAAAACTACGCCGTTAGAAAAAATAATCCAATTCTCAAGAGGTATTAAGACAAGCGATGATAAAAGATTTATCCATCTTATAAAGAAAAATGAAGATTATAAGAAAGTCTTTAGAGGAAGAAATATAAAAGCTTATTCAATTGATTGGACAGGGGAGTACATTTGGTACAGGCCCGATTTAATGAAAGAAAAAGTAGGGTGTCTTCCACACTCAAAATTATTTTTTGAAGTTCCTGAGAAATTAGTCACGCAACGAGTTAATAGTTCCATGCAATTATTCGTGGCTTATGATAATTCTCATAATTATTTCCTTGATACGACAAATGTTTCAAGGTATGAAACCTGGGATAAGATACATGACCTGAAATTTATCATGGCGATACTAAATTCTAGATTAATTAATTATTGGTATTGTAATAAGTATAAAATGCCGACCATTGGTTTATATGAATTGCACTCTATTCCATTTAAATCTATTGATTTCGGAAATTCATTGCAAAAATCACTATATGACGAAATTATTAAGCATGCTACCCAACTTATAACTCTTAATGAGCAAATTAGAAATACGAAGCTCCAGACCCAGATCGACCAGATAAAATCCAAGATTGATTATTGCGAAAGCAGGATCAATGAGATTGTTTACCTGTTATATGGGCTTACGGAGGAGGAGATTGGGATTGTGAAGGGAAATTGACTTTACTTTACAATTGTCTGGTAAAGATTATTTGCCAGCTTTTGGCGGAAGGGAAAGAATTATTGATTAAATTCTATTTGGGCATTCTTATAGAATCCACACCCAGACCCCATTTTTTGCATAAATTTGTAATTACAACACGTATTCAATATAAGTCGGAATAATATCAATGGCTCTGCCAATAAACATACACGATTTAATCAACGGCCAGGTGGTTGAATGGGACCGGATCGAGTTTAAAAGAGGCTGGAACCCGGAAGACGTGATTCATACCATGAGCGCTTTTGCCAATGATATCAATAATTGGGGCGGGGGATATATCATAATTGGAGTTAATGAAGTTGCAGGACAGCCAAATTTACCTCCTGAAGGAATTGAGGCAAACCAGTTTGATGCAATACAGGGAAGGTTATTAGAATTATCCTATCAGGTTCAGCCTAATTATTTCCCGATCTCACAACCGGAAATTATTGAGGGAAGGCACATACTTATCATTTGGGTACCTGCTGGAGATAATAGGCCTTATTCTGCCCCTGTTGCACTTGGAAATAGAGCGGTAAGGGAATTTTATATTCGTAGGGGCTCCAGGACAATTATTGCCAGGGGTGAAACTCTTAGACAACTTCAAGAACTTGCTGCCCGAATTCCTTTTGATGACAGGATTAATCAGCAAGCAACTCCGGATAATCTGAGTTTAACACTTATCCAGGCCTACCTTCAGGAAGTTAAAAGCAGTCTTTTTGAAGAAAGTTCAAGAATCCCGTTTCTTGATTTGTGCCGTCAAATGGCTATCGTCCGTAGTCCGGATGAATATCCTTTCCCGGTCAACATTGGATTGCTCTTATTTCATGATGAACCGGAACGCTTTTTCCCACAAGCCCGTATTGAAATCGTTATTCATAAAGATGATTCAGGGCGGAATTTCATTGAAAAAGTTTTCACAGGTCCTATTCACCACCAACTTAGAAGTACCCTGGATTACCTTAAAACAATGGTTATTCAGGAAAAGGTGATTAAAGTAAAAGAAAAAGCCGAGGCGCTTAGATTTTACAATTATCCTTATGAAGCCATTGAAGAAGTTATAGCAAATGCTGTTTATCATAAAGGTTACGATCAGGACAATCCGATTGAAATCCAAATTTTCCCCGATCGCCTGGAAGTGCTGAATTTCCCTGGACCTATGCCTCCCATCGATGTAGAGATGTTAAAACTACAAAGGGTTGTTGCAAGACAATATCGAAATCGTCGTATTGGAGATTTTTTAAAAGAATTGCATCTTATAGAAGGGCGCAGTTCGGGATTTCCATTAATTCATCGTGCCCTTGAACACAACGGCTCTCCTCCTCCTGAATTAACCACAGATGCTGATAAAACTTTTTTTCTCGCTGTTATTAAATCACATCCTGCTTTTATCGGAGTTGGAATTAATAATCTCGACATAGAAACTGATGATATTCCTGAAGGATTACTGGATATCAATAATTTAGATGATGTCAATACGCTAATTAGGTATTATGTAACTGCTGATGTTGACAGGGTCAGCGATAGAGTTAGCGATAGAGTTAACGATAGAGTTAGCGATAGAGTTAGCGATAAAGCCGGAGATAAAGTAAGGAAGGCTATTGGAACAAGTATTGTCGCACAATCAAGGGAGAAACTATTGGAAATATTAGGCTTAAAAAATCATCCTGATAATTACAATCGCTACATTAAACCACTAATTGAAGAGGGATGGCTCGAAATGACTGAATCAGATATAACAAGCCGGAACCAGAAATATCGGACTACAAAATCTGGGAAAATACTGTTGCAGCTAATCTCTAAAACTTAACGGTTACAAAAGCTTTGTCTGCTCATCCGTATAATTGCGCCTCTAATTTTTGAAGTTTGTTTACCTGGACATTCAATAGATTACTAGCTAAGGTGGCTTCAATATTTCCGCCATGAAACGCATCTAAAACGGTCTGTGTAAAAAGCCGGCTGTTCCTGTTCAGTTGTAACAAAAAATAATTCGGGCCTCCCGGTTTATCCTTCTCTTTATTCTTTGCTTTTTTTTCTGCCTTACGTTTAAGAAATTCAGAATAGTCAAAAGGCCTTTTATACGCTTTCGCCAATGTTTGCGCTTGTTTGATGGTCGGTTGGCTCTGACCACCTTCCCATTCTTTTAATTTATCTACAGATACGGAAATCTTAGCAGCAGCAGTTGCTTCGGACATTCTTGCCGATTCACTGGCCCATTTCAGGACATTTGGTGTTATGAATGCTTTATCTCCCATCACGATATCAAAATTACTAAATAAGAGGGCTAAAGATTTCTAAATCTTCAAAAAAAATTCAGAAAATCAGATTCAAAATTGAATATTGCGAAAACCGAATCAATGAGATTGTTTACCAGTTATATGGGCTGAAAGAGGAGGAGAAGAGATTGTGGAAGTTATTAGTGAATAAAACAGCATGGACATTATCATGGTCAGGGTGTCCGAGGATACATTTCTAAGGTATTATGTAACTGCTGATGTTGACAGGGTCAGCGATAGAGTTAACGATAGAGTAAGCGATAGGATTAGCGATAAAGCCGCCGATAAAGTACTATTTATTTCAAATATTGCTGCAGGATAGATAATGATTCTCTATAATGGCAAATCAAAATCCAGAACGTTTTCAATGGTCCGAACAATTTCTTCCTCCCTGTCTTCATCGATGTCGAAAATATAGACTTCCCCAAAGCTCCATTTTCTGGAGGCTCTGGCCACCAAAGACTTCCTGACCGCCCATAAATGTGGAATTGTCGTTGACACGGAAAGTTTATCAATTGCGGGTGCCCATCCATGATCAGCCAATTCAAGTGGCCCGACTTCGTCGATAACAAGCAGGCTGACTTTATTTTCAGCGGCCTTAACAAGGATATCATTTCCTTGCCTGAGTATTTTGGGATTAAAATAGTAATGGCCATATCTAAGCCATCCATTTTTGGGGGATCTTGATGAAAGGTGATATCTGTGGCCTGTTATGATGTCATCCAGCCAGAAGCCCTCTTTGCGGTCATTCATAAAGATTCCCGGCGCAAGAATACCACCGGCTTTCAATCCATTCTCTCGCATGTTGCATAGCATTTGCGTGATAAAAGATGTTTTGCCTTGTCCGACTTCTCCGGTTATTATTATCAAGGAAGGCCTTCTGGCTAATTCTGTATTAAATCTTGAGAAAAGTTTAAGAGAAACCGAAAACAGATGGGAAATTAATGTTTTCGGCTCTTTGAAAAACTGCCTGGCTTTTGGCAGATTAGCTATAATATCCGGAAGCGCTGAAAAGGCAAGACTCAATGATTGATATAAACTTGCAAAACCCTTATTGTAAAGTACCGTGCGGACCAATGGGTTTTTCAGCTCAACACTAATAGCGCCAAAACCGGTTAAAATGATAAATGCTCTGATATTCATCTGAATGCCGATAATCAAACCCCGGACACTGAAATACTTTCCACTGGTGTATCCTTCCAGGAGCAATGCTGCAATTATTGTGATCAGTACGAACTGTATCCAGAAGCCCGCTTTTCTCAGAAACCTCATTGAATCCCTATACCAAATGAAACATGCAACTAAATATAGACTGCATAAGGGTATCGATAAAATATAGTCAGCAGTGTTCAGTAACCACAAGCACAGGATGATTGCAAGCAGGTGACCGACTAATAAGAACAGGGAATATGTTTTTTTTCCGGATTGTGTTAATAGTTCACTCTTGCTTTTTAATTCAACTTGATTTGATTCAAAAACTGAATGTGGCTTAAGTTTATATCTTTTTCCTGCAAAATATCCCATGATAGCAGCAATGATTCCGAGTACCATATACAAAACCACGATCAAGCCGATCAGCCACATAGGATCAGGCGTTTCGATGCGGACCTGTTTAACGGTATATCTGTAAAGTTCCTTCAATATTATGACTAGGTTGAACCCGTACAGGATCAGAAGGCTGGCGAATTTATGCAGCAAAGCACTGGCTACGGCTATCGCTCCGCCCAATATGTAACTCAGCAAATTCTTCCCAAAGATTATAATGAAAATCCATATAATTACTGCTTCTGACATTATCCCAATCATTGGTCCGATAATGACTGCGCTTGGGGAAAGAGACTTCATCAGTGCGCAGACAAGACCCGTCCGCCAGATGATCCCTGCATCATCCCATAATTGAAAGAATGCGATGATTAAAAAGACACTGAAACAAGAAAGTAAAGTTCCTGATAACGGAATCCTCAGGTTATGAAGAAAACTTCCGGCAATGATCTCGACAGAAGCCCATAAACTACCTATGACTGCAGCTTTAAGCCAGGTTACACTCAATGATTTATTAGAGAATTTCCGCATACTAAAACCAGGTATTTTCCTCTTTCATTTTAAAATCATTAGTGGTGAATAGCAGGAAATTTTATTCGCAATATTGAAAAGAATAAATACAAAAGTAACAGAGCTTATTGATTTTTCTGATATTTTAGTGGGTAGTTTTTTTTTAGATCGTCGATATAATAATTATTAATGGAATCCGGAGTGCAAAAAATGACTGGTATTATCCTTGCGGGTGGACAAAGTCGACGGATGGGCAGGGACAAGGGCCTTATACCACTCAACGGTCAACCAATGATATATTATCCGCTGAAGCAGATGAAGGAACTGTGTAATGAAATCCTTATCAGTTCAAATTCTAAATCATACGATTTTTTAGGATTTAAAGTCATTCCCGATTTATATCCCGGCACAGGACCGATGGGAGGTATTCTCTCATGCCTGGTCCAATCTAGTAACGAAATAAACCTTGTCATTGGATGCGATATGCCATTGGTCACTGCTGAAATTTTCCGACATTTAATCCGGTTGATGGGCACTGCCCAGATATGCGTCCCCTGGCATGGAGACGACCACTATGAACCTATTTCCGGTGTTTATAGCAAATCTCTTGCAGACGAAATGAAATCATTTATGGAAAAAAAGAGTTTCAAACTTCCGGATTTCTTCAAAATTACTTTATTCAGGGCTTTACCGGTGAAAGAAATATATCCTCCATTGCATGATAACTACTTTTTTAATATCAATAGCCCATCTGATCTTAAAAAAGCCGGGCAAATAGTATAATAGTAATACGAATAAGCCCTAACTGGATACTGAAAGTATGTATAACCTTCCTCATTGGATTGTAATTCATGGAACTGATCGGTATTCAGGAAAAACGACACTAATTACAAAGATTATAGAACACTTCTCCAAGGATTTGCCGATTTGTGGGATAAAAATTTCTCCGCATTTCCATCCTCTCGACGATCAGTCACAGGTTATTTACCAGACAGGTAATTGGGTCATCCTAAAAGAAAATAAAGGTAATACCGGGAAGGACAGTTCCAGAATGTTAGATGCAGGGGCCCGGGAAGTTTTCTATTTGCAGGTCCGTGACAATCAACTGTCAGAAGTGATACCATTCTTACTTAAAGTCATATCGCCAGAAATGGCAGTGATATGTGAATCGGAATGGGTCAGGAACCTGATCACTCCTGGAAGCTATAAAAGGGAGGTACAGAAAATGTCATCGAGTTGATTGGTAATAACTTTATGGCCAATAGAGTCTATGATCCGGTTATCTCGTATTCCCAATTTTAATCTCCTCCCTGGTATGTAATTTCCGTGCTAGGTTTTGTATGGATTCATTATTCAGCAAATTCCTGACAGATTCCTTGATCGGAATATAATTATCATGAAAGTGGGCAGGGTGTATCAGCATTGCATTCGCTCAAACCCAGGCCACAACCTTGAAATATCCGGTCACCTTCAGTAAATTCAACTATAAGCTTCAATTTGAGCTCAGGTTTGTAAGGATCGAAAAAGAATCCGCCGTTTTTCCCTTTATGTGAAACGACACATAACACTGACTAAAATGCAGAAGATTACACTTCGGTTTGTTGTAGTAGGATTGATATATTAAGGACTGTTGGTCATTGAAGGGATGATAATGCGCATATATGAAATAACGCCGTTTTCCAGCCATCACTACTCCTCAGTTCTTTGCTATAATGATAGCACATCCGTTGGTTGGAATATTCGGATCCACCTATTCCATTGTTTTTGGAGCATTTCTCTTTCTGGTTCCTTTTTTAATGAAAAAACCTTTGTGGAGCATAAAGTTGGCGAATATCACTTTCTGGTGCATCATTATCGGGACCTTTACTTTCTGGTTTGCCGGTTTTGTTTCACATTACGCACCGCTCTATACGCTGTACTGGCCCCTGCCTGCTGATTTTAAACACTTCAGTGTTATTGGCGGTACATTTTTTATTACCGGCATTGCGATAATTATGGTTGGAACTATATTTTTTGTCATCAATATTCTCAGAGGGATGGGAAAAACAACCTACTGCCGCATTGATTGGTTCAGCAATCGGGTGTAGCGGATTAAAGAACCTGTTCAGAAAGAAAGAGAAGCAGGAGGAACACCTGGTTTCGCTACCGGTTGCAGCAATTGCCAGGGGAACGGTTGATTTTGCATTAAAAGCCGGCATTATTCTTTTCACTGGGATACGACCTTAAATCTTCTGCTATTGATGCCTTATTGTACAAAAGCTGGTTCTGGTGGGGCCTCGACCTTGTCGCTGATGGTTTGGTTCTAATATTTGTGGCCGGAACGTGGTATTTACTGGCTACAATGATTACCGGCAAGAAACTCTTTATGGAGAACTGGGCACGTGCAGCTTTGCTGATTGAGCTGATTGTTTCGTGGACAGTTTGGTCACACCATTTAATGTCAGACCAGGCACAACCTGGATTTCTTAAAGTTATTTCGGGTGAAATGGTAACTACTTTCGAACTTATTACGCAGGGTCTTGCATTCTTTATCACGCTCGCGACTTTATGAAATACGCGTCCATTGAAAATGTCCAATCCTTTGAAATTCCTTTTAGGTGGATTACTTGGTTTCGCCTTGGCAGTTCTGGCAGGTATAATGCAGGCTGACCTCGGACTAAACAGAATTCTTCACAACACTCAATGGGTAATTGGACCTCATGTACATGTGGCTTTACTGATTGGTTTAAGTATGACCTTATATTCAGCCATCTATTTCCTGCTTCCTATACTCACCAACGGGGCAAAACTTTACAGCCAGAAACTTACCAATGTGCATTTCTGGGCGCATTTGATTGGGGGTATCGGAATGGGTGCTTTTATGGGAATGGCAGGTCTAAACAGTATGCTGCGCCGATCGCTTTATGTTAACGGAGAATTTAATATCTATTTGATCCTGGGGGCACTGAGTGGAGCATTCCTGCTACTTGCATTTCTGGCCTTTTTCTATAATATACTTATGAGTATTGGATTAAATGGCGTGATCGGTATATTCAAGCCATCTAAGCTAAAGACGAAAGACTTATTGCCGGAAAACAAGTAATTGAATCTGCCTATAATACCCTTGATGCCACTAGGATCTTGACTTCCTAAAGTCAGATGAATTTAATACTGTAACGAATTGCTTTCCATAATCAATGCACTTGTCTAAAAAATTGCTATCAGGCTCCCATATGGCGCTCAGGCGCTCAGATACTATCTCAAAACCAGACTCTTTCAATACATCCTCGATGATTTTTGTAGATGTATCATGCCATCCATAACAGCCAAAGGCTGCAGCTTTCTTACCTTGAAACTTCAATCCCTTTACCATTTCAAGCAAACCTGCAATGGAATACATGATTCCATTGTTGACCGTCGGGCAACCGATAAGAATAGCTTTTGATTTGAATATTTCAGTAATAATATCATTCTTGTCATTTTTTGCTGCATTATAAAGTTTAACCGTCATATTCTTATCAGCTAAGGTTAAACCATTAACGATACTTTCGGCAATAGCTCTTGTGCCATTATACATGGTGTCGTAAATAACAGTTATCTGATTTTGTTGGTAATTGTCAGCCCACTCAGCATATTTCCTGACAATCTGCAATGGTTCTTCACGCCAGATGATCCCATGGCTGGGACATATATAATCGACTGGCAAATTCAAATTTTCAATTTCTTCAATTTTTTTAGTTACCAATTTGGAGAAAGGCGTCAATATATTAGCATAATACTTAATCGCTTCAGAATAAAGTTCATGCTGATCGACCAAATCATTAAAGATTGGTTCTGAACAATAATGTTGGCCAAAAGCATCATTGCTGAAAAGAATATTATCTCCACTCAGGTAGCAAAACATACTGTCTGGCCAATGCAGCATGGGCGCCTGGATAAAAATCAGCTCCTTGCCATTTCCCAGAGAAAGTTTATCGCCGGTTTTTACGGGAATAAAATTCCAATTTTTATGATAATGCCCTTGCAACGATTTAATACAATTCTTTGTGCAATATATCGGTGTTTGAGGAATTAGTTCCATCAGATCCGGTAAGGCCCCACTATGGTCTGGTTCTGCATGATTACAGACAATATAATCAATTTTGGAGAGTTCAATTTCCTCTGACAGGTTTTCAATATACTCTCTGGAAAAAGGCTTAAAAACTGTGTCTATTAAAACATTCTTTTCCTCGAATATTAGATATGAATTGTAAGTCGATCCTTTATTGGTCGAATATTCATATCCATGAAATTGCCTCAGTTCCCAGTCTGATTTGCCGATCCAATAAACATTATTTGCGACCGTTTTTTTCATGATCTTCACTTTTAATATGATTAGTCATTTGCATGGTGTAATGACACATTTTCCAGGATACCATCTATTGCCTCAAGTGTGTGGGTATAGTCGATATATGCTACCACATATTCGCGGCCTTTTTCAATGGTTTCGTCCTTTGTCTTAGCCAGCGCAATCACTTTTTTATATTTTTCACGAACAACGCTGCTAATATGGTTATTTAGATTTACTAACAAATCATCGATATTTTGTTCTTCCAACGCCTTATCTGACATTTTGACTATTGGTTCCACACTACCCGCTGGCTTCAACCCCGTATAGGGTTCTCCTTCGGTGGCGCGATGCAGCCTTACTAATGTCTCTAAAAAGTATTTTTCGACAATTTCATAGATTTCTTTATCACTGCCTTTCAAAGAGTAGGTTTTATTAAACAGGTCAATGATTTCCTGCTCATCCTTTTGATCTACCCACTTTAAAACCAGGTTTACATTATTGATTTCCAAGGCTTTTAAAGCGTCCTTAATTACCGGACCATCATAAGAATCACAATGAGCATAAGGTGCTCCGCTTATCCCTGTTAACATACTTAATACAATGATCGTAAAAATTCTGATCTTCATTTCTATAACTTTAAGTTTTATTTCCAAATTCATTACTGTGAGTGATCAACTTTCTTCTTTTATTTCATATTTAATGACTTCGACCGGGCAACTATCAGCTGCTTCTTCTATTTGATGCGAGAATTCAGCACAATTTACTCCTTGATTGACAGTAGCCTCATCTTCCACAGTAAAAACTTCAGGACAAATGCTTTCACACATCCCGTAAGCAGTGCATCCATTTTCAATCCAAACTTACTTAATTTCCATAGTATCATTTATTCTATTCCAACACAAAGGTATATCGGTTTAAATGGGAATGAAGTAACATATGTTACAAATTCTAATTTACAAGCATTAATTTAATTCTCCATGAACCAGAAAAATTCGCTAATCTGAATCAGTTATAATATAATCCTGATCAGATGTTTTCTCGATAAAAACAAATGATCAGTTGCGATTACAAGCCATTTTCCGGATTCTTTCATTTTACACTCCCAATCATTTGGGTATATCTCTTTCATAGCATGTTCAAATGATTGTCGGTTGTTGTAAAGTTCAGTATAAAGAAACCATGTTTGCTTTTCTAATCTTTCCTGTTTTGTATAAAAATCAAACGTTGAGGATAGAATTAAATCAAGCACTGATTTGACGACTATTCTGTAAAGCTTTTCTTTTGAACGAAAATAGTAATGGATTGCTGCCTTATTCACTCCAGCCCTGGAGGCAATCTGAGAGAGTGTCGTACCGTGATATCCGAATAAAAGGAAAACATTATACGCAGCGTTAAATATTTTATCTTCGGTATTTAGCCCATTATTTGCCATCTATTTTAACAATGTTTTTGTCAATATTTCTTTTCATTTGAATAAGTTAAATTTCATGGTTATGTTTCCTACTTCCTGTACATATTGTCCTTTGAATTCAGCCGTGCGTAATTTTTGGCTTATGGAAATACTGAATGCTGGCATTTCGAAATTGAGACCAACATCATACAGCACGGATAGCCTTTCAATCTGATCCTTATCTAATGTATAAGCACTTGTTTGAGCGCTCATCTGTGATATCAATCCTCCTTCCAATAAAGCATTGCTTAAAACAACCCTAGCAACAGGCTTCATAAATACATAGATTTGAAACTTATTTTTAGAAGTGCTTTGTGAATTGGACACTCCCTCAAAGTAATTATTAAATTTCCCTATCCTTAGCATAAATCCTATTCCAGCCGCATTATATAACGTACCACTAAATGTTTCCACAACACCAACCAGCAATATTCTTTTTGAAGGGTTTAGCAATTGCTTTTCTATGCTGATGTTATAATTTAGTATTAAGTCGTTTGCAACCTGGTTGTTCCAGCCCTCTGGTTTTGTATAGCCAATAAGCGTATGTATCCATGTTTGACTTTCTTCGGCTAAACTCCATGGCCCTATCATCCCCAAAAATAGTTCTGTGTTAACTTTTATATTAGCCATTGTGTTAATGGATTGAAGAGAATGTATAGCATACAAGGCACCGGCATATGGACGGTCATCTAATTGAATTTCTGTTATATCAATATGCCTGGGGGTGAACATAAATTGCGCAAGGCCCCAGCCGTAAACGTTATTGTTATCATTAGAAATATTAAGAAGAAGTGAGGAGGGAAATTTTGCTTTTTGCTTTTTTGTATAAAAATAGTCAATTCTTACACCATTGGTATAATACCTATCCGTACCTGCCCCACGAAAATTGAGAAAGTCATTATCAAAAAAAATACGTAATGAACGCGGCTGATTTAATAGCTGACCAATGACGCTGTTGCCGCTGATTAATAGTATGATAACTACTAAAAATTTTAAAATTTTCCTAAGTGCCATTTTCAAATCCTTTTTTTTAACCCATTAATTATTTCTTTCGATGGAAAAAAGGCTCATTATACATCCGGATGAAAATATAGAAAGCCCAATCTGGTGTATTGAGTCTCTTTCCTGTCCTAAGCCTGAAAGGACAAGAATTATAGAAATCAATATCATTATTGAGAATCGTTTCATCTCTTACAAGTATATAATATTAACCTTTATCTTTTTGTCGCTCAGCACACTAAAAGAGGCTTTTGAAAATGTAGGCTTGTTTGAAATACCAATGGATTGAAAATTGGAAAAACCGATACCCTCCTTGGGAAAGATGATTCCTTTTTTTATTTTCCCGTCATTGTTTTCATCATGCAAAATATTCACCGCATATTTTCCTCCCGGCAGATTCTCAAATGTTACAGATGATGCCCCGTTTACTATTTCTCCGGTAAGTTTTTTGAAATACTTTTTGTAATGTTCATCGGGGAATGCATCCTCTCTGTTGTATAAGGCGAATTGTACAGTACCTTTTGAATTTCGCAATTCGCTCACTTGAACTGTTAATGAGCAGGTTCCCTGCTTTTGACTGATAAATGATGATAACATCAGCGATACCGAGGCTACCATTATAATTTTAAATACTTTGTTCA
>Ga0116157_10004813_pt1 | contig 12545 bp, 11 predicted proteins | sample AD_UKC048_MetaG_FD_89882 | JGI IMG/M metagenome (GOLD analysis project Ga0116157, IMG submission 89882) | Active sludge microbial communities of municipal wastewater-treating anaerobic digesters from USA - AD_UKC048_MetaG | ecosystem: Engineered > Bioreactor > Anaerobic > Digestate | place: USA... | reverse complement strand
TAGCCACTCTTTTAAAAAATATTGAATTACTCGATTTTTTTGTATGGACAGATTTCGTGAAAAGAGGTCTTCTTCGAAGTGGTATAAATTTAGCTTTTGCGTATTACATGCCAATATCAAATCCATCAGTGGTTTATGACAAATGAAAAATACTGAATAAAATGCCCACTCTGGATATTGATGTATGAAATCCATTTTATATTTTCATTTTAAGCCAGAAGCTCAGGTCTCTGCCAACAATCTTTTCAAGCATTTTTACGTCCACTTTTACTTGTTCGTAAATATACTTTCTGTCTTCCATTGGTAATTCAGGCTTTTCAAGCTTTTTGGCATTCAACTGTTGAATTTTTTGAATGCCCCTCCAGGTTTTTAAAGTTTTGACCAAAGTGGTAAGACCGAGACCAGACAAAAATGATACAAGAATATTTTCGGATTTACGAAGCCATGAATATCGAGAGCTACTGGCAGCATTAAAAACCAAATTTAAAGAAGGGGGAATAAATTCTGAATCGACACCTAGGAACTTATAAAGTGATTTGATTGTCTCAGATCTATCATTCATGAAATCTTCCAAAACAAAATAATGAACTTGGCTATTTGGGAAAAGGTGAGCACAGTTTTTAACTTTCTCGCCTAAAAACATCCTTTCTCTGATGTTTTCATTTGATCTTATGGCCTCTGAAAAAGTACATAATTTCACTTGATGATGGTGAACTGCCATGCTATAGAATGAGAAAGCAATGTCAGCTGGATTTCTGAGGAAAATGAGGATTTTTGCTTGTGGTTGATCTCTTTTAATCCTTTCTAAACTTGTGACAGATTGAATATATTGTGGTGAAATTTCTCCCTTCAGATGTTCATTTTTCTGATGTGCCCAATGATTTTGATACCAAAGACTTCCTCTTTGATAATTGGAGTTTTCAATAGGTTTGTGATAAAAGGATCTTTTAGGATTGAAATATTGTACTTCTTTTGGAACTGACATGCAAATCTCAGGATGCTCGTCCAATAAATTTGCAACTGTTGTTGTACCACACTTTGCAAAGCCAATTCCTATAAAATCAATTTGGAAGCTTTCCATCTAATTGACCCAAAGACTCAGGCGTTTTTACAAGTGCTTTCTTTTTATAGTTTTCCCAAACGAATAAATAACAATAGGCAGAAAACAAAAGCGATAAATCAAAAGCAAGGGTGGCCGCCCATCCTATTGATAAAATGGAGCCAATATTGATACCTATTATTAAAAATAAGGCAATGAAAGTACCTGTTGCGAACGTGATTGCGGATTTAAATTCTATTTTTTTGACCAAAGTATTACGCAATTTCAATGCAACATATCTTGGCAATGACATTGCTAAGTAAGCAGGCATGGCCAATGGAATAAGTGCTAAATACCATGGATAAAATTTCCCAGAAATGTACTTTTTATGATCAAATTGCTGAGGAGATCCTGTTTTTTTGAGAGCTGATTGAAGTTGAGAATAGAAGTTACTATTTTTTTCTACCCTAGGAAAAAAACCTTCTTGATTTTCAATACTCAAGTCTTTCCACGTTGCTCTGATGGTATCCTTGGTGAGATTAGCTGATTCTTGAATGACCAGTTCATTCATTAAATCAGTCGTTTTATTGATCAACGGGATTAATTTAGTTGGTTGTAATTGTGGGTCACTCGTATAAAATTCCCTAACATCAAATGGTTTTCCCACATTGAGGATGACATCACCACCTACTTTGTCAACATTGTTGAATGAGATTCCAATAGGAAGGATCTTTAAATCCAAATCCGGGTATTGATCAAGTGTCTGGAAGGCAATTCTAGCCAAACCTTTTTTGAGAGGTCGGATACCAAATCCATATTCCGTACTGCCTTCTGCAAAAATCATCAACGCTTTTTTTTCTCCCAATGCATTGATGGATTGATTGATGGTGTCCTGATTTTGTCTCAAACTCGAGAATCCATCGCGAAATCTGAAGATGGGAAGTTGGTGAGTGGCATAAAGTAGATTTTTTAATACAGGTTTTTCAAATAGGTCACCTCGTACTAAAAAATATAAATCTCTAGGGAAAGTGCAAGCCATAATGATAGGCTCCATGAAACCTGCAGGGTGATTGCAAGCCATGATATAAGCTTGATTTTTATCAATGTTTTCCAATCCATTGATGTAAATTCTGCGATAATAAACTCGGATCGCAAGATTGGCCATATAATAAAAGAATCTGTAAACCATCGGTCACCACAATTAGGATATTACGTAAGTTGGTATTTTATTTGCAAACATATTATTTCTTACAACAATATAAGGCATCATTCCAAAATTAATAGTCATATCAGGTCCTACAGCATCAGGGAAAACCAACCTAGGTATAGAAATTGCTCAATACCTGCAATGCCCAATCATCTCCGCCGACAGTCGACAAATATACAAAGAACTGGAAATAGGAGTAGCTAAACCAAACCGACAGCAACTGGATCAGACAGAGCACCATTTGATCAGTGAGGTTTCTATCAGTGAGGTTTTTGATACTGCAAAGTATGTTGAAGTGGTATTAGATCGGATGAATAGCTTATTTAAAAAACACAATCACCTCATTTTGGTGGGGGGTACAGGTTTATACATCGATGCACTTTTGTATGGTATAGATGATATGCCGACGAATGATCCTTTGATAGCAGATGAACTGCAACAATCATTTTCATCATCGGGAATTGGCATCTTACAAGAAGAATTGAAGGCAAAAGATCCAGTTTACTTTCAAAAGGTCGATCGATCAAATCATGTTCGTTTAATGCGTGCACTCAATGTAATAAGGCAAACCAACAAGCCTTTCAGTGATTTCAGAAATCGTCAAAAAATCACTAGACCCTTTGATTTTATGCACTTCAATATTGACATTCCAAGAGCCATTTTGTATGAAAGGATCGATTGTCGAGTAGATGAAATGATCAATGATGGTTTGGAATCAGAAGTAAAAAGTTTGATAAACTATAAAGATTTACAAGCACTGCAAACAGTAGGTTATAGCGAATGGTGGCCCTATTTTGAAGGCTTTATTTCTCAAGCAGAAGTCATTGAAAAAATCAAACAGCATACCAGAAATTATGCAAAAAGGCAGGTCACCTGGTTTAAGAAGAGAGAAAATATAAGTGTGCCTTGGAGTGCAAGTATTTTAGAAATGAAAATGTTTGTCATTAATCATTTGGAAAAAAAATAAAGGTAAGTATGATTTATTTTACGCAATTAATTTACATCCATCCAGGTTTCGAAAGCACTTTTGACGAGTTTGAAGCCATTGCCATCCCAGCTATAGCCAGATATAATGGAAAATTATTATTCAGGGTAAGACCATCGGCTGATGCATTTATCGAGGGAGACTTCGATCAACCGTATGAAATCCATTTGGTCTCATTTCCAGATATCCAAGATTTCAAAAACTTCTCAATGGATGAAGAAAGAAAGCAGTTTTTGCACCTTAAAGAAAAATCTATCAAGGCATCAATTTTGATAAAAGGAGAAATGCTTTAGCTCACACGCTTAAATGGAAAAATCTTTTACATTTTTTAGAATTTAAGTATCTTAGGTTTCTAAAACCTTAAAAAATGGCGCTTTTCAATTTTAATGAAAAAGAAGTGCTCACTTCATACTTTGAAAGTGAAGCGTTGACACAGATCAAAAAGCAAATTCAAAATCCAAAACACCCCACTTTTGGTGTAAATAATGATAATTCCGCGGTCAGATTTGAAAAGGATAAGAGCTCGAAATTCCCCATGTCTGAATTGCAAAATCAATTCATCAATTTTCAATTATCCAACAGTCTTGACCTCCCTCCTATACTCGAATCATCGCAAATTGTACCAGCTTTGGAAGGCAGTGAAGAAAAACCAGATGTGCTCGTTAATTTAGAAATGTTATCTTTTCATATTGGAGCTAACGAAGACGTGGATAAGAATACAAGAGCCACCATCAGAATAAATATTGGCAAAGATGAAAATTCTCGAGACAAGTTGTTTGATACAACTTTTTGGAGCATCGCTGCTGGTATCAACTTATACAATCAAGGCAAAAATAAAATCACAGAGCCCAAAGATCTCAAATCAGACTTTAAAGCGGCTTTTGGCAATAGACCGATTGAAATTCCAGGCGGTCTGAGCATTATGTCATTTGAAGTAGTCAAACACCAAGAGCCAAAATGGTGGCAGAAAGTTTTTAAATTCTTGCAGTCCGACGGTGCGAAGGCATTGATCTCTACCATTGGTTTTCCAGCGATATCATTAACAGCAATCAATATGGTAGACGAGTTGGTAAACCGATTGGAAGATGATAAACCTGAAGTGTTATTTAAAAGTTTGCCTCTGAGATTGGCCCTTTCCAAACAAGCCAAAGATGATTTTACTGGTGGAAATCCTCGAGTAAAAATGGGTAGTTTGAATCCAGGTTTTTGCGTCTTGGCACGAGGTAAGGACTTTGACACTTTTATCAACGCTGATGCGATTTATTATCCCAGTTATGGAAAGTTGGTTCCATCGGATGTCTCGGAATCACAACTTGTGAGTGGAGATTTTGACGATCCATTCAAGAATGTGACTTATTCAGTTTTTAAAGTAGGTATGAAAGAAACCAAATTGGATCCAAATTTTGATTTTGGATAAATATGGATTGTTTGATTTATTCCTATTTTTTAATTAGACTTTATCTTTCCAACTGTTTACAAACTTTGCAAATTCATCTATGTCTTTGCGACGGCTCGCAATTCCAACGGAGATCCTCACAGCCCCACGAAACATTCCAGTTGTTTCAAGTAAATGATCATAATCCCCTGTATTGTGATTTGAAAAATAATCATTTAACAAATCTGCGGATAAATTATGAAAATATTCATCCACACCTGGGTTGCAAAAACAACCTGCCCTTATGGAAAAACCAAGTTCAGCAGCCTTTTTTTCAATCTTACGAAAATGAATTTTTTCTCCAAGAGAATTTTGGAAACACATGGTGATTGTACCTCCACAAATAGATCGATCCTTTGGACCGTAAATTTCCACGATTGGCGCCCCTGATGTATGTCTAAAGCTTTTCAGCATTTCAACTCCATATTGTTGCAAATCATGGATGCGCTCTTGCAAACGGCCCATTCCTACAGATTGTAAAAAATTGAGTCCAGTTTTTATTGCTGGAAGGCTGAGGTAATTGAGTGTGCCATCTTCAAATCGCTCATGATTACATTGTAAATAATAGGCACAAGCTTTCACAGAAGCCAGTTTTACGGTACCACCTGCAAACCATTTTTTTTGAAGTTTTTCAAACTTGGACTTGAGGACCAATAGACACCCAATGCCTGTCGGGTATCCAAACATTTTGTAGAAGGACAAACACACAAAATCTGGCTGGACAATTGATAAATTTAATTTATTGCCGGGTACATAAGCAGATGCATCTAACAATACATCCCAGCCATTATTTTGTGCCAATTTTATCCAGCTCAGATCGTGTTTAACCCCTGAAGCATTAGACTGGGCTGGAAAAGAAAAAGTTTGTGGTCTTGGTTTTTATAGCTATGCAGGATTTGATTTAAGTTTTCTCGGTCCAGTGTGAGGTCATCATTAAGTCCAGAATATAGGCTTTTACCTTCGGCGTTTTCTGCAAATGATCTCAAACCATTGATAGAATTATGGTTGTCTGCGGTGAGTAGTAAAATGGAGTTTGGCGAAAAGGGATAAGATTCCCCGACAATCTTGATGGCATTTGAAGCATTCAAAGTAAAAATACATTCATAATCATGAGCATTGAAAAAATCTAAAACCGATTGCCTACTCATTTCAATAAATGAAGTCGCCAATGCTGAAGTAGGATTTACAGAATGTGGATTGCCCAATGTATTTTGATTGAGGAGATCAAAGTGAGCCTTGAGTTGAGATTTTGAATAAATGCCTCCACCAGTATAATCCAAATAAGTATGCCCGCCATCTTGGAGCCTGGAAAACTCTTTTTCAAATAAGTTTTCGAAATAAGCGTCATGAGCTAAATCAGATTGTACTGCATTTGACTTTTGTAAAACATGCATAATTAAAGGATTTTGAGGTTTAATTTTAGAATTTAGAAGCAGGCAATTTTCTTTATTTTAATAATAAATAATTACTCTACCATTGCCACCTTGAAAGCCAGTTGTACTAGTAGCGCTCACTGATCCTCCATTTCCAAACTTTAAAGCTGAAATGGAAAATATCGCTTGATGTGTAATATTGTTTTCATCTGTATATCTGGTATTTTGAAAGTCAGGAATATTTCCAGAAAATGGTGAAACTCCACCTATTCCGTAGTTAGTAAGCAACCTATACACTGTAGGAGAAATGGCTAAATAACTAAAATAGGTAGGCGTCCCTGGGTTTCCTGGATAGCTGATATAATTTCTAAAGTTTGATGGACTTACACCAACTAAACCACCACCACCTCCCACGTATCTTATAAGATTGGTGAATTGTATGGTATCCGCAAAAGTTCCACCAAAAGCATTAAAAGTATATCCAGGAGCAGTTACTGTAGTAGCACCACCTTGTGAGGCATTGGTCGCGCCTCCTCCTCCAGTTCCTCCGCTTCCTATGGTAACATTGATCTCATTGGTTGGTGAAACATTGATCGTTCCTAAAAAATACCCACCGCTGCCTCCTCCACCTCCTGGATTATGGGCTCCACCACCAGCGCCCCACATTTCTATCATCACTTCATTTACATTGGCAGGAACAGTAAATACACCGCTGGTTGTGAATAATGCCACGTTTTTAAATCGGCTTTTATCTTGCCATTGCATTATGTTTCCATTCATGGATAGTACTTGTCCTGGTTGTCCAGTAACTCCATTGACGGTGAGGTTGCCACTGACATTGATATTTCCTGCTACATCTAGTTTTTCGCTGGGATCATTTGTTCCTATCCCTACATTTTGGGCAGAGAAAGGCAATATTGAGATGGCAGCTATGATCGCACTTAAAATTGGTTTGAATAGATAGCTTTTAAATAGTTGAACTTTTTTCATGCTTTGGCATTTTTTGCAATTAATTTATTTTACAAAATTATATGCGGACAAAGCCTTGCTGTTATCTCAAATTCGGTAAATTTTGACTGATTTCCGACCGGTCATGAAACAAATCCGACATGTTCAAATTTTTCCGACATATTAAATCCTTAAAGTCAATGGAGTATAATTTTTGTATTTAAACTATTGGTAATGTGGACTTTGAAATTTTGTGAAATGAACGTATCTATTATTAAAGTAAAATTTAGAAAAAGTATGGTCATTTAAATCACCATGAACAAACATGGTAGATTTCCCCAAATAAGAGGGCAAAATCTTTGTTTGATTAAAGAAAATTAAAGCATTTGAATGAAAGTTAACAAAAGAAAATAAAGTCTTAGCTCAGTTGATTATCTTAGTCTTTCCTCACCAAAACAAATGATCATGCATTCAAGGCGTTCGTTTTTCAAAAACAGTGCAGCCCTTAGTTTAGGAGCGTTTGGAACTTCCAGCTTATTCAACCAAATGCATGCTGCTGATTTTCAAAAAGCACAATCGTATTGGAAGAACAACCAAACAGACAACGAAGCATATTGGTCCGTCATACAAGATGCCTATTCTGCCAGCAAAAGTGATATCATCATATTGAATAATGGTGGAGTTTCTCCTTCACCCATTTCTGTGCAAGTCGCATTAGAAAAATATAATATCGAAGCTGCCCAAGGGCCTTCCTACTATATGTGGCGCGTCCAAGATGCCGGTAGAGAGCCTTTACGCGCTCGACTCGCAAATCTTGCAGGATGTGATGTTGAAGAAATAGCCATCAACAGAAATGCAACAGAAGCACTAAATACGATCATTTTTGGGTTGCCGCTTCAAGCAGGAGACGAAATTATAGGCACACTACAAGATTACCCCAATATGATACAAGCCTATAAGCAAAGACAATTGAGAGAGGGAATTGTATACAAACAAATATCTTTTGAATTTCCTATTGAAGATGATGATCAAATTGTAAATGCTTTTCGAAATGCAATCACACCTCGAACAAAACTCATTCACATTACACACATTGTAAATTGGGTGGGCCAAATTTTGCCGGCAGCCAAGATTGCTAAAATGGCACACGAAAAAGGTATTGAGGTCATCGTAGACGGAGCTCATTCTTTTGGATTATTGGATTATAAAATACCGGATTTGGATTGCGACTACTTTGGCACAAGCCTTCATAAGTTTCTCAGTGCACCTGTTGGCAGTGGAATGATGTGGATCAAAAAGGAGAAAATTTCTAAAATATGGCCATTGATTTGTAACAGTGAACCCAATGGAACCAACATCCGTAAATTCGAATCACTAGGCACTCGCAGTTTTTGCATAGAACAGGCCATCGGGGAAGCAATTAATTTTCATGAGAATATTGGCCCGACTAGGAAGCAAGAACGCATTCATTTCTTAAAAAAATATTGGGCAGAAAAAGCACTTCAAATACCAAGAGTGAAAATACATACCTCATTAAATCCAGCGTTTTCTTGTGCCATTGCTGGAGTAAGTATTGAGGGCATAACTCCTGCAGATCTTGAGCAAAAATTATTAAAAGATTACAAAATCCATACTGTAGCCATAGTATGGGAAAATATAAGTTGTGTAAGGGTAACACCACATGTTTACACTAAACTGGAAGACCTTGATAAATTGGTTGATGCGTTGAAAGCAATTGCGGCGGGATAAGTCAATTTGTTCTAAGCTATTTATAGTAACACAACTACGATTTCAAATTATTTAGTTTTTCGATAAAATTCATCAAATTAGAAGATAAAACTGATCATTGGCACAGATTTTTTGTCAAAATACCATCTATTTCCCAAACTTTCGACAAAAGTCAAAACTATATGCTAAAGCAAGGGTTGTCAATTTTACTAAAGCCATACAGACATTCGATAAATAAATTTCTAAATTGTTGAATAGGAATGGAATTGTTACCTCAAGATCTAGAACGAAATGGTTTTGTATTGTTGGATGAATTAGGCCATAAGGAGCTAATTCCATTTGTGAAAACATATTTGAATAAGAAAACAATGATTTCACAAATCTATACCATTTGTAACATTTTATTTGCGGTATTTATAATTTTTTGGTTTTGGTTTCATATTGAAAGGGGAGATTTTGAAATTGGTCGAGGCTTTACCTATTTATCATATGGTTTTGCAATCGCTTTTGCATTGATACCCATTCATGAGTACATCCATGTTTTGGCTTATAAATCCCAAGGTGCCGAAAATACATCGTACGACGCCAACCTGCGGAAGTTTTATTTTATGGCCATAGCCGATCAATTTGTTGCCAATAAAAAGGAGTTTTGGATCGTGGCATTAGCTCCTTTTGTGGTCATCAGCACATCACTTATTTTATTATTATTTATCGCGAATCCTCTTTGGTCAGTCACAATTTTGGGAGTATTATTGACTCATACTGCTTTTTCATCCGGAGATTTTGGTATAATGAGTTATTTTGATTTTCACAAAGACAAGGAGATTGTTACTTACGATGACAAGGTTCAAGGCATTTCTTATTTTTATGGAAAGCCAAAACAAATGACATTGAAGTAATCAGCAAATTGAAGAAGGGCCTTACTATATTCGCAACGATTTATTGGAATTAGTTTGTTTTTTTTCTAGCAAAACTTATCGATATAGGTTTTATAAACTGAAGTAAAATATTCTTTATGAGACAGCAATTTGGCGCAAAGTCGACCAAAAAGGATTTAGAGTTTTATGCCAAATCTAAACACTGGGATGGCCAAAAATTCCAAAACTTAGAGGAAACCAATATGAAGTTCAATATCCAAGCTTTGCCAAAAATGCTTTACAAACAATTTTGTGACAAAGAGGGTAGAGCTCCCGCTGAAAAAATTCCGATCTCCGAAATAGACACTTCAAAATTTCTAGAAAGTAGCGATCATTTAAAATTTATCTGGTATGGACATGGCGTATTTCTCTTTAGGTTGAATGGTAAAACGATCTTGATAGACCCCATGTTTGGCCCAGATGCAGCGCCCATTGCTCCATTTGGCGTGAAAAGGTTCAGCGATAATACATACGAATTGATTGATGATTTGCCAACAATTGATTTGGTAATGTTGACTCATGATCATTATGACCATTTGGATTTTGAAAGCATTCAAAAATTAAAACCCAAGGTGAAACAGTACTTTGTAGCCATGGGGGTTGAAAGACACCTGAGAAAGTGGGGAATAGGTGAAAATCAAATTACATCTTTTGATTGGTGGGAGCAGATAAATTACCATGGGATAAACATCATATTCACTCCTTCGAGGCATTTTTCAGGACGTGGATTATCAGATCGTTTCATGGGTTTGTGGGGAGGTTGGGTATTCAAAACGGCTTTTGAAAATCTGTGGTACAGTGGTGATGGAGGTTATGGCTCGCATTTTAAAGAAATTGGTGAAAGACTAGGACCTTTTGATTTCGCATGGCTTGAATGTGGGCAATACAATGAAAACTGGCATGAAATACATATGTATCCAGAGGAAGGAGTCCAAGCTGCCATAGACGCCGGAGCGAAAAAAGTGATGCCCTTTCATTGGGCTGGATTTCCTCTTGCTCAACACGGCTGGACAGAGCCAGTTGAAAGGTTTATTGATGCTTGTGAAAAGGCTGATTTAATCTATATTATCCCCAAGTTAGGGGAAATGATCATGCCAAATACACCATATTTAAATGAAAAGTGGTGGGAGCAATATGGTTGAAATTTAAGAATGAGAAAATGTTCATAATCAAATAGTTTAATTGATTTGCTTCATCCTTGAATTTCCATTTATTACCATTACCTTTGCTCCATGTCTGTAAATACAACCAATCCTCAAAATATATCTGTCAAAACAATCTTGCAAAAGCTCGGAATTTCTGAGCTAAACGAAATGCAAGAAGAAGCATCCTTAGCCATTGGTGCTGCTTCTGAAGTCATTATATTATCACCAACAGGAACTGGTAAAACTTTAGCATTTTTATTGCCTGTGATGGCTGCTTTAAAAAAAGAGATACATGGGGTACAAGTTTTGATCTTAGCACCATCGAGGGAATTGGCCATGCAGATAGAACAGGTAGCCAGAGCAATGGGTACCGGATATAAAATCAATTGTGTATATGGTGGTAAATCTTTTTCAAAAGATAAAATAGAACTTAAAGTAGCGCCAAGTTTATTGATAGGAACTCCTGGAAGAATAGCAGACCATTTAAGAAGAGGAACCATCAGTGCCACAAACATTCACACCGTCGTTATTGATGAATATGACAAATCACTTGAAATTGGCTTCGAAGGTGAGATGTCGGAAATTTTAGAAATTCTACCTTCCAAAATTAAGAAAATTCTCACTTCTGCAACCAAAGGTAACGTGCAACCGCACTTTTTACATCTTGACAAACCGCAGGTAATCAACTACTTAGACGATGGTTTACCGAAATTGACTGTGAAAAGCATTATCTCTCCAGAAAAGGATAAACTCAACACTTTATTGAAGGCCATCTGTCATTTTGGCGATCAATCAGGTATTATATTTTGTAACTTTAAGGAATCTATCGAGCGTGTAAGTGATTTTTTGAAGCAAAATGGAGTCGATCATGGAGTTTATTATGGAGGAATGGAGCAAATTGATAGGGAACAAGAATTGGTTAAGTTTAGAAATGGAAGTCACAGAATTTTAGTTTCGACAGACTTAGCGTCTAGAGGTTTGGATATTCCTGAGTTAGATTATATTTTGCATTACCACTTGCCCTTAAAATACCATGAATTTACCCATCGAAATGGTCGAACTGCGAGGATGCACAAAGGAGGAACAGCATACGTTTTACATTGGGTAGATGAGGAATTACCAGATTTTATAGGGAATGTAAAAGAGGAAGTTCTTACAGCTCAAGGCCAGCTACAGAAGTCAGAATGGTCCACAATTTTAATCTCAGGTGGACGTCGGGACAAAATTTCAAAAGGAGACATCGTAGGTTTCTTTGTAAAACAAGGCCATATTGAAGCTGACGATATTGGTCAGATTGAAATTCACCATGATTGGTCCTTTGTAGCCATAAAAAATTATCAAGTTGATCACGCCATTGAACAACTGAACAAAGAGAAATTAAAAACTAAAAAAGTAAAATTGAAGGTTGTATAAAAGCCTATAGATGGCTTCTCAGCGTTTTATTTTTATATGAATAATCACCTTTTTTTTAAGACTCAGTTTGTGTTTTTCATGTAACCAATCATCCTGAAAAAGATGTTTTTTTAGTGGCTTCGATCAAAATGCAATAGAAAGGCGCTAATATGTTAAGCGATAAACAACCATATTTTTATAATTTATTTTTAGTTTTGTCCCATAATCAAATGTAGGTATGCAACCTAGGAAAATAATATTTTTGTCTTTTTGCCTTTTGCTTTTTGCTTGTAAGGAAGAAAAACCAGTCTGTGATGTCACTGGTAAATGGTTTTTTAATACAGTGATCCGCAACGATAGAATCACCAACACTTTA
>Ga0116157_10004809_pt1 | contig 12548 bp, 12 predicted proteins | sample AD_UKC048_MetaG_FD_89882 | JGI IMG/M metagenome (GOLD analysis project Ga0116157, IMG submission 89882) | Active sludge microbial communities of municipal wastewater-treating anaerobic digesters from USA - AD_UKC048_MetaG | ecosystem: Engineered > Bioreactor > Anaerobic > Digestate | place: USA... | reverse complement strand
AATTAATCCTTGAATTTTTGCTCCATCTACTTCGCTAGAAATTCCAACTAATTGAATAAAGGCGCCAAAAGGATTAAATCTAACCACTTCCCCCTTAACAGTGTCTCCACTTTTTAAACCAATATTCTGCCAAGGATCCTTTTTCAAATTCTTAAGAGAAAGAGATACTCTACCTTGAGTTATATCAATAATTTGCGCCTTAATTTCCTGACCAACCTCTACAAATTGAGATGGGTCTTCTATTAACTGCCAATCTAATTCTGAAATGTGAATTAATCCTTCTAATAAATCTTCTTCTTGTGTTTCTGCAAATACAGATCCTGGCATAGCAAATTTTGCAAAAGCGCCAAAATTAACCACACCTGAAATTTTACCTTCTACTACATCGCCAACACTTAAATTTTTGATAGCTTTTTGTACATTTTCGCTTTCTTTTGACTCTTCGGTCAAAATTACCTGCCCGGCTTTTTCATCAAAATCCAAGATCTTAACCTTCATCTCTTGTCCAATAAATGATTGTAATTTTCTTAAAATTTTGGCTTTATCCCCTTCTGGAACTCTTGGATATTTTTCAGGAGATAATTGTGAGGTTGGCAAGAACGCTGGAACTCCAGAAACTTCAGCAATTAATCCTCCTTTGTTTACTTTTAATATCTTAACTGGAAATTCTTTATTTTCAGTCTTAATATCTTTAATCGTCTTCCAGGCCAATTCTTTTTCTGCCTCCCTTAAAGACAATTCAACAAATCCCTCGTCGTTCTCGGGATCTATAACCTTGACGGAGATAATATCGCCAAGTTTAATATTTTTTAAAACGTTTTTAGCGTTTTGATATTCAGACCCGTAGATTATACCGGTCTTGCGTGGCCCTAAATCTAAAAAGATTGCTAGGTTTTCGATGGCTAGAACTCTGCCATCAACAATGTCCCCATTCCTTAAAATGTGAACAGAGTCAGTTAGTTTTTGTAATGTTTCGTTTTGCATATACCCTTTTATAGCATAAAGCTTTTAGATAATCAAGGCGTTCGCTAGTGAACGCCGAAGTCCTAGGTAGCTTTAGCGAAGAGGACAACCCCCATATTTGTTCATAATCTCTTAATTTTAACCTGTGGACAAATTTATTGACATTTTAACCCCTTCAGGGTACAATATTGACAACGCCTTGAAAAGCGTTTTTAATATGCTTAAAAAACAAAATATCGTAATTTTCTGCTTTGCTCTTATCTCTATTTGTTTATGTGGCTTAAGCCTTGTATCTGCGAATAAAGAAATGAGCCTAAATAATGGCCAAACGATTGCCTATCCTATTAACAAGCAATCCTTAATTGGCAATTCCGGGCTTTTTACTGAAGCAAAGACAGAAAAAAAACAAAAAATATTGGTTGTTATCACTGCTTATTCTTCAACCGTTGATCAAACAGATGATACCCCCTTCATTACCGCTAATGGTACTTTTGTAAGGGATGGTATTGTGGCCAACAATATGCTTCCTTTTGGGGCAAAAATAAAAATCCCTGAATTATACGGAAACAAAGAATTTGTAGTAGCCGATAGAATGAATGCTTCAAAAAGCGATTACCATATAGATATTTGGTTTCCGTCTTATATAGAAGCTAAAAACTTCGGTGTTAAAAGAACCTATATTGAATTATCTCAAAGTTAAAACTAATAAAAAGCGTTAACTTTCAAAACATCCGCAATTAGCGGATGTTTTGTTTTAAAAGAATAAAAAAACGGCTGTTTATTTAGGCGCGCCGAACTCCTCGGAAATGACATGAAAATCTATCATATCAAATTTAATTTCTGATTTTTTAAGTTCCTGCTCTAATTTTTGGGCATCGTCAGGGCGAAGCACGAAAGAGATTTCTCCAGTTTTTAATGGGGCTATTTTTAGTCCTTTTAATAACTGGGCGATGTCTCTCATTTTTTGACAATCATTGGGCATTATCATTATTCCTGGGATTATTTCAACCATTTTCACTCCTCAAATTTTCATACACATTCATAACATATCTTTTTATTATTGTCAAAATTTTGAATCGATTGGGAGGGACTCGCCCTCGAAGGGAGGGACTCGCCATTCAAATAATACTGGAGGGACTCGCCCTCGAATAAATTTCTGGTGAAATTTTTCTCGGGCCCGGCTCGCAACCGTCGTTGCTCCGCCTTCGAGTCCAATTATTTGGGACTCGCCCTTCAAATAATACGGGAGGGACTCGCCCTCAAATAAATTTCTGGTGAAATTTTTCTCGGGCCCGGCTCGCAACCGTCGTTGCTCCGCCTTCGAGTCCCTCCCGCTTAATACAAAAGAGGGGGTAAACCCCCTCTTTTGTATTAAGAGTGCCTCGGGAGGGACTCGAACCCTCAAGGTCAAGGACCAACGGATTTTAAGTCCGTCCTGTATACCAATTCCAGCACCGAGGCATATTTAATTAATTTCTAATTTTCAATCTCAAATTTTTAAACAATTTCCAATTATTTAATTTTAAAATTAAACAGGACTAACTATAAATAAAATCTTATACTTAATACTTGCTATCCCGAAGCAGAGCAAAGCACGCTTCGGGACTAATCCCGTACAGTGCTTCAGCTTTGCTGAAACTCTGGTTCGGGGCTTTCTACTTGATACTTCTTCTTGAGGCGTGGGCGGGAGTCGCACCCGCGTATGAGAGTTTTGCAGACTCTTGCCTTTCTACTTGGCTACCACGCCCTGTACCGTGTTTCAGCTTTGCTGAAACTCTGGTTCAGGACGCCCTATGAAAACTTAATAACATATTTTTTAAAAAAATTCTACCCCAAAATAAAAATTTTAAAAACGCAATTCTGAATTGAATACTACTTCTCTCCTTCGCTTTCTTTTTTTTCAATTTCGTATAAAAGCTGCTCTATTCTAGCAGCCTCAGCTGTTTTTGTTTCTTTTTTAAAAGTAATCTTTGGTACGGGCCGCATCTTTAATCTCTTATTTAAAATCTGCTGAATATTATAAATATTTCTATTAAGCAAAGATTCTACTTCTTCAAATCTATCATCTGGAACAACCGAAATAAAAATACTTGCATCAAATAAACTAGAAGACACCTCCACCCTTGTTATAGTCAACAAAATACCGGGATAAATATCAATCTCTTTTAAAATAATATTATTGAGCTCTCTTTGAATTAAACTATCTACTTTTTCTTTTCTAAACATTCTTTTATAATTCTTCTCTTATATAATCCTCTTTATAAGAAATAATCTCATCGCCCTCTTTTATTCTTTCGTCGCCCTGATAAAGAATAGCGCATTCTTTACCAGCTTTTACAGAAGGAAAACTTTTTTTATTAGCTTGAACGTCAATTATCCTCCCCTGCCCAATTCTCTCACCTGCTCGCATAATTTCTAATTGAGAACCTTTCATTACTTCACCCTCCAAAACTATTCCTCCAACAATTTGCCTATTTTTCTCTGTTCTGAAAATAACGGTTATTTCCATTTTCCCAAAATCTGTTCTTTCTTTTTCTTTAATTAATTTCTTTTCCATTAACTCTCTTATCTTCTGTGCCATTGTATAAATAATATCAAAATCGTAAATTTTGGTTTTTTCTTTTTGCGAAGCAATCTCGGCAATTTTATCTGTTTTTACCCTAAAAGCAATTACAGCTCCTTTGCCATTTTTAGCCAATTTTATGTCCGACTCATTAACATTCCCTACTTCTTGCCTCATTATCTTAATTCCCACAGTTTCTTGAGGTAATGTTTTTAAAACCTCTTGAATTCCCTCTATAGAACCAAAAGTATCTGCCTTAATAACCAAATTAAGATATTTTTTTCCATCCTCTATTGCTTGCGATTCAGAACTTAAACGAGGTGATTGAAATTCTTTTGCCTTTAAGTTTACATTCGCTTCTTCTATGTTTTTATAAACTTTAAAAACTTGACCTACCATAGGCATGGCCTCTATTCCCACAATTATAATCGGATCGGATGGATAAGCTTGTTTGATTGGGCTTCCTAAAAAATCTTCTAAGTTCTTAACTTTCCCACAAGCCAATTCTGTGCCAATATAATCTCCTTGTTTTAAAACCCCCTTTTCCATAATCGCTGTACAAGTAAGACCGCGACGAGAATCTTGATAAACCTCAATTATCGTCCCTTGGGCTGAGGAAAACATATCGCATTCTAATTCTTCTATTTCCGAAACTAATAAAATTAAATCTAAAAGCTCGTCAATGCCCTTACCGGTCTTGGCAGAAATATTTATACTCGGCACTTGCCCGCCATAAGACTCAACGATAATATCTTCTTCCATTAATTGCTGTTTAACTTTTTCTGGATTAGCGTCTGGTTTATCTATTTTATTTAAAGCTACGATTGTAGAAAGATTAGCATTCTTAATATGAGCAATTGATTCTTTGGTTTGTTTTTTTACTCCCTCGGCCGCATCTACTACTAAAATTGCAATATCAGCTACTTTTGATCCGCGCGAACGAATAGCAGAAAAAGATTCATGGCCAGGAGTATCAATAAAAGTGATTTTTTTGTCATTGTGCTCTATCTGATAAGCTCCTACATGTTGAGTGATTCCGCCTGATTCCTTGCTCAAAATTTTAAAATCCTTAATCGCCATCAAAAGAGAAGTTTTACCATGATCAACATGCCCCAAAACAACCACCACTGGCGGTCTTTTCGTAATATCTTTAGTTGTTATTTTTTCTTCTTCCATACTTACTGTAAGTTTTAAAAATTATCTAAGTTTTTTCTTTCTAAAAAAACCTTAAGCCACACTCGTGGCGGGACTTCTATTTTGCTTTTTCTATTGCTTTTTTCTCTTCTTCTGATAATTCGTAATTAGATTTTCCTTTTTCTATTGGTTTTGCAAAAATCCTAGTTCCTTGCTTGGTAAAAATAGAAGTAATAACAAAGCCATTGTCTTCTTTATCCAATAAACATAAAGAAAAACTTTGGTCCCCTCCCATTCCATCAAAAGGATTAAACCTAATTAGGTTAAATTTTTGAAAAGAAAAAATATTCTTTTCTTCAAGATTTTTTATTTTCAAAAGCGCTTCTTTAAGCTGGCTATCTAAAACTTCTATGTGTTCAATCGCTTCTTCTAAGGTTTTTATCTTTTGCGCTCCTTTTCTATTTTTTGAAAAATGAAACATATTTTAAAGCAATAATGAACTAATTTATATGGGAGATTTTTATCCCGCGAAGCCTTGGCGAAGTGGGACGCCTTCGTCCTGAGCGAAGTCGAAGGACTTCGGTACGGCCCCCTGCTTCGCATAAAGCTACGCAGGGCACAGTCGGGCCCGTCGGCCCTCCGCTTTCGAATCTCCTTTCCTTCCTACTATTTCTTAGTATAGAATATTATATAGTCCATACTAAGAAATAGATGGAGGAGAGAGGGAGATTCGCTTTCGGATAAATTTCTGGTGAAATTTTCCTCAAGTACGGGCTCGGGCCCGTCGGCCCTCCGCCTTCGAATCTCCTTTTCTTCCTACTATCTCTTGGTATGGACTATAACAATAGTCCATACCAAGAGATAGATGGAGGAGAGAGGGAGATTCGAACTCCCGGTGGCTTTTGGCCACAATGGTTTTCGAAACCATCCCATTCAACCGCTCTGGCACCTCTCCAATAGGTCTTTCTGGCATAAAGGGTCTCTAATAATTTTAAACATAGCATTTTAAAGCTATTCTATCAAGGATTTGATAAAACATGGAAAATCATTGTCGTAGGTTAATTTTGATGGAATAATCATAGAAAAATAATTACCGGCAAAATAAACCAACTTTTTTGAGATCTGCCCCTTTAAAATAGGTATTCTAAATTTTTTAACTACCTGTTTTCTATATTCCTCAAAATTAGGGAAAGTGTTTAATAAAATATCGGCCTGGGTTAGTCCCCAGATCACCCCTCCCCCGCTCCAGGGCTTGGTCAATCCACAAGCATCACCGCAAAGGATAATATTTTCTTCTGATCCCAAAATTAATCCAGCGTCTCTTAAAAATAATCTCGGCTGAGGTATAGCAGCTGAAAATATTGTTCTTGGCTTTTCAACCTGTTGTTGTTTTAAAAAATCAGCAAATTCTTTTTCTATATTCTTCGGATCTCCCATAATTCCATATTCTACACAATCTCCAATAGGTATTTTCCAACTAAAACCAGAATTGGTAGGATAAGTAGAAACGTAATTTGATTTGTCTGCCTTTTCAATAAAAATTTGGGCACCAATCATAATCTTGGGGTTAGGCAAGCCAAGCAATCTTCTCACAATTGAACCCGCACCATCGCAACCAATAATAAAATCGAAACCAGCTGGTAATTCTTTTAATTCTTGTTCGTATATTATCTGAACTAAATTATTTTTAGCTTCTTTTACTAATAATGCTGACAATTTTTCTCTGTCTATGATTAAGTGTTTGGGATTAAAATTAAGTTTGACTTTCTTTTTAGGAAAATTAATCACGCAACCATTAATTTCATTTTTTATACAATCAGATGCTTGTGGAATAAAATTTTTAATTCTTTCAGAAAACAAAGCCGAGCAAACTTTTTTACCAAGATCCTTTTCGCTTTTTTTGTCAAAAACAGAGACGCTATGTCCCTGTTTACTCAATTTAGAGGCTAAGTATAGCCCAATTAATCCCCCGCCAATAATAGCTATCTTAACATTTTCTTTTTGCATATTAATTTTGAAAAAATTTTAGAGCCGGCCTCGGTGCCGTCGCACCTGTGGCTTCGATTCCCTTCTGCGCCAATTGAACTAATATCTAATACCCAATTAAAATTGGGTATTAGATATTAGAGAGCGGGTGAAGGGAATCGAACCCTCGTATACAACTTGGAAGGCTGTCGCTCTACCACTGAGCTACACCCGCTTATTTATTCTATTTTTGTCGGGGCACCCCGAACCAGAATTTCGATTTTATCGAAACACGATTCGGGGTAGTCCCGAAGTGTGTTTTGGCAAAAGCCAAAACTCTACTTCGGGGCACTGAGATTCGAACTCAGAATAAATCTTCCCAAAAGACTCGTGATAGCCGTTTCACTATGCCCCGTTATAGATATTTTTATATCATTTTTAATCATCTTAGTCAAAGCATTTTCTTGCTTTTTCGCTTAATTTTTGGTATTAATTATATATCTCGTCCCCGTAGCTCAATAGGACAGAGCGACGGACTTCTAATCCGTAGGTTGTGCGTTCGATTCGCGCCGGGGACACCATGGTGGCTATAGTGTAATGGCTAGCACAAAACCCTGTGAAGGTTTTAGTACGAGTTCGAATCTCGTTAGTCACCCATCAAAAAACACTCTCTTTATAGAGAGTGTTTTTATAAAATAATTTTAAGCTCCTATTTCGGATTGAGGAATTACTAATTCAAAAATGCCGCGAATTACTTCTTCTTCTTTCTTGTATTCCAAAAGTGAGTTGTTTATATTTTCTAATCTTTCAATATCTTTTTGATACTCCTCGCTTCCCTCTTGCGCATCACTAGCATTTATTCTATCTTCTGTTTCTTTCTTTTCTTGTTCAAATTGTTTAATCACTGCTTCAAGAGATCTTAATTTTTCTAATGCCACTTCTCCAACCTTAGCCAAATCTATTTCCACAGAAGTTTCTTGACTAGGATCTGTTTCTCTTCGTTGTTCAGGGTTCATATTTTTTTATTATATTTATAATCTTTAAATCATTATACCATAATTTTAAAATTTAACCATCTTACAGCTCTATATCATCCATTATTTTAGGTTTGATTTATTATCTCTAAATTAAATAATTTTTAAATTTGACATTTCAAAAAAATATATTATTATTAGATTAAACCCAGGGAGGGGTTGTAAATGAAGAAAAGCACAGATGAAGACATGGCTATATTTGCCCTTTCAGAAAATATAGGCCAAAAGCTAACAAAAGAAATTCAAGAACAAAATCTTTCTCTAATAATAAGTGCCTTTGGTAAAAGAAGAGAAATCTTACAAATCTTCTTTGGGGTTTGTAATCCAGATAACGAGCTTATCAAAAACAAGCTCTCAAAGGAAATTTGGCCTTCATTATATTAAAAGCGCTTCTCTAATAATATATTGTATTTAAGAGGGCGCTCTTTTTTATTACTTAGCTTTATATATTAAGGGCTCGTCTAAAATTGGAGCATCTATTATCTTAATTAACTCTTTCTTTTTCTCCTCTAAAACAGTTAATTCTTTAGCTTCAATTACCAACCGCAAAACTGGCTCAGTGTTAGAGGATCTTAATAAAAACCACCAATCCTTAAAATCAACTCTTAATCCATCTATTTCAATCATTTTTCCTTGGCGATAAATTTGCTTGATTTCTTGGATTTTTTCGTCTTTCTTTTCTATTAAAAAATTTATCTCTCCAGAATGGCAATATTTTCGATATGGCCTAATCATTTCAGATAAAGTAGATTTTTCCTTTTTTATTTTCTTTAATATTTTTAAAAGCAAAATATATGGAATTTCGTAGAATAAATCTCCGCCATAATAATAATGCCCAGATAATTCTCCACCAAAAAGGATCTTATCTTTTCTCATTTTTTCCTTAATTAAAGAATGGCCAATACAATAAGCAATTCCTTTGCCCTCTTTAATACTCTCCCCCACGATATTACTTGAACGAATATCATAAAGAACCTTTGTTTTCTTTCTTTCTGAAAGAGACAAATCTTCTAAAATAATTTTTGCCATTAGGGCTGTGATAAAATCTCCTGAAACCGGTTGACCATGTTCATCAATAAAAATAATCCTATCCGCATCCCCATCTAAAGCAAAACCAAAGCTTGGTTTTTCCTTTTTTACTAACTTTATTATGTCTTTTAGGTTTCGTTGTAAAAGAGGATCTGGAACATGATTTGGAAAAGACCCATCTGGATCGCAGTAAAGTGGGTAAACTTTTACGCCTGCTTTTTTAAGAATTTTAAGCGCGATAGGCCCTCCTACCCCATTACCGGCATCAATTGCCACAGATAAACCTTGTAGTTCTTTTTCTTTTATTTTGGCTAATTTTAAATTAGATTCTAAATAATCTTTTTCAATATTTTTCTTAAAAATCTTACCGCGTGTATCAGCAATATTTTTTCCTTTTATAAATTCTTTTTTTTGTAGCAAATCTCTAATCCAAAAAATTCCAGATTCCCCAGCCATAGGAATAGCCTTGTGCCTAGTCATTTTAAAACCATTAAAGGGGTTGGGATTATGAGAAGCTGTGATAATTAGTCCGCCGTCGTAGCCAAATTTTGAAACTGCAAAATAAAGCATTGGAGTGGTAACCAAACCCAAATCAACAATATCACAACCCTCTTCTAAAACACCGTCAGAAAAAGATTTAAATAAAATAGGAGAAGATTGGCGGATATCTCTGCCAACTGCAATTTTTAATTTTTTCTTTTTGCTTTTTTTTCTTAAAAAAGAAATAAATCCCCTTCCGATTTGATAAGCTGTCTCTTTATTGATTTCTTGAGGATAAATTCCCCTGATATCGTATAATCTAAAAATGTCTTTGTTAATCATTCTTTAAAATTTTTAAAATTTGTTTATGAATTTTACTATTAGAAGCCACTAACTCGATAATCTTTATATGCTCTTTTTTGAATTATTGTTTTTGTTTTAATAAAACATCTATTAATTTTTCTTTTTCGTTTCTTAAAACCAAAATTGAAATTTCTTGACCAATCAAACATTTAGAAAGTGAATCTGATAAAGTATTTTCGTTACATATTTTTTCTCCATTTATTTCTAAAATAATATCGTATTCTTTAATGCCCGCAATTTCTGCACTTGAATTTTTGGCCACGGCTGATTCACCAAACATTTCTCTCACAACCAAAGCTCCATAATTAACTGGCAATTTGTTTGTTTTTGATATTTCTTCATTTAATAAAATATATTTTACTCCCAAATAAGGCCTTTTAATCTTGCCATCTTTTTTTACCTCTTTTAAATCTTCTTTAATATAATTAATAGGAAGAGCAAATCCAATATTTTCAGCTCCCATTATCATGGCTGTATTAATGGCAATTACTTCTCCATCCATATTAACCAAAGGTCCTCCAGAATTGCCTGGATTGATAGCTGCGTCTGTTTGGATTAAACCACGCAAATTAGTAGATTTAGAATTAAAACCTCCGCTATAAGCCGTTATCCTTCGGCTTAAGCCAGAAACAATGCCCGCAGAAAGGGTGTCTTCAAACTCCCCTAAAGGGTTGCCAACTGCAACAACTGGCTCTCCTAATTCCACTTTATCTGAATTGCCTAATTTTAAAAATTTAAAATTTTTGTTTCCGTTAATTTTTAAAATTGCCATATCAATTAACGGATCTTTGGCTAAAACTTTGGCCTGATATTTATGATCTGGATCAATAATAACTGTATAATCGGCTTCGTGATCCTCTACAACATGGTTACAGGTTAAAACATATCCATCGCTAGAAACAATAAAACCAGAACCGCCTCCAATTTTTGTTTTTTGATTGCCAGTAATTTTTTTTGGCAGAGCCACTTTTTCACCCCTAATAGACAAAAAATAAAAATCGTCTACTCTTGGCAGATCGCGTGAAGCGACAATTGTTATAACAGCTGGACAAACTTTCTTAGCAATAGAAACAATAGGAGATTTTCTATAAATCATAAAATTTTTAATTTGTTTTATTAAGATAATTTTAGCACAAATCAAAAACATTGAAAACAAGCACGAAGTATGATATTTTTATTTTATCATGTCCTCGTAGTTCAACGGATAGAACAAGGCTCTCCTAAGGCCTAAATAGAGGTTCGATTCCTCTCGAGGACACATTGATTAAAATATTTTTATATAATATATCAAGAGAGGAATCGAAGGCGGAGACGCGACGGTGGCGAGCCCGGCCTGAGAAAAATTTCACCAGAAATTTATTTGAGGGCGATTCCTCTCGAGGACACCGTCATTTGCACCTTGAGAAACCCTATGGTATCATTCAATAAAGGTGGATAACAAAAAATTAAAAAATAAAATTATTGAACTTAGGGAAAAAGGAAAAACATATAGAGAAATATGTTTGATTTTAGGAGTTAAAATTCCTAAATCAACTCTATCCTATAGGTGCAAACACGCTAAATTATCTAATAATTATTCCGATCGTATAAAGTTTATTAGGAATATAAATTTAAAAAAAGCCCGTGAGCGCGCTATAGAGTGTTTAAGAATAAAACAACGAAATGAATTAGAAAAAATACGTAAAGAAAGCCAGCCCTTAATTTCTTTAATATCCGATCCAGCTGTTGCTAAATTGGTAATGATAATGTTATATTGGGGCGAAGGTACGAAAAGTAGAAAAAGAGCTCAGGTAACCTTCGGAAATTCTGATCCCAAAATAATAGATTTATTTCTTCAATTATTTCGTAAGACCTATGAAATCAAGGAGAGTAAATTCCGTTGCACTGTATTGTGTAGAGCAGATCAAGATATTGAAAAACTTGAAAAATTTTGGCAAAAAATCACAAAAATACCTTTTACACAATTTTATAAAACCAGGATAGACAAAAGAACAATCGGAAAACAAACAACGAAAAAAGATTATAGAGGAGTTTGCAGAATAGATTATTTTTCAGCAAAAATTTTAGAAGAATTATTAGAAATCCCTAAATTAATAAAAACGGGCCTGTAGTATAATGGTATCACGAATCCATGGCATGGATTTAATCGGGGTCCGATTCCCCGCAGGTCCACCCAAAAGTAAAAACCGCCCTCTAAAAGGACGGTTTTAATTTTATTTTATTTTACAGCTTCTTTTAAAGCTTTACCGGCTTTGAATTTTGGAGTATTCATTGCTGGAATCTTAAGTTTTTCTCCAGTTTTAGGATTTCTTCCTTCTCTGGCAGCACGTTTGCTTACTTTAAAACTACCAAAGCCAGTGAAAACAACTTCTCCGCCTTTTGATAGTGCTTTTGTAATTTCTTCAAGAATTGTGCTCAATGCTTCTCCAGCATCTTTTTTAGTAATGCCTGTTTTTTTTACAATTACGTCTAAAATTTCGTCTTTTGTCATAATTTTGTATTAGCTTAGATTAGTGATTTAAAATAACTAAAATAAGTGATTATCAAATGTCGACCTTTTTAATTTATTATTTTGCAAATTCTATTACTCGCATTTCCCTAATTACATTTACTTTAATTTCGCCTGGATATTTTAACTCTTGTTGTATTTTTTGGGCAATCTCACGCGCTAACTTATGCGCGGTTAGATCATCTGTTTCTTTTGGTTTAACAAAAACCCTTAATTCTCTCCCTCCCTGAATAGCATAGGCCTTTTCTACTCCAGCGAATGAAATTGCGATATCTTCTAAATCTTCCAATCTTTTCAAATAATTTTCTAAATTGTCTTTTCTGGCTCCTGGTCTAGCTCCAGAGATTTGATCCGCAGCTTGAACAATCCTTGATTCTAAACTTTCGTAAGGATATTCTTCGTGATGCGACTTTACCGCTGAAATTATAGCTGGATCTATTTCAAACTTTTCTAAAATTTTACCTCCAATATCAGTATGCGACCCTTCTATCTTATAGTCAAGCGCTTT
>Ga0116157_10004806_pt1 | contig 12556 bp, 14 predicted proteins | sample AD_UKC048_MetaG_FD_89882 | JGI IMG/M metagenome (GOLD analysis project Ga0116157, IMG submission 89882) | Active sludge microbial communities of municipal wastewater-treating anaerobic digesters from USA - AD_UKC048_MetaG | ecosystem: Engineered > Bioreactor > Anaerobic > Digestate | place: USA... | reverse complement strand
TGCGAATGCTTCGGCACGTCCAAGGATAATACAATTTACAACAATTAAAGGAATAAATAATCCCAAACTTGCGTATAAAGTAGGAACAAAAGCTTCCATAACCATTTGAACTATTGTTACTAGCGATGCAATAACCACAATAAATGCCGGAATACGAACTTTATCGGGGATTAATGATTTAAGTATAGAGATAATAATATTAGATAAACATAATACACATAAAGTAGCCAATCCCATCCCCAAGCCATTAATGGCAGAGGTAGTTACTCCCAAAGTCGGGCACATTCCCAATAGCAAGACAAAAACGGGATTTTCTTTAATTAATCCTTTGGTAAAATTTTGTAATTGATTCATGTTTTATTCCCTTTAATTATTATGATTTTGTTATAGTTCGTATTTTTAGTTTTTAAAAGCGACTTTATAAGCTGTTTGCATAGCGTCGCAATAGGCTCTTGAGCTAATAGTGGCAGCAGTAATAGCATCTACGTCCCCACCATCTTTGCTTACAGATAGTTTATAACTTTGAGGATTTTTTCCTTCAAATTGGTCTTTGAAAGGACTATCAGCCATTTTTGTTCCTAAGCCCGGTGTTTCGGCATGAGTTAGTACCTGTACCTTATATATATATCCTTCAATAGTAAAGCCTGCCATCAACGTTATTTTACCTGAGAAGCCTTTGTTTGTAAATGTTTCTACAGCAATTCCAACTTCTTTCCCGTCTTTGAAAGCATGAAACAAAGTGATAGAATCTGCTCCCATTTCTTTATAAAAATCGCTCTCAGTAGTTTCTTGATCAACCGGAATTTTTTCTTCTTCAATTTTATCAAAAGGAGGTAAAACCATTTTTATGGCATCTTGTTGTTTTTGTGTTCGCGATTTTTCAATAGGTTCTTTTGTAAAACCATAAACCCCTGCTAAAGCTACTGCTGCAATTACACTAATAATGAATAAAACAAGTAACATATTTTTAAAACTGGATTCTATTTTAGCCATTTTGCGTTTATTTTTTTATTTAATTTCTATTTAAGCAGTTATTTTTTGTGATCCGAAACGGGTTGGTTTAAATCCTTTATTGATTAAAGGCACAAATGCATTCATTATTAAAATGGCAAATGACACACCTTCGGGATAGGAGCCGGCAACACGAATGACAATGGTCAAGATACCACAACCTATTCCAAAAATGATTTTTCCCCAATTACTCATGGGTGATGTTACCATGTCTGTAGCCATAAATATAGCTCCCAATAGTAATCCGCCGGAAAGTATATGATAGGATGGTGGAATATAGAGGCTTGGATTTATGAAATGCAAAATAGCAGCAAAAATAAATGAAGCACCAATGAATGCAACGGGAATATGCCATGTAATTACTTTACGGATTAACATAAAAAGTCCACCTGCAATAATTGCTAAGGCAGCGACTTCACCCAAAGAACCGCCACGTTCTCCTAATAACATTTGCGCATACGTGGGCACTGTTTCCATGAGTTCTTCTACTTTTTGACCTTGAGCCAATCCGTTTTTAATGATTCCCAGAGGAGTAGCTCCAGTAGTAGCATCGGTTAGGGCGGTGGCTTGAGAAAACCATAAATGAGGTTTGGGCCAAGTGGTCATCTGTTGAGGGAAGGAGATTAACAGAAAAACACGTCCAACTAAAGCAGGGTTGAAGGGGTTTTTTCCTAAACCTCCATAAGCCATTTTGCCAATTCCAATGGCGACTATGGCTCCGATAATTACTATCCACCATGGTAAATTACCGGGAAGATTAAAAGCTAATAGCAAGCCGGTTACCATAGCTGAGCCATCTAATTTGACGCCTTTAGATTTAAATAAGAATTTTTGAATAAGCCATTCAAAAATGATACATGCAGCTACTGATATAAGAGTTACTTGTACAGCTCCCCAACCAAAGAATAAAAATGAAAAAATCAAGGTTGGTAATAAAGCGATATTGACGGTCCACATTATTTTTTTTACCGAATCATCGGTATAAACATGAGGAGATCCTGAAACTTGTAATAATGCCATATGATATATATTCTTAAGTTCTAAAATTTATTTTGTATTACGTGCACGTATCATTGCACCTGTTTTGCTTTTTCCTAAGCGGATATAATCCAGTAAGGGGCGTGAAGAAGGGCAGGAAAACTGGCAGCAGCCACATTCAATGCAATCCATAATATGTGATTTTTCCATATCTTCCCATCGCTTGTATTCAGCTAAGGGGGCTAATAAATAAGGCTCTAATCCCATAGGACAGGCATCTACACATTTTCCGCAACGAATACAATTTACCGATGCTTTGCGTTTCCCTTCTTTATTATTAATGATTAATATACAAGAGAAACCTTTAGTGATGTAGGTGTCTAAATTGGCAATGGCTTTTCCCATCATGGGACCCCCGCTGATTACTTTTTCCGTATCTTCCGGCAAGCCGCCATTAGCTTCAATAATGGATTGAATAGGAGTCCCTAACCGTACCAAATAATTTTTTACTTCTTTGACGGATTTTCCTGTATAGGTAACATAATTGGATATTAATGGTTTGTTTTTTTGTACAGCTTCGTATACAGCCAAGGCAGTACACACATTGTTGACAATACAACCTACGTCTATAGGTAATTTACCGGATGGGACTTCCCGTCCTGTAATAGCTTTTATCAGTTGTTTTTCTGCTCCTTGGGGATATTTAGTTTTTAATGGGTGTATTTCAATCCCTTTGTAGTTTTTGGCTACTTCTTTTAATTTTTGAATAGCTTCAGGTTTATTGTGTTCAAGCCCGATATGAACGGTTTCAAGTTGTAAAGCATTACGGAGTATACTCGCCCCAATAATAAATTCTTCCGTGCGTTCTAACATAACTCTGTTATCGATAGAGATATAGGGTTCGCATTCGGCAGCATTTATCAGCATATATTCTGCTTTTTTCCCTTGAGGAATTAAAAATTTCACATGTGTGGGGAAACAAGCTCCTCCCAGTCCTACAATACCTTTTTCTTTTATTTTTTCAATAATTTCATTTGCAGATAGGGTAATATTTTTCTTTATTTCAGGCGATTGATCAATGTCACTTTCCCATTCATCGCCTTCTACATCAATCACAATAGCCATTTTTTTATAACCGGACAAATCGGCTACAACATCTACTTTATTAACAGTACCTGAAAATGGAGAATGTAAATTCGCTGAAATAAAAGCTTCTCCTTTAGATATCAATTGACCTACTTTTACTTTGTCTCCTTTTGCAACGATGATAGTAGAGGGAGCCCCCAAATGTTGAGTAGCATATAAAACAGCTTGTTTTGGTAATGGAAAGATTTCAATCTCAGATTGATGAGCAATTTTGTTGCCTTCAGGATGAATACCACCTATTTTAAACGTTTTCACACTATTGAGATTTAATAAACATTAAAATTTTAAGTTGCAAAGGTAACATTTTTTTAAATTTATTTTTTAAAAATTTATTTTTTTGTGTTTATTAAAATGGTATGATTTGTAATCGTTTGCAAGCAAAAATAATTTTTTTGTTTTATTATTGAGAAATGTATATTGTTTTTTTGGAAAAAAATCAATATTATTTCATCATAATAAAATCTATTTGTTTGCTGGCATAAGGATGAACAACCATAAGGTCATTTCGTTTTGTATAGTCAGATGTAAGGATATCAACAGTTTTTTTTTGAGTTTGAAAAAACCCTCCGTTTGTTTCTCCGTCGATATCTTCTATTTCAATCGTATATTTACAAGCTTCGGCATTTTTTAGGGTATAGGTTCTGTCAAAACCGTTCGAGGAGGTTGACGAACGAAATATGTCTTTTGTGTTGGTTGTTGTATTATGAATAGTTACCATCAAGCTATCAATATAATTTCCTTGATTGTCTCTCATTGTTCCGTGAAGATTGATAATGGCGTATCCTTTTTCCTCACATGAAGAAAGGCTAAAACCTAAAAATACAACCAAAGCAATGAATATACATTTATATATACAAAGAGTTTTCATAGAATATATTTATTTCATTGTGTTAAGGAGATTATACATTTCTTGACGAAAAGAAGCTTTTTCGTATAAAATTTTATAAACCGTTTCAATAATCGGTATATTTGCTTTATAGTTTAAGTTGAGTTCGTGGATACAGCGAGTTGCATAATATCCTTCGGCAACCATTTTCATTTCTAATTGAGCGGTACGAACCGAATAGCCTTGTCCTATCATTATTCCAAACGAACGGTTTCGGCTATGTTGAGAGTAAGTAGTAACAAGGAAGTCGCCTAAATAGGGAGCCGTATTAAAATTACGAGCTTGAAAAGGATGTACAGCAGAAATAAAATTGGTCATTTCATTAATACAATTAATATTAAATAATGCTAATAAATTATCCCCTGCACCCATTCCTCTGAAAATTCCTGCTGCCAAAGCATAAATATTTTTTAATACGACAGAAAACTCAATTCCGAAGATATCGTTCGATACATTGGTTTGAACATAATCAGTTTTAAATAAACCAGCTATCTGTTCAGAAAAGGTGTCGTTTAAGGAAGCTGCCGTTAAATAGGTTGTTTTCTTACATGCCACTTCTTCAGCATGTGAAGGTCCGCTAATAATGCCTAGACAATCAGAACTGACATTGTAATAATGCATGAGATAACTTGTTATAAACTCCATTCTTTCCGGAACCACCCCTTTGATTGCCGAAATTACACGTTTATTTTCAAAATCTTTAATAGTTAATTCAGAAATTGTATTATGTAAATAAGCCGAAGGAATAACCAAAACAATTATATCAGCTTTGGATACAACTTTTCGTAAATCGTTTGATATTTTAACTTGCTTAGGATTTATTATAACAGAGCTTAAATAGAGAGGATTCCGTCCTGTGTTTTGTACGCTCTCTACAATTTCAGGCTCTCTTACCCACCAATACAAAGAAGGTAAGGTTTCAGATAATATTTTAACAATAGCTGTTGCCCAAGTACCACTTCCAATAACTGCAACTTTTGGATTTAAAATATTCATTATTTATAAATTCTAAATTTCTGCAAAAATAGAATTTTTATTGATAGTGATTTCTCTTTTTTTAAAATATTTTTCATTAACAGCATACTTTTTAATTTCAAATAAATAGTACTTTTGCATACCTTAATATTTTAATAATTTATTTTTTATTATATGAACAACGTAAAATCCATATTGAGATTTATAACTACGTATGATAGAACTACTACGTATGATGATACAATCGAAGAAACACAGAGAATGCAATCCTATACAGCCTATGATGAAGCAGGTAACCTATGTTGTGATAAAAGCTATAATGCAGATGGAGAATGTGAAAATATGTGTAAACGCAACTATGATGAACAAAATCAAGTCGTTGAGGAATTATTTTTTGACGGGTTGGATGATAAACCCTACGAAACCAGAAAGAATACCTACGATGCCAAGGGCCTATTAATCGAATCTATAGTGAATTATAGTGAAGAAAAAGTAGTTGAAAAATATATTTATAATGAAGATAATAAATTAATAGAAAAAAAGGTAATATATCCCGATGGGTATTGTTATATTGAAAATAAATATCAATGGGAAAATGGATTATTAATGGATGAGTGTGAATTCGAAGACGAAGATACGATAAATATACGCAAAAAATACACATACGATGAATTCGGTAGATTAATCCGTTTGGAAGTGCATGAAATTACGCAAGATAATCTTGTAAGTGAAACATATGCATACAATGAAGTAGGAATGACTAAACAAATCACGTATAATTTTAGGGGAGATGTTATGACATCAAGAACATACGTTTACAATGAAAACAATTTGTTGTCAGAAAGAATTATTGAAACACCCAGTCAATTTTTAAAATATTCGTATGCTTACAATGATAAAAAATTACTTATTAAGGAATGTGTCTTAAATAAAGATGATATTATTTTATCTATGAAGGAAATATCATACAATGATGCGAATGATGAGGAAAAAGTGGATCTGTATTCCCGTAACTTAGTCGAACATATAGACGAACTTATTTTAATAGAAACGCATACGACTACGTACGAATATTATTAAAAAAAATCTTCTGTAAAGAAGATTTAGAAGATGTTTGAGAAAGAAAAGCTAACTTATATTATTTTTTTTCTTTGGATTCAATTGCTAATTCGCCTCTGTAGTGTCCGCATTCGGGACATACTCTGTGATAAATTACGGCAGCACCACAATTTTTGCATTCTATTAACTGAGGTGCAATAGCTTTATCGTGAGTCCTTCTTTTGTCTCTTCGTGTTGATGAATGTCTTCGTTTTGGATTTGGCATGATTGTATATTTTTTATGTATTAATATTCCGTTAATTATTTTCTAATTTAATATCTTTTAATCCTTCCCATCTAGGGTCTGTGTGTTGTATTTTTTCTTTTGAATTCATTTCAATCCAGTGAATCATTTCTTGATTGCATGTTTGATTCATTTCTTGATGTGCCTTACGCATAGGAACTTGTGCATAAATGATTTCGTATAAAAATTGTTCAACATTAAATATTTGTTCATTTGAATGAATGTAAACAATGTTTTCATCTTCACTCTGTCTTACTTCATTTGATATTTTCAATATCAATTCTTCCTTTGTGTGAAAAACATATTCTAAATCCTCTAAACATAAATCACAAATCAGTACAAGTTTTCCTTGTAACGAGAAATTAAAAAGACACATCGTTTCTTTTTTGTTTAGTGAAAGTTTTATATCTATGTCCGCATCTTTTATTTCTTCATTCGTATGTTTACTAAAGAAAGTATTGTCAATTTTTAAATCAAATTCGTGTAAACCTATTCCAAGTGTAGCGAATTTAATATCAAACTGTTTAAAATATTTTATGTCTTTCACGATGTCTTTTATTTTCGAGGTGCAAAATTACTAAAAATTTCGATGAAAAGAAATTGATATACTTTAATTTTTTAATATTTTTAGATAGATCATTATTCTAAAGGATTTCAATTGTTTATGAAAAGATGTGTGAATTTTATGTAGGAGATTCGTAAATTGTAAAAGTGTAAACATTCGATTATAGCAAATTATTTTATGAAATTTTATTAAAATACAGGTGTTTTTTGATATTAATGTTGCGGTTTTTATATTAATAATAAATTTCTATCGGATTATTTTTTTTAACTTCCCTATTTTCAGTAGTATAATTTATGAAAATAATTTAACAAAATTTTTCTAAAATGGTTTTTTGTAAATGAAAAAGTTGTACTTTTGCAGTCCTAAAATATGTTAATAAAACGAATAACTTAGGAATTATGGCAAAGAAAAATAAAGAAGCGAGACAACAGATTATTCTTGAATGTACAGAGCAAAAAGCATCCGGTGTACCAGGTATGTCGAGATACATCAGTACTAAGAATAGGAAAAATACTCCCGATCGTTTGGAGTTAAAAAAATACAATCCATTTTTAAAGAAAGTAACTATTCATAAAGAAATTAAATAATTTGAATTATGGCAAAGAAAGTTGTTGCAACATTAAAGCAAACTACAGGGCAAGAATTTGCCAAAGTTATCAGAATGGAACGTTCTCCTAAAACAGGAGCTTATACGTTTAAAGAAGCTATCGTTCTTAACTCAGAAGTAAAAGATTTTTTGGAAAAAAAATAATAGGATTTTCCTAATTTCTATATAAAATTGATCTCTTTATGTGTAAAGAGGTCAATTTTTTTTATGCAAAGGGAGTAATTTGCATTTCGCATTGCTTACAATCAAAATACAATGTAAATTTATTATTGCCTGTTTGAAGAGAGTAAGGCTCCGATGGAATGATTAATGGTATAGAATTTCGCATAGGGCACCATCCTAATTGGTGTTTTATACAATATTTTGTCGTCATCAGTATTGGATTTTTAGGAATACAAATTTCAAAAGATGCAGCTATTTGTTTTACTCCGGCTTGCCGATAAAAAGTCTCCGCTTTTTCATTCATGATGTTTTCAAAATAAGAAACTTCTGTTTTGGGGAATATAAAAGGAAATTTACTTTTTTTAAGTGTAAATTTTATAGGAAGTATTTGACTGCGTTTGTTGAGAAGCAGTTGAACAGCTTCTCTTCTACTATTTGCCAGTAATGAATTGGGTATAAAATAAATTTCTTTCGTTTTTATATTTATGCTTCTTGCTTCAAAGATAGTATTTCCTAATTTGCTGAGTTGAGTATGAATCTGTTTTTTTGCTATATCAGGTTTTTCTGCAGGCGTTTTTTCTGCTTTTAATTCAATGCCAATCACTATATTTTCTTCATCTGTAATAGATAAAAACAATTTAGTATCCGTTTCTGTCAGAGTAAAATCTATGGCGATTTTTCTCTCTGCACTTTTACCTTCTAAGCATTTGTTGAATGATGCATCGAAATTACGATATAAAAGTGTTTCTCTTGTGATGTTAATTTTCTTAGCGGGGTAGACTTTTTGCTCATCAACACGATTAACTCTAAAGCCTTGGAATTCGCCGTTTATATCTACAAAACACAATCCGTCACCATGGTTTAACTCTTTAGCTTCTGTAAGTTCGAAATAATTATAAGCGGTATTTTTAACTTTTCCTATGATTTCACCCATTGATTTAGGTGTATCCATTTGTGCCATATTGGATGTCCTATTGTAGAGAAAATAATCTGTTTTTCCTCGATGAAATGTTTTTTCTGGATTCGGAATAAAATAAAAAAAACTTTTACCAACTGACGAACGTTTTAATTGTTTTGTATTCCTTTCCAAGAGCATATCCAACTTTTGTCGATAGTAAGCCGTTATATTCTTCACGTAGTTTAAGTCTTTTAAACGACCTTCAATTTTAAAGGAAGTAATTCCGGCTGTTATCATGTCTTCAAGAGCATCTGATCGATCCAAGTCTTTTAACGACAACAAATGTTTGTTTTTAACTATTGTATCTCCGTTTGCATCTTGTAACGTATAGGGTAAGCGGCAATATTGGGCGCAGTCACCCCGATTGGCACTTCGTCCACATGCATATTGACTCATGTAACATTGGCCACTATAACTTACACATAAGGAGCCATGTACAAAGGCTTCTAATTCGATATTACTATTTTTTTTTATATATTGAATAGATGTCAAGGATAATTCTCGTGCAAGTATAATTCTTTGAAATCCGGCTGATTCTAGAAAAAGGATTTTATCAAGATTCCGATTGTTAGTTTGAGTGCTAGCATGCAAAGCTATAGGAGGTAAATCCAATTGTAATATTCCCATATCTTGGATAATAATTGCATCTGCTCCTATTTCATAACATTGATAAATAATTTTTTGGGCATTTTCCAATTCCTTATCAGTTAAAATAGTGTTCAGTGTAATATAAACTTTAACGCCAAAAATGTGAGCGTAATTAATTAAATGTTCAATGTCGCTTAATTGATTTGCTGCTGCCATACGGGCTCCGAATTGCGAAGGACCAATGTATATGGCATCGGCACCGTGGTTTACAGCTTCTATTCCACATGTTAGATTTTTAGCAGGTGAGAGTAATTCGATTTTATGCGACATTGTTTATTAATGTTTTTTAATTCAAATTTTTAAAACATGCAAAAATATACCTTTTTTTTCTTCAACATTCTTAATCTCATTTATTTTTCTATTTTTAAGGAAGAAAAGTTTGGTGGTCAATTAGTTTTTTAATAATTTGGGAAGTGCTAATTTAAATGATAAACTATTATTTGACAGAATGTAAAAATAGTGTACTTTTGTGAACTTTAATTTAACTAAGCATGAAAACTAAACGTGTTTTTATCGGTATATTCGGAAGAAGAAATCAAGGGAAAAGTTCTTTAATTAATGCTATTGCAGGACAGGACATTGCGATTGTTTCCGATATTCCCGGAACCACAACCGACCCTGTTAAGAAATCCATAGAGGTCTTTGGTATTGGGCCTGTTGTATTTGTAGATACTGCAGGTATTGATGATGTTGGAGAAATGGGAGAAAAGCGAATTAAAAAAACAATGGAAGTATTGAAAACCATTGATGTGGCTATCGTTTTAATTTCCGAAAACATATTTGGTGAACCGGAGGAAGATATAATTAAACAACTAAATAATTATCAAATACCTTTTGTGATTGTCCATAACAAATCGGATAAAATAACGATAAGTAATAAACTACGTACTGTTTTATCCGAATATTCAAGTTCAATCGTTGAATGCAGTAGCCTAGACAAAACAGGTATTCGGGAATTGATAGATACACTGGTAAAAATCACTCCTCCATCTGCTTATATTGCCAAAACATTGCTCGGAGATATAGTCTCACAAGGAGATTTCATAGTGTTAGTTATGCCTCAAGATTCGGAAGCGCCCGAAGGTAGGTTGATATTACCACAAGTGCAATTGATACGTGATATTCTAGATAACAATGCGATTGCTATTAGCTTACAATCTTCAGAACTAAAAACTTATTTACAAAAACAAAAATCAAAGTTGATTATAACAGATAGTCAAGCTTTTGATTTTGTGTCTAAGATTGTTCCCTACGATATTCCTTTGACTAGTTTTAGTATTATTTTGGCTCGATCAAAAGGAAATTTTTCAAATTATTTGCATGGAACGCCGTTTATATCAAAATTGAAAGATGGAGATAGAATATTAATGATGGAATCGTGTACTCATGTAACTTCATGCGAAGATATCGGTAGGCATAAAATTCCGGCGATGTTGCAGAAATTTACAGGCAAACGTTTGGAATTTGATTGGGTTTCTTCGTTATCACCTTTACCTGATTTAACATTGTTTAGCATGGGGATACAATGTGGCGCCTGTATGGTAACCGAAAAACAAGTTTCAAATCGCGTAAAACAATTACTTGATAATAATATTCCAGTCTCAAATTATGGTATGACCATAGCCTATGTAACGGGAATTTTTGATAGAGTAACGGAAATATTTAGGAAATAACTACTATGAAAGTATCATCCTTACATGTTTGTTTGTTTCAAGCGAATATCAGATGGAAAGCTGTGAAAGAAAATCTAATGCATTATGAGCAGTGTTTAGAGCAAATAGCTGACAAACCCGATTTATTGATTTTTCCTGAAATGTTTAATACCGGTTTTGCCGTTGACACTATTCAATTAGCTGAAACCATTGATGGTGAAAGTGTAGGTTTTTTACGTTATTGTGCAAAAAAATATCGTACAGCTGTTACCGCAAGTTTAGCATTAAAAGAAAATGGAAAATTTTATAATAGTTTATTATGGATTATGCCGGATGGGGAGATTTATCGATACGATAAGAGACATCTTTTCCGTATGGCATCAGAAGAGCATTTATTTTCACAAGGGCAAGAGCGTTTATTGGTAAACTATAAAGGGTGGATATTTTTACCATTGATATGTTATGATTTGCGATTTCCTATTTGGAGCCGTAATGTACGTAAAAGCAATGAATTTTTGTACGACTGTTTGCTGTATATTGCAAATTGGCCAAGCAGTCGGATGCAAGTATTTAAAACTTTATTATCTGCAAGAGCAATTGAAAATCAATCGTATGCAATTGGAGTAAATCGAGTGGGAGAGGATGGTAATGGATTGCTTTATTCAGGTAATTCTCAAGTTATAAATCCTTTTGGAATCATAATGTCGGAAGCTGCTTCTAAAGAGGAAATAATATCGGTTACATTGAATAAAGAAGATTTAGTGAAATATCGGATGCAATTCCCTGTGTCGTTGGATTGGGATGTGTGATTTTTTTTTGCATGCAACGTTTTTGCTATTGAAAACGTCTTAAAGATATAGTTTATATCATAAAAAAAATTGCAAACAATCAAATATATAAATTTGTAGATAAAACTAATAAGGTAAGAGAATAAAAATGAGGCAATTAATCTTTTTTGTATTGTTGGTTATCATATCTTTGTTTAAAGGAAATGCGCAAACTTCAGATTTTATTGCTGATACTCTTACCGGTTGTGTCCCTATGCAAGTAACGTTTACCGATTTATCAGCCGGTAATCCGGTAGCATGGGAATGGGATATGGGGGACGGTTCTTCGCATTTATATGTGCAGCATCCAACCTATGTCTTTAATACACCCGGGGTGTATAGTATAACGCTTATAGTTACTTTTGCAGATTCTACCAAAAAATCAAAGACGATTAATAATTATATTACATCTTCATCAGGTCCTTATGTTAATTTTTCTTCAAATCAAAATGCGATTTGTCCGTATGAAAGCATACATTTTATCGACACTATTATACCCGGAGGGACTAATGTAAAGAGTCGTTTATGGGATTTCGGAGATGGGGGAACATCAACAATTCAGAATCCCTATTATACTTACAAAACACCCGGTATTTATAAAGTGTCTTTGACTGCCTATAATCAAATGGGATGTGCGACTAAAACAGAAAAATTATCTTTTGTTACGGTTAATTCCAAACCTATTGCGGATTTTGTGGCAGATTCAATTCATTGCGTGAACGATTCAGCAGACAAAAAAATGATATCTTTTACAAATAATTCCAGTGGGCATTTGAGTTCGTTTTGGTTGTTTGAAGAT
>Ga0116157_10004805_pt1 | contig 12559 bp, 12 predicted proteins | sample AD_UKC048_MetaG_FD_89882 | JGI IMG/M metagenome (GOLD analysis project Ga0116157, IMG submission 89882) | Active sludge microbial communities of municipal wastewater-treating anaerobic digesters from USA - AD_UKC048_MetaG | ecosystem: Engineered > Bioreactor > Anaerobic > Digestate | place: USA... | reverse complement strand
CAATCTGACCCCTAAACAGTATATTGAACGTAATCACCCTGACCTAACCTCAGCATCGTCTCATATGTATTGAACCCATTCAAATAATTGACGCTTATCGAGAGGATATGGTATTATAAGTAGTCAATACGCCGAATAGGTTACATCTGTCCCTGACAGTACAAGTAAGGAGAATAAGAAGATTAGTAGTAAACAAGAATATCGCATTAATGAACGCATCCGCAGCGACAAAGTTCGCCTGGTGGACGAAAACGGGGAGAACGTCGGGATTGTTCCGATCACTGTCGCTCTCAGCCGTGCCAATGACGCTGGATTAGACCTGGTAGAGATTGCTCCAAATGCAGATCCACCCGTGGTCAAAATCATCAACTTCAGCAAATTCCTTTACGACAAAGAGAAAAAGGAACGCGAAGCCCGCAAAGCTCAAACCAAGATCGAGATCAAAGAGATCCGCTTGCGCCCTAAAACCAGTGATCATCACCAGGGTTTCAAGGTGCGCGATGCCCGGCGCTGGTTGGAAGACGGCATGAAAGTGCGTGTTACCATTCGTTTTAGAGGCCGTGAGATCACCTACCCCGAATTGGCGCTGGAAGATTTGCGCGAAATCGCTGAGGAACTGAAGGATGTAGCCGACATTGAGCAACCGCCCAACATGGAAGGTCGCACGATGTTCATGATGCTCACACCAAAAAAGAGTTAATTCGACAACAATTGGGGTAACCCACCGCATCAAATTAAGCTAGAATAAATACATATCTGCAAGCTGTCCTTTTAGTGATCGGATGGGTATTTATGCTGCGTGTTTCTTTATTGGGTGACTTTGCCATTCAATATGACGACGTGGCTCTCAAAGAGGTTCTGACACCTCGCCTTCAGTCTCTTTTAGCGTATCTACTCTTAAATCGTGGCGTTTCTCAAACCCGCTCCCATCTCGCTTTTATCTTCTGGCCAGACACCAGCGAAGCTCAAGCACGAACAAATCTTCGTAATCTTCTATATCAATTGCGGCGTGCTTTGCCAGACGCAGACGATTATCTTGATTTTGATGGGCAGACTTTACAATGGCGTTCTGATTCCAAATTTTCACTGGATGTGAACCAATTCCAGGAATTAGTGGCTCAAAGTAAGCAAGGAAAAAAAGAAAGTTTGCTGCAAGCCGTTGAACTGTATAAAGGAGATTTGTTTCCAGCTTGTTATGACGATTGGATCCTCCCGTTTCGTGAATCTCTTCGTGAATCGTATACTGAAATTCTGGATTCTATTGCGGAGCGTGCTCTCCAGGTGGATCCATTAAGAGAAAGTACGTACCGAACGCTGATCCGTTTGCATGCTTTGAATGGGGATCGCACTGCTGCTTTAAGAAAATATCATGTTTGTGCGACTGTCTTGCAACGTGAACTTGGCGTGACTCCCAGTGCCGCGACGCGGGGTGTTTATGAACAGTTAGTGGGTTCGGATGCAATCGCCTCACAACCAAGACCGTTGTTATCAAGCTTTTCTGCCCTGATCGGACGGGATCAAGAATGGAGCCAATTGCTCAAGTGTTGGCAAATGGCAATATCTGGAAGTAGTCCTCAAGTTGTGTTCCTGGTTGGTGAGGCTGGCATTGGAAAGACCAGGCTGTTGGAAGAATTGCATCAGTGGGCTTCCAGGCAAGGCGTTAGGTGCGCGTTTTCGTCTTGCTATGCCGCGGAAGGTCAGTTAGCCTATGCGCCGATTACAGATTGGTTGAGAGCAAACCCGCTGCCCCCTCTTGAAGATGTCTGGCTCGCAGAAGTTGCGCGTCTTTTGCCAGAAATCTACAATCAAAACCCTGAGCTTCAGAAACCAACTGTCCTGCTCGAGGATTGGCAAAAAAGAAATTTGTTTGAGGGAATATCACGGGCTTTATTAGGAACAAAAAAGCCAACCTTGTTGATAATAGATGATCTGCATTGGTGCGATAGGGACAGCCTTGGGTTGCTGCATTTCTTGCTGAGGTATGACCGATCAGCGCCATTGCTGATCGTCGCAGCCTACCGCCCGGAAGAGATCGGGACTGGGCATGCGCTCCTGGAGACATTACAAACCTTGCAAATGAGCGATCAAACAACTGATATTACATTGGAGCCTTTAGATCAACTCGGTACGAGTCAACTTGCCACACAAATCTCGGGGGAGGAACTGGACATTGACGATGCAACTTTTCTTTTCCGGGAGACAGAAGGTAATCCCCTTTTTGTGGTTGAAAGTGTAAGGGCGGGTCTGGTCAAAAAACTGAGTGACGAAAAACAGGGAATTATCCAAAGCGCCTCAACCGAAACCCATGTGTTACCTCAAAAGGTCAAGTTTGTGCTTGAGGCACGTTTATCTCAGCTTTCACCCACAGCATCAGATCTGGCGAAACTTGCTTCGGTAACTGGCAAAGAATTCAGCTCTAACCTTCTGCAAAATGCCAGTGGGTTGGATGAGGACCAATACGTCCGGTCCATTGATGAATTGTGGCATCATCGCATCCTCAAAGAATTCGGAAAAGAATCTTACGATTTTAGCCATGACAAATTGAAAGAAGTCGCTTACCAAAGCATGAGCAATGCCCAAAAGAGGCTGGGTCATCAAAAAGTAGCAAAGGCAATTGAAATAACATTTCCAAATACCTTGGATTCTCTCAGCCAACAACTTGCTGTGCATTTTGAGCAGGCTGGTTTCCTTGATCGAGCCATTTTCTATTATCTCCTTGCTGCTCGAGTGGCACGTCAGGTTGTCGCCAACGACGATGCAGCAAATCTGATAATTTACGCACTCAATTTGAATAAGACAGGAAACTCAAAGTATTTATTCCCTGAGCTTTGGGAAGAGTTGGGTGATATTTACGCCATTCAGGTCAATTATGAGGAGGCTTCGCATGCCTTCCAGTCAGCGCTCGACAGTCTGAACGAGGCGAATCCTCAAGCCCAGGCAAGAATCCTTCGAAAAATGTCAGCGGTCAAGCGTGACCAGCGTTTGTACATGGAAGCTTTAGAAATTTGCTCACGCGCGGATGGTGTTTTGGGTGATCCAAAAGAAGATGGCAATTCTTTTCCATGGTGGGAAGAGTGGGTGGAGGTACAGGTAGAGAAAATTTGGGCACATTATTGGCTGGCAAACTGGCAAGAGATGGATACTTTGGTTTATCAGTTGGAGCCTGTGGTGCAATCCCGGGGGAGTAACGCCAGCCGTATCCAATTCTTGATGGCTTCCTGCCTGATGAATTTACGCAAGAACCGCTATGTTGTATCTGAAAAGTTGCTTGAGGGCTCACAAGAGGCCTTAAGACTTAGTTCTGAATACGGTAATCTTAGATCTAAACTGGATTGTCAGTTTGAACTCGGATTCCTTCATCTTTGGCGCAGGGAACTTGATAAAGCACAGACCGCTTTAAGCAAAGTATTGGATATGGCGGTTTTAGCCAAGGTTTTGCCGATATGGGTGCTTAGCTTAACTTATCTGACGATAACCCATCGTTTCAGATGTGAATTGTCAGAAGTCGCTAATTTTGCTGATCAAGCAGGAAAACTAGCACATGAAGCACACATGCCCGACTATTGTGCAATCGCCCTGGCAAATCTTGCCTGGGTAGCCTGGCGCGGCGCTGATCTGCCTGAGGCTGAAAGACTTGGCCAGGAAGCACTCTGCATCTGGCGTCAATCGCCGCTGGTATATCCCTTCCAGTGGTTGGCGCTCTTCCCCTTGATTGCCGTGGCACACGCTCAGCACCTGGAGGAGGAAGTTGAGCACTACTTGGAAGCTTTGCTGGAGCCGACTCAGCAAATCTTGCCTGAACCGTTGAACGAATTTATAAGCTCAACTTTGCAATCCGAAAGAATGGGGAGTAAAGCTGAAGCACGGAATTTCTTGGATCAGGCGCTAACTTTGGGGAATACCATGGGGTACTTGTAAGCTCTTAGCTCTCGTAATTGATCCCTTTCATCATTGCTAGTGTGGCAACACCCGACGAGGCAATCTCCTTGTTTCAGGCTTGTCGCTTAAACCAAACAAAAACTCCAAAAAAACGCTCTACCAAACGCTTTTCAAACGCTCGTTATGCTATCTTAATTTTGTATTGACAGGGATTTGTTCCCAAATTATTTCAGAACAAATAGTTACAAACAAAAGGAGATAGAAATGAGTAAAAAGATGCAGATTGTGCTCTATGTAATTATGGCTTGGTTGGCAATCCTCGGGATTTTATTCCTGCTTTTCCCCAGCATAGCTGAAAAAGTGATGTCAGCCTCCCTTCCCGACAAAGTATTGAACATGCTTTATGGACAGGTTGCGCTAACCCTGTCGTTCGTTGCCTTCCTGGCAGCTCGCGGTGGGGAGGGTTCGAGTAAATTATCACTCGTGATCCTGGTTCTGTGTATTGGACATGTGATCATTTTTGGATATCAGTTGATCAGCGGCATGTCGGGCTTCGCTTCAGCAGGGGTTCCATTAATTATCAATGCAGTCTTCTCAATCCTGTTGATCTTTTTCCGTAGAGATCTCAAACAATAAATGCTCTCAAATGCCCTGCAGTGACACAAACGCTGCGGGCACGCATCGTAATAATGAATTAATAGAGAGAGGTAGAAAATGATTCTCGTAGCCGGAGCAACTGGAATTCTAGGTGGACTCATCACCAAACTGCTACTAAAAAATGGAGAGGATGTCCGCATTTTGCTGCGCCATGACTCCCCTGTAGACGTGTTTTCAATGTGCCCTTAACCCCGCTTTCTTCTGTGGTGAAACAAATGCTTCAGATTCCTGGTTAGCTCCTCAATGAGGAAATCATGAGCGTCCATAATAATACCGATTTGCCAGCCCAAGTTTCACAGCTTTTCACTCTGCGTTTTTGGTCTGAAGACCTGGGAAACGAGCAGTCTGATTGGCGCGGTAAAGTGCAACATATCAACAGTGGAGAAGTCGTCTATTTTCGGGAGTGGTCAGTTCTTGAAACATTTATGGAGAGGTTTCTTCAAAATGCTTCAAATGATCCAGGCATTACGGTTCAAGGTTTGAAAAGAACGCACTCTGAAGAAACCGATGTGAATGAGCAGGTCACCTGACTGTTTTGGAGTTGACAAATGGAAAATTCAAACTCTTATGAAAGGAGTAGGAAATGAAAAACCGGAATTTGGTTCTTAGTATTTTGGTCGCTTGCTTATTGGTTCTGGGAACCACGCCGGCAAGTGGGCGGGAGTTCGATCAAACGGATGTGGACGGCGGCGCTGTAATCAACGGTCTATCCTTGGTGGGTCAAGTGGACACAAATTACAATGCCACTGAAGTAGCTGTTTCGGGAGACTTTGCTTATCTCTGTGGCGGTGGAGCTCTGGAGATTATTGACATATCTGATCCTTCTACTCCAGTCCTGGTAGGCACTTACACCGCTCCCGACTGGACCCAAGGACCCTGCATGAGCATGTCTGTGGCAGGCAATTATGTCATTACCGCGGGATATGCAATGCTTAACATCATCGATGTTTCAAATCCTGCCACCCCTACCCGAGTCGGGCAATACGGCTATGGTGCGCCTCTTCCTCATGGAATAGATGTGGCTGGAAACTATGCGTATGTTGTCGAAACGCAAGATACCAGCCCATATTATTGGTATATGCGGGTGTTTGATATTTCGAATGTGACCAATCCAATATTGATTAAGACAGTCTCTATGTCTTACGTCCCCAATGATATTGAAGTAATCGGTGGTTATGCTTATGTCTCAAATTTTGAATTGGGGTTGCGTGTGTTCGATGTATCGAACCCCTACTCACCCGTTGAAGTGGGGTTTTATGATACGCCCCATTCTTCCAGCCAGGTGACCTTATCGGGAAGTTATGCCTGGCTATCGGAAGGAGGCTGGGGCTTGGAGATCGTTAATGTATCAAATCCAACAGTGCCAACTTTAGTAAAAGAATTTGACCCATCATCCGGTTATGTGGAAAATATTGCTGACGCCTGGGGCTATGCCTATCTTGCTTATGGAGAAGGCGGTGTGCTGATGCTGGATATCGCCAACCTGACAGAGCCTTCCCTGGTTGGGCAATATGACACGGCTGGAAGCGCGAGGGATGTGGTTGCAGCCAACGGTCTGATCTATATTGCTGATTACGATAAGGGTCTTGTAATTCTGGAATCTACTTTCATGATCTCCGGTAGTGCCACAATTCCGGATAATATTCCGATTAGCGGAGCCACAGTCACTGCGACAGGTGGTTACACAACCACGACAAATTCATCAGGGACATATTCCTTCTCCAACCTGCAGCCAGGAGACTATACAGTCGCCATTTCAAAACCAGGACTTACCTTTACACCAGGCAGCTTTGAGGTCACCCTGCCACCCAATGCGCAGGTTGATTTTGTCAGCGACGGCATGTACCAAAACTACATACCCATGATTCTGAAGTGAGCCATCCGGAATTTTCCAAGATGGCAAAAGGGGATTTGGGCTACACAACCCTATTAAACAATCCTATCGGGGAGCAATTAATTCAAAGATCGCTCCCCCCAACCTGAGGAGGTAAAAATGAACATCAAACGTGTGTTTACAAGTTTATTCGTCAGCGCAGTCACGCTCCTGCTTCTGACCGGTCTCGTTTTTGCCCAGGAGCCTGATGCCACGCCTCTGGGCACTGGCTTTACCTACCAGGGACAGCTGAAGAGCAGTGGCACGCCCTACAGCGGTACCTGCGACTTTCAATTTGCCTTATATGACGCGCTGACGGCAGGCAGTCAGTTTGGCAGTACCCTGACAGCAGCCAGTGTCGCTGTGAGCGAGGGGTATTTCACCGCAGGGCTGGATTTTGGCACAAATGCTTTCACGGGTATTGGCCGCTGGTTGGCAATATCCGTACGCTGCCCGGCGGGCAGCGGTACCTATACGCTACTCTCACCCCGCCAGCCTCTTACTGCTTCGCCCTATGCCCTGGCGTTACCAGGCTTGTGGACCCAACCGAACAGCACGAGCCCCAACTTGATTGGGGGCAACTCAACCAACTGGGTGACGAGTGGCGTCGTTGGAGCCACTATCGGAGGAGGGGGGGAGGCAAGCTATCTTAACCGTGTGACCGATAATTTTAGTACCGTCAGCGGTGGTCGGGAGAACCAGGCAGGTAACAATGCTGGCACATTAGCGGATGCCTGGTATTCTACCGTGGGCGGTGGATGGGCTAATGTGTCCAGTGCAGTGATGAGCACGGTTGCCGGGGGATATCACGGGATTGCCAGCATGGATGCGGCTACGGTGGGGGGTGGTTATCTGAACCTGGCCAGTGGCAACTCTTCGACCGTCAGCGGAGGGTTTACCAATACTGCCAGCGGCTACCGATCCACGGTCAGCGGAGGTTCAGAAAATGATGCCACTGCCCAATTTACGTCGGTCGGTGGAGGCTATAGCTGCATAGCCAGCATGGACGCAGCGACAGTTGGTGGAGGGTATCTCAACCTCGCCAGCGGCAACTCTTCTACCGTCAGCGGTGGCTATGGCAATACTGCCAGTGGGTGGCGTTCAGCGGTGGGCGGCGGATCAGATAATAAAGCGACTGCGTCTTTCGCTACCATCGCTGGAGGTGGCTATACAGATACAGGCAACCCGACCACAACCTCGAACCGCGCCACGGATGACTACGGCACGGTCGGGGGTGGTGGTAACAACCAGGCAGGCAACGCTGGCACCAGCACAACCGACGCAGTCTATGCCACGGTGGGTGGGGGCAAGAACAACGATGCCACCAATAATTACGCTACGGTCAGCGGCGGCTTGAACAATGACGCCACGGGTGAATTGGCAGCGATCAGTGGGGGTGGCCTAAATCAGGCAAACTCTTCCTATGCAACAGTGGGTGGTGGTTTCAGCAACCTCGCCAGTAACCAGTATGCCACCGTCAGTGGAGGCGAGGACAACACCGCCAGTGGGGCTCACGCCACGGTCGGAGGAGGCTATCTCAATTCCGCTGTATCGTCTTATGCTGCGGTTTGTGGGGGGAATGATAACTACGCAAACGCTGCTAATGCCTATATTGGCGGTGGTTATTACAACACCGCAGGTGGGATTTCGTCAACGATCGGGGGAGGTTCCAATAACACTGTCTCCAATACTGGCGCGACTGTTTCCGGAGGGGAAAATAACACAGCCAGTGGACTGAATTCCACTCTAGGTGGGGGAAATACCAATACTGCCAGTGGGATCCAATCCACCGTTGGCGGGGGTGTAAACAACACTGCCAGTGGAACTTATGGCACTGTCTCAGGTGGTCATGACAATACTGCAGAAGGAATAGGCAGTTTTGCTGCTGGCGGAAATGCTCATGCAACAACTGATGGGTGTTATGTTTGGTCAGACGGTACAGCCTCTGTTGATTGTTTTTTGAATAATTCTTGGAATGCACTTACCAGCGGTGGCGCTACGTTTTGGACCACAAGTGCAAAGTTGACAGGCGTTTCCCTAAATCCCGGTGGGATTGCATGGCTTCAGATGAGTGACCGTAGAATTAAAGAAAATTTCGAAACTGTCGACCCAGAGGAAATTCTTGCAAAATTGTCAGAAGTTCCTATCACCACCTGGAATGTCATCAGTCAGGACGATTCCATCCGACATATCGGACCCATGGCACAAGACTTTTATGCTGCTTTTAATGTGGGTGAAGATGATACCCACATTTCTACCATTGATGCGGATGGTGTGGCATTGGCTGCGATCCAGGGCTTGTATGCCGAGAATCTGGAACTCAAAGCCCGCGTCGATGACCTCGAAACCCGCCTCAGCACCTTGGAAGCAAACCAGAACCCTACCAGCTCTGCCTTTCCGTTTTCATGGCTGCTCGGCTTAGGTTTGGCGTTGCCAGTCGCAGGAGTGGGGTTCTCCCGCAGGGAAAAGCGGGGCAGCAAATGAAACACAGGGTTTTGAAGAGACTACGGATAATACTCGTTACCACACTGTTCCTGTTTGTCACTCTACCCGTCATGGCCCAGTCCGGGGGTCCTTACAACCTGGAGTGGAATACAATCGATGGTGGCGGAGGCAGCTTGAGCACGGGTGGAACCTACTCTGTAAGCGGCACAGCCGGTCAGCCGGATGCTGGCGTGATGTCCGGTGGGGAGTTCTCTTTGGCGGGCGGCTTTTGGGGAGGCGGGGTTGTGACAATCACCCAGATGCATCTCTACCTGCCATTAATCTTGAGATAAGTGTGTGGGTTGGGTTGACCCTGCCTCGAAGCTACCTGAGTGAAGGGCAGGGTTCCAATCACATCAAAGGAGCAGATATAGATTTACTGCTTGTGATATTAGAAAAGCTTAATTTGCTAAGATTGCTCATTTTGTAATAGAATTGGGTCAAGCAAAATTGCCAGATCAAACCCTGTTGACAGAGCTGATTTTCTGGTATAATCTTTGTTTGGTTTATCGACCAACGGCTGGGTTGTTAACAGCCGTTGGATTTTCTTAGAGGAGTTTGATCGTGCCACGTAAACAGAGTAGTGGAAAGTACAAAATTAAAACTCATAAGGCTACGTCCAAACGCTTCCGCACAACTGGTACCGGTAAAATCGTACGGACCAAGATCGGTAAGGGTCACTTACGCCGCAACACATCCAAGCGGACCAAGTATTTGCTCGCCGAAACGATCGCCGTCAATGCCAACGGGCTGGTGAAGCACATCAAGCGTTTAGCGCCCTATATGAGCAAGAAGGACTAAAGACTGTCCTGTCGTATCCGTTTTAGTGTGGCTGCTGGGTGTATTAACGAGAGTGAAATCTGACGCCCAGGGGACCGCAAAGGAGCAATGAATTATGACAAGAGTAAAGAGTGGACCCTATCGCCGACGCCGCCATCAGCGGTTGATCGCTCATAACCGTGGTTATGAAGGTTCCTACAATCATCTGTTCAAACGTGCAAACGAAGCCTTTCTGCACGCGCAATGGTATGCCTATAACGACCGCCGCCAACGCAAGCGAGACCTGCGCCGGCTCTGGATTGTACGCATTAATGCTGCAGCCCGGATAAATGGCACCACCTACAGCCGCCTGATCTCCGCCATGCGCAAGTCTGAGGTAATCCTCAACCGCAAAATGCTGGCAGATCTGGCCGTGCGCGATCCAAAAGCCTTCACCAAGGTCGTCGAGACCGCGTTGGCATAAACCAAACCCCTGAGACCAAAAACCCCGTGAGTGATCACGGGGTTTCTTTTTTTATTCTGAGCTGATGATGATAATACGGTTATGGCGGTAGGGTGGGTTGGCGTCACAGAACCCATTCCAAGCATCGCCTCATGAAAGCCAACCCACCATGGATGAGTCACCCGACCTGAGAGTTCTTTGTCGTCGGGAACGGTCCCTGCCCTAGCAGCGAAGCGGATAGGGTGCGCCGTTCCGCATGTCTAGCGGAAAGGGGCGAGTGTATGCGTAGGTCAGGTTCAGCTTTCGAACCTGACATAACGAACGTTGGTAAACCAAGCCCTCAAAAAACATAAGTTTCCGATGTCAGGTTGAACTACGCAACCTGACCTACGACTGCCATGTTTGCAGGTATTCACGGGGGTTACCTCTAAGTATGGGAGACATTGGACAGGACAGCTTTGTTGGGGCAGACCCTTGGGCACCACCCTGTTAGGGCTGTGTCTGCCCAATAGTTGAAAATAATCATGTCTGGCTAATCACCTTGCGCCGTTCCGTTCTCATTGTGGAAGGGGTCGAGCCCCTTCCCAACTCTACTACCCGCTTATGGCGCAACTTGCTCAAGCATTTGCTGCCAGGTGAGCCCTTCCGGACGCATGGAAACGCCCGAAATCGCCGGCGGGAACATGCGCGGCAGGCAAAGCGGCGCGGGATCCTGCCAGGCGGTGTAATTCTGAGTGATAGCCTTCGTTACGCCGCCCCACCCAATGGTAAAACCCATATTGAGCATGGCTTGCTTGTCCTGGCTGCAGACCTCGAATGGCCAGGCAAGCGAATAGACGTTGAGACCGAGGTTGTTGAGTATCGCTTGCTTTGATGTCATCCAGTCAGTTTCCAACTGCTCAAATCCAACCGTCGAGAAGTCCGGGTGGGTTTGGGAATGCGCCCCAAAGGTGAAAAAGCCACTGTCGCGCGCCTCGCGCAGCGCCTGCCAGCAGGAATCGCCATCGCAGGCAATTCCTGGGCGCTCAAGCATGTCACCAGTCCAGGGGTAAACGATCATATGCGGTTTCACCCCGTATTGCTGCTCCAGTGCGGCAAATGTCTGGGTGATCGAGTAAAGCGAATTGACCGTCTGCGAACTGATATCCGTGGTCAGGATGATCGTTTTCACAGGCAAGGGGAACCAGCCGTAGACGAAGCCTTCCACCTCGTGGATGGTGGCAAAGTGATAGCCTTCTGTGAGCAGATACTCCACCTGCGAGTAGAAGACCTCTGGTGTCAGGCTGTAGCGGTCCTCGAACATGCTGTAGTTATCGCCGTGGAGTTCAAGGCTCAGGATTTGCCCGGCAACCCCCTGCACCTCGATCGCGTGGCTCAACCGCTCGCGATATTTCGGGCTTAGGTAATACTCCTGTAACTGGGCATAGGACTGCATGCGCTGCTGGATCCGCGCCCAGGGTTCCGGCAGATCCTGAAGGGCAACCGGAGTGGGGCTGGGAGCAGCCGTCGCGGTTGCTGTCGCAGTAGGGTCAGCAGGCAGTGGTTCAGAAAAAGTCGGTGTAAATTGAGGTTCAGCTGGAATGAGAGGGGTGATTGTGGCTGCCAGAGGTAAATTGGGGTTGAAAACGGTTTTCGTCGCGCTCAAAGCGCTGCTTGCCGTTTGCGTGGCGTCATAACTTTCTTGCAGCGCTAACCTCCCGCACCCACCCAGTAAAAGGAGGGAGATCAGCAATGCGGCAATAGTTATTCCTGATTTTTTCATGAATTCCTCAAAAAAAGATTATAGATCATCTTAGTTAAGACGTTATATGGACGTTGATGGTTCCTTTTTTAAAAATACAAGCTCAGTTCTCGCGGGTCTATTTTGTTCTCGCCGGTCTCCCGACCGAGCGAGGTTTATGACCGCCAGGTCTCCCAATCCATTGATGGGCACAGCATCCCGCAAGAGGAGGCTTCGCACTGCCGTGCCGCTACCTGGAGAATTCCGCCTTCATACATTGAGCCCATTCGGAAAGGTATTGCCTAGGTCAGGTTCTTCTGCCTGCCCCTGAATTAAGCGAAAGGGGTTGAACCTGATGTCACAAATACAGCCAACGAATGCCATCGACAAAAGCAGGCTTCCTAAAAGGTTCGTTGGTAGAGGCGACACATGCGTCGCCTCTACTCCGTTTGTGTAATGAGCACACAGGTCAGGTTGAACCCAACAGATATACACGGGGCAAGCTGCCCAACTGAACCTACGACTCGTTTTTTACTATTTGATGGACCAAAACCCTATCGTACGAAAGCGTCCCCTGACTCAAACTTGTCCACCCCCAGACCTGTCAAGGCAAGTTAGAAATGTCCTAATCTCAGCAATTTAGAAATGTCCTATTGTGTTGATAAAGTAGTAAGCACTGGCTTTCCATTTATTTTCTTTCCATAGGTCCTCCAGGGATGGTCAT
>Ga0116157_10004797_pt1 | contig 12569 bp, 9 predicted proteins | sample AD_UKC048_MetaG_FD_89882 | JGI IMG/M metagenome (GOLD analysis project Ga0116157, IMG submission 89882) | Active sludge microbial communities of municipal wastewater-treating anaerobic digesters from USA - AD_UKC048_MetaG | ecosystem: Engineered > Bioreactor > Anaerobic > Digestate | place: USA... | reverse complement strand
CAATCGCAGACTCAATCTTGAGGCGTGAAGCACCTTTGATCAGTTCCTGCGTCGTTTCGGCAAACCACTCGGCCGGCAAACCGGTCAGTTCCTGAAATTCAGCATCCTGACTCAAATAAGCCAACTGCGCCTGCCAGCGGTTCATCACCGCCTGGGCAAACACTTCGCCTTTGCGCACCACGGCCTTTTTAGGCGCGGACGCTTCGGCAGCCGGTGCCGCCGGTTCACCGACCGAAAAAATCGATTCATCGAAAACCGAGGTTTCGGCAGCAACCAGCGAAGGCTCGGCCGCTTCACCCTCTTCGCTTTCCATCGGGTTCACAACCGAGTCAAAAATCATACCGACCGTCTTGTCAGAAATCGAGAACCGGTCGAGATCAAGAATGCGCGGTAAAGAATAGCGGGTGGCCATGCCTTTACCCAGTGTCAGCAGCAGTTTTTTCGCTCGTTCTTCGGCCATTTTTCGCGCATGCGAAATGTCGTCGCCAATAAAATACGGCTGCAGATGTGTTTTAAGCTCGGCGAAAATCTGCCTGAGATTCGCCTGCAGCTGCTTAACCTTGGCATCGGTTTCTATACCGGCTTTAAGACGCTCGACCAGATACTGAATACCTGATTGCCCTGGCGCTGCCGCCCGATTCCATGCCTCTTTCGCGTCGGCAAAATGCCGCTGCACGTTCTCGTTGCCTAAATACTGCGCCATGATCTCTGCTAACTGATCTTCATCTCTGACGAATTCTTTACCGTCTTTGTCACGGCCAAAGACCGTCTGCTGCACACCTGGGTTGCGCACCCAGTAGCAGTTTTGAAAAGCACGCCCTTCTTCCCACTCGGTTACCCAGCTGCCGGCCCGGCCCATAAAATCAGCAAAATTTGTTTTCAGACGGCTGTCCCAGCGCACTGAAGGGTCTTCGCCGCGCTTGCGCACCAGGTCCATATCGAATTTGGTAAACACGTGAAACAGCAGCGGCGTTTTGCCTTTGCGCTGCGCCGGTTCCTTGCCCTGGCTCCATTCGACCCATTTGTTGACCATGTATGGCAGCGATTTGGCTTCCTGTGGGCCGCCTTCCTGGCAGAGCAGCAGAGCGGTAACATCACGGTCATCAGAATAGCGGTCGAAAAGATAGGCGACCTTGCCGCGCAGATATACCTCAACCAGCGCCTCATGGTCTTTCGTCAGGCGCTGCTGATCAAAAACCTGAGCACGGGCACGTGCACCGGGAAAATCGAGCACGTCGAACCGGCGCAGCAGCGACTCATCAGAGGCCGAAGCAGTCTGCAGAATCAGTTCGGCGGTCAGGGCACAAAGCGTCGATGAATCCATCGACACCTGCCCACCGCTGTTTAGTGCCAAAGCCACTTTTCGGTTGCCCACCTTCATCAGCTGCGACAGACGCTGAACATCGATTATGCTGTTGGTGCGCGGCAACAGAGAGTCATCATAAATGCCGACAACTTCGCCGCCAAGATTTCCCAGTTCCTTCTGCAAAAAGCGGAACAACTCGGTTATCTTCGGAAAACGGCCCCAGAGCCATTCAAGATAGCTGATCTGCTGGTCTGCCGGCAACAGCCTGATTTCGTCATTGAGAATGCCCCAGTAGTTGATATCTTCGAGCATGCGCAGAAACTGATTGTGAAAATGGCGCCGTGCATAATCCTGCAGGTCCCATACATCGGCTTCGGTAAGCAGACCTGGCCCACCAGACCGCCCGGAAACACCTCTGAACGAATAGCGCAGTTTCTGCAGCTCATCGGCAGTCGGCACAAAATCAGACTGACATTCGAACAGAAACCCGTTGAGAAAAATCTTGATCAGATCGGTGATCGTCAGCAGCCGCAGAAATGCCGAACAGCCCTGCACCGTGCGATATGGCCTGGTGGTGAAGCGGGTGACCAGGGCCGTGCTTTCGCGACCACCGGCCGGATTGATCTCTTCGAGGTAATCGCGCCCGGCCGGGTTCTGGTTGAGCCCGTTGAGAAGCACCGAAAGGGAAGCTTCGCCGCCCCGCACCAGCTCAGAGGTCAGGTATGATTTGCCGCACTGGCTGGCTCCGAAGACGCCAAGAGCAACCGGTCGTTGCGCCGATTCTTTGATACGACGCACCGTCACCTGCTTTTCATGCAGGATTTTATCCATGAACTTTCTGATGGCCGCGTCTTTAAGATAGCCGGCAGCCCAGCCCGAGCTGCAGTTAAGCAGCTCGGTCAGCTGATCTGACATGGTGACAATCTGCTGCTCTTCGGGGCGCATTTTACTCTGATTCATTTTGCATCTCCTGGTTTGACAGCTTCTGCAGCGGGCGGCCCGCCCGGTGCCGGAGTTCCGGCCGGAGCAGGCGCAGTCTGGCCCTGCTCATTGTTATGCCCTGAATTTGAACCGCCCTGATTATGACCGGTCGACTGGCCGCCGCTCTCCGGTACATGATGACCGCAGGTCGGGCAGGTAGAACCGGGCGCAGGGGCCTGGCCGCCCTTGTTACCGCCGGGCGCGCCATTACCTTTTCCGAGGCCGGGCAAACCACCTCCGCCACCGCCGCCTCCACCACCAAGCAGGTCGCTGAGGTCACCAAGACCACCGCCACCACCACTTCCGCCCATACCGCCGATGCCCGGCGGCAGTTGCGGGAAGGCTGACTGCGGCGGCGGCACCAGGCGCAACAGCAGAAGCAGCAGAATAATGATCGCAAGAATTATCGCCAGCCATTTAACCCAGCGGTAAGCACCCAGCCCGCAGGCGAGCATACGCTTTTCTTTTTCTTCTGCCGCAGGGGTCGTTTCCGGCTTTTTTGCCACCGGCGGTTTCGCAGATTCTGCCGTCTTGGCCGGTGCGGCCGCGGTTGCCACTGCAGCGGCTGCCGCTGCTTTTTCCGGTTCTTTTACCGGCTGTGACTCGGGGTAAGGCGGGGGCTCTGGTGGCAAAACCACTGGCTGAGGCTGCGGTTGCGACTGATCGGCTGTTTTTTTGCCGGCCTTGCGCTGAATTTCGGCAATAAAGTCATCCCAGCCGGCATAAATGCCTTTTCCCGGGTGGTTGCCGTCTTCGTTGATAAAGCCCCAGTGAACGAGCACCGGCTGGTTTTTAACGATAAAAATCTGGTTCATATCGGGCGAAACGGCTACAGACTTGAGATATTCGGCATAATCCTTCTCTTTGCCCGTGCGACCCTGCTTCTCTTCGGCATATTTTCTGATACGGTCAAGCGAGCGCCCGATCTGATCGGCAACCGCCTGCTGCCGTTCAGCCGGCAGATCTTTGAACATGGTCTTTTCGCCCTCAATGGCGGTTGACCATTCTATTTCACCAGGCTGAGCCTGGCCGTCAACCACATTTTCGGGGCGGGCAAAAAAGTTGTCGAGCTCACCGCCCGGGGCGATCTCACGCAGAACCGCCTGCAGATGCCCATAAAACTGGTGCACCGGCTGATTGCGGAAAAAACTGGTGCGAAAGCCTTTGGTTAAAGTTCTGGCGATTATTCCCATGCCAAGCCTCCGTTAATTACCCTGCTCATGTCAGCACCTGCCCGAGGCGAACGACGCGATTGCCCTCGCGCAGTACCACAATAAAACCGTGCATTTCGCGAATCTGCCGGCCAGAGGTCGAAGAGCCGGCAATACGTTCGTGATACTGCGGGTTGAAGGGCTCGCCTTCCATACTCAAAAAAGAGTGAACTTCAGATATACCCGAAAGAAACCGCGAAACCGCCTTCAGCAGCTTTTTTCGCGCCGGGTGGGCAAAACCTGCCAGGCTCTGCAGAAATCTGTCACCAAGCACATTGAGCACAAACAGTTTCTGTTCAGGCGTTCCGATTCTCAGAAACTTTTTAATCGGAAAAACGCCGGCCATAGCCCAGATAACCCGCGCCTGATCGTCTGAACCGGTTATCTCGCCGTAGATTTCCTTGAAAGCAGCGAGCGCCTCTGCTTCAGTCGGTTCAGACAGCCTGAACTGTGCCCAAAAAGAATCCGGGCGCAGGCCGCCTGCGGTTGCAGCCGGCATTGAAGCAGCTGCGGCCGGTACAGCAGAATCTGCGACAGCAACATCTGGTATTACCGGCAGGTCTTCTGCGAGAGCCACACTCTGCTGACCCGCATCTGCGGCGACACTTCTGCCGGCACGGTAGGCCTTGAGCATGCCACGCAGATCGCGCAGTTCATCATCACCAAGAGGAGGTTCGCCAACGACCGGGAAAGCAGGCAGTTCGACGCCGCCAGCCGCTTTCTTCTCATCTTCAGCGACCGTCGGAAAAGGAAACAATTCGTTAGTTTCGCTCATTTTCTAACTCCCCCTCTTAAAGATCGAAACAGCCCGTATCGAGCCAATACTGGTCTGAAACCATGGTGCGCAGACGCAGCTGGGCACTTTTCTGATTACATTTTGTCCCCTTCGCATCAAGAAGCTCGGCGACCGCAAGACACTCGCGGTTGTTGTTATCCTGGTTCAGCTTAACCAGATACGGGCCGCTGCCCTTGAGCGAGTCAGCATCCAGAACAACTTCCCATAACGGGTTAACCATACAGACTTCAGAATCGATGCGGCGAATGCCAAGCAGTGCATTTTTGCTCACCTGCAGCTGCGCCGGAGCGGAAGCCGGTGTCGGAAACAGGCACTGTTCGATATTCATCGTCTCGCGCGCAAAGGTGCCGATAAAGCACTCGCGCTGGCGAATCAGGCTGCTGTCTGTGGTCAGACTCATGCCATCGAGACAGTTGAGCTTTTCGGCAAACAGCCAGACGGCACCGCCCATGACGCAGGTGGTCTTGGGGTCGGCAATACCGCCGCCCCGCTGCGAAAACGGATACCAGCTGCCCACCGGGTAACCCTTCAACCCGATTATACGGGCGGGCTGCACCGGCATCAGGCGCACGAGCATTTCTCTGATGATCGGCAGCGATGACGGCTTACCGCCAAGAATCAGGGTATCGCAGTCAAACTGCGCGATTACCTCGGCAAAAATACGCATGACGTTTTCGAGAACATTGGCGATTACGGCATTAACCTTAGGGCGCGAGATCTGCCACGGAATCTCGGGCAGTGTTATGTCGCAGCCAAAATCGCGACGCATGTGCTCGGCAAAAAAGTCGAGCACCCCGGCACCCGGCATACGATTCGGGAAAAACCGGTCGAAACTGAGTTCGATATCAGGGTCTTCACTGTCGAGCTCGGCAAATTCAAGGTGGCGATGTGCCATCGGAATCCAGAGCTGGCGACACAGTTCAGCTTTCATATCGTTGAAACTCTTGTCACGCCCGCCGCGGCCGGGCCCGAAGAAAATCTGAAAGTCTTCCCATGAAATGTTGGGGTTTTTCTGCTGCGCCCAGCTGAAAATGCGTCTGAGAATAAGCTTCTCGATAACCCGCTTGGCAATTTCGTCGCCGGCAATCGAAAAGCCTTCCGAGAACAGCATTTTCTGTCTGATCAGCATCGGCTGCGCCGCGTCAGCATGGTATTCGGCAATCATCAGATCGCTAGTACCCCCGCCAATATCGATGCTGGCAACCCTGACCATTTTGCCGGCCGTGTCAGCCCGCAAGCGGCCAAGCGTTTCAACCGCTTCGCCGGCATTGCCGAGAAATCGGTGCATAACTTCGCCATAAAGCCAGGTGAGCTGAACAGCGGTTGCTTCGTCCAGGTTCAGTTCGACATCGGGCCTGGTTTCGGGGTCTCTGCCCGTCACATGAAAAAACAGATCGAGGGCAGAATCCACCCGCTGCCGGTATAGATTCTTTTCTGGAAATGACATGCCGCAGGGTGTCGTCATGACGATATTCTTCAACCGGCGACCGGCCTGACGATGCCCGCGAGAACGCCGGTATGAATACGAATTGATCTGGGCATAAGCATGACAGAGAATCTCGGTCATCAGAAAGGTCATCAGTGAACTTGGCGGATAGCAGGGCTCAAATGGCGGAGTTGCCTTTTCGCCCATGAACACGCCATTTTCATCGAGATATTTCAGAAACGGCGCCCCGATTTTTTTGCCCAGCCCGTCGCCTGGCAGGTTGAAATACCACGGAAAATGCCGTTGCTGTTCATCCCACAGGTAGCGTTTCGGGCTCGACATGCCGGTATCACCGATATCAGAAGGTTCCTGGCGGGCCGCTTCATGGCCCAGGCGAAGAATTCCGGGCCAGGCAAACCGGTTGCCGGCGGCCGGAATCTGATAATCGCTACCGCTGAAAAGCGGCGGCTGAAATTTGAAACTGGTATCGAAAGGCTCGGTATAAACAGTGCAGGGTTCCTGCAGATCACGAATTTCGAGTTTGCAGCATTCATCGAGACTGACCGGCCGCCCGGGAATCTGCTCGATGAGAACACCACAGGCCCGGCTGTTGCCAAGATCGAGAACAAGACTGACATCGATCGCCTCACCCTCTGGGCGAAGCATGGTTACTTCAGGCAACAGGGCGGCCTGCTGCAGGCCATCCATCAGTGTCATAAAAGCGGCCAGAGAAGCCGCATAGGGTGGAACCTTCTCGCTGCCTTCGGCCGGCACGTTCTGCAGGGCGCTCTTAATCCAGTTCAGCATTGCCGGAGTCTGCCAGAATGACAGATTGCCGGGGTTGATGATGAAAGTCTGGCCGACGTCTTCACTCAGCAGGCCGGTGCCGCCTTTACCATCGGCGGCGGCATCTGCGCAGACTGAAGTATCTACGGCAATCGCGTAATTGATGATGTTGTCGTCGAGCTGCAGCAGCGGGCGCTGCAGAAAAATTCGCGCCCAGTCGACACTACGCGAACTGCCGCAGCCATCGACAGTTTTGCGGCCGAAAGGCAGAGGCAGCCATTTGCCAAGGGCAGCGGCAAGAGCGTCGCCAAAACACACCGACAGGCCGCCGATATCTTTGAGATCGGTGCCCCCGGCAGCGGCATTGACAATTGGCTCAGTACCAAGTTGCAGACTGATTGCCGAGCTTGGTGACTGCAGCACTCTGAAATGCCATTTTTTGCCGAGCAGCATGTCAGAAAGGCGCAGTTCGTTGTCTGGAGCGTAAAATGAAATTCCGGTTTCGACAAGAAATTCGATTTTTTCCATGAATTATCTGCCTTCGGTGATGGTTTTTGGATCGGCAGCAGGCTTTTCAGCCGGAGCCGGCCAGTCGAGTGCCGCGCGGCATGGCCAGTACATGATAAAGGCAGCAAAAGCCAGCAGCGGAAACTGCATCAGATATGCGATAACAAAAAATTCGACAATGACCACCCCGCACCAGATCAGCAGTGTCTGATTTATAATTCTTTCCTGCTCCTGCATCGATTACCCTCCGGGCAGGTCTAGGCCTGCAGAATTTCTTTCAGCAAGGTTTTTGCTTCTTTGTGCCCCTGAGCCGCCGCTTTCTGCAGCCAGCTGTTGGCTTTCTCAAGACTGAATTCAACACCCATACCACACTGGTAAAGGGTGCCGAGATAAAACTGTGCATGCATATCGCCAGCATCGGCGGCAAGTCTGAACCAATTGGCTGCGGTGGCAAAATCCTGTTTTACCCCCAGCCCCTTGTGGTAGATTTCGCCAATCATGCGGCGTGCGACAATTGAACCAAGTTTGGCCGCCTGCTGCAGCATTTGCAGCGCCAGCGGCACGTCGACGCGGGTGCCATAACCTGGCAGCAGCGTTTTGGCCTGAGCGACCAGCTCTTCGGCACTGCCGGTGAGAACCACCGGCGCGGCCGGCTTGGGCGGCGCAGCCGGGGCAGCAGGAACTGCCGGTCTGGCTGCAGGTTGAGTTGGTCTGGGCTGAGATGCCGGCGATTTTGCCTGGGTAGCCGGCTGCTGCGTTGCCGGTTTTGCGGGTGCGCCGCCATGAACGGCACTTTGCGGCACACTGGCTTTGACCGGTTGCGCCGCGGCCTGAGGCGATTGTACAGACTGCGATGCTGCAGTCGGAACAGACTGAGCAGTTGCGGCGCCGGCGGACTTAACCACTGTCTGCCGCTTTCTGGGCGCGGCGGCAAAAAAGGCCGATTCACCTGATTTTTCTGATTTAACTGGAGTTGCTGCCAGGCCGGCGCAGTCTGCTTCGGGCAGCGGACGCCACCAGGCGCTGAAAACCTTTATAACACCGCTGGCATCGGTGCCAAAAATGAGACCGGCGCGGTTCTTTTCGAACAACCGCATGGTTTCGGCACTTAAAGTCGGAGTAGCGGCAGATTGAGCTGCAGGCTGCGATACCTCAGCAACTGAATCGGGTGAGGCTTCGACCTTCAGTCCGAGAGAAATTGCCCAGGACTCGACAGCCCAGGCGGCCAGGGCCGGGTTAACAGGGTGTTTGCGGCCTATTCCGGCTGCCAGAGAATTGATCAGCGAGCGCGAAACGAGCCCGGCATAGCCCTTCTGCAGTTCCCATGGTATGCGTTCCTGCAGACCGGCACGCAAAGCGGTTGTTTCTGGTGACTGCGCCAGGTTGCCTGCTTTCTGCAGCATGCGCTCAAAAATATCGGGGCTCTGAAAAACAGTTGCGTCTTTGCGCCCGACCAGCTCGCACAGAACCTTGAGTATTCGCTCCCTTGAAGTATCCACACCTGCCGCCTTTATTATTGCTGCCTCAGAATAACAAGTTTTGCCAACCCGGTCAACAACTTAACTGCCCGGGCGGCGGACTGCAGGTCAGGCCTGCAGCTTCTTCATCAGCCACGCCATGTTCTGCCCAAGCACGCGCATGGTGTTCATACCTTCTTCGTCGGCAGCTGCGGCACCCGGCTCACGCCCGACAGCGAGGTTCCAGTAGACTGAGCCCGGTACAATCATTTCCTGAATGAAAAAGAACTTGTTGATGGCGTCAAAAGCATCGGTAGAACCGGCACGGCGGACCGCCACCACGGCTGCACCGACCTTGCGCCTGAGAGCCCTCCCGTTGGCAATGGCAACATAACCGGCCCGGTCAATCAGAGCTTTGATTTCGGCGTTAACATTGGCAAAATAAGTCGGCGAACCGATCAGAATGCCGTCTGCCTCAAGCATCTTCGTAATTACTTTGTTCATCATGTCAGTCTCGATGACACAGCGGCCGTTTTTCATTTCAAAGCAGCGACCACAGGCGAGACACCCGCGCACAGCGTTTCCGCCCAGCTGAATCAATTCTGTTTCGATACCTTCATTATTCAGTTCAGCAAAAACCGTTTTGAGAAGCAGTTCAGTATTGCCATTCGGCCGCGGACTTCCGTTTATACCAATTACTTTCATAATACCTCCCGTTTTTTTCTGATTATACATCAGTTTTCTGCAGGCGTCAGCGCCAACCGCAACCAGAATAACGATTTTTTTGTCTACCGGGTGATTTTGCGCTACCATGGACCAGTATAAGTTCAACGACAAAGGGCTTTTTAGGAAATGAAAGCGAAGAGACCGGATTACTCGGGGCATGAAGCCGAACTAGGGCTTCTTTCTCAGCTTTTTCCGCAACTGCGACCTCTGGCACAGCTGTTCGGAACCGGCAAAAGCAAAATAAATCGCTCTGAAGCACCATTTGCTATTCTAATGCAGTTTCTACTGGCTCTGGTGGCGGCAGCTTGTTTCATGGTGGCTATCGTTCTGGTGTCAAAGCTCGAGCCTTATCTGCCGTTTCTCAATTCAAGCCGTGGCAATCTGCTGACCAGATTAACCGGGACATTCATAGGGTTGCCTGCGATAATGATCATTCTGCTTTCGCTTAACCGCAGCTTTGATCTTTTCTATCTGCTGGTCACAGGCAATGAATTTGACAAATGCGGTGACGAACTGAAGCCGGTAAAATCGCTGATGCTGGTTCTTGGCTTCGTCGGCAGCCTGTTTGCTGCGGGAGTCGGTTATTTCTATTTCGAAATGTATGCTTCGAAGCTTGAGCAAAAAAGGCAGATGCGCATTGAACAGCAGGAATATTTTTCTTACCTGAATCAGGGCCGCGCCGCCTGGAACCGCTACATCACCGAAGGGCCGATGCACCGTATAGAATTCACCGAGGCCGATCTTTCGAAGCGGCATTTTAAAGGCTTTTATTTTTATTCAGTAGATTTTATCGGCACCGACCTGACCGATACGGTTTTCGAAGACTGCTATCTTGGCTACTCAAACTTCTCTGGCGCAATACTGAAAAACACAGCTTTCAAAGACAGCTATCTGAAGGGTGCCGACTTCATCGGAACCGACCTTTCTGGCGCAGACCTGACCGGAGCCTTCGGCGAAAAGAGTGATTTTAAAAAAGCTATAAACGCTGAAAAGGAAATCGCGAAGCTGCAACCCTGCGAAAAAAGTCGCTGGAGCGGCGTTTCCTGGTTTGATTTCCGCGACGAAAAATGGCTGAAAGAAAAGGGCTACTGGACCGAAGGCCGCAAACCACTCGGCCTTGAATTCTGACCTTACAGTCACGGGCCGCCGCATTCTCGACTAATAAATTGCCATACCGGAAACCGGGGTTTGCTGGCTGGATAGCCCAAGGATATGATATTATCAGCATGTAAAGTTTTCGACCATTGAAAATGCAGATATCAGGAGCCAGATGATGATACAGAAAGCAGCCCGCATAATGCTCGAAGCGAAGCGCGTCTGCGTCTTTACCGGCGCCGGCATTTCGGTAGAAAGCGGGATACCGCCATTCAGGGGCAAAGGCGGCCTCTGGAACCAGTACAACCCTGAATTTATAGAAATTGGCTATTTTCATCGGCACCCGCAGCAGTCATGGCAGCTGATCAAAGAGATTTTTTATGATTTTTTCGGGCAGGCAGTGCCGAATGACGCACACCGGGCGATTGCCAGCCTCGAAAAACAGGGTATTGTTAAATCGGTGATCACCCAGAATATCGACAACCTGCACCAGGATGCGGGCAGCAAAGTCGTGCATGAATTTCACGGTACCGCCAGCCGGCTTGTCTGTTTAGACTGCCACAAAACCTTCACCGTCAAACAAATCTCTTTCGAAAAACTGCCGCCAGAATGCCCGAACTGCGTGGTTGGCCGAATCAAGCCAGACTTCATCTTCTTTGGCGAAGGCATACCCGAACCGGCGCGCAAGAACTCTTTTGAAGAGGCTGAAAAATCAGATGTTTTTCTCGTAATCGGCACCACCGGTGAGGTCATGCCAGCCTGTATGATTCCGTGTCTGGCCCGCGAAAATGGCGCCAGAATAATTGAAATCAATATCAGCCCATCGGCTTTCACCAGCGGCATCACCGAAATTTTTCTGCAGGGCCCGGCAACCAGCATGATGAGCGGGCTTCTCAGAGAAATCAAAAACCTTTCAGGCTCAACCTCGAATTGAGAATGAATTCAAGACAAAATCAGGCACCAACAACTCCGGCAAACCCTTTTCAGGGCCGAATGTTTCGCATTCACAACAAAATCACCAACGATTCTCTCGGCCCCTTTTCATGGGAAGAACTAACCAGCCTGGCACGCAGTGGCGATCTGAACCTCGAAAGCCGCATCGCCGACGTTGCAAGGCCTGATCAATGGCTTAAGATTGCCGATACTCCTCTGGTTTTTGAATTGCCCCTGAGTGTTGAAGATCATCGGTATGTTCCGATCGAGAAGAAGGGCTACAAGCCCTCGCATCGCACCCGCGACTACCTGATTTTACTTGTGCTTGGCAACTTTCTGATTTTTCTGATGAATTTTGGCATCGCGCTCAACGTGGTCAGTATCATGTTCCTTCTGGCGCTGGTGGTGATTTTTAACGTCGCCCTCGCCTGGATCATGTTTGGCATTTTTCAGCGTTACTGAACCTTTTTTCAGGCCCAGATCAGCCATCAAACGCATTATTGAAAGTTCTTTGGCCTTGGCTTCGACTTCGACAGTAATTTGCAGATGCCGCCATTCCGCCGGAAAATCAGCCGGGTCTATATAATCGTGATGCTGCTGCGGCTGTGGCCCACCCCAGCCATTAAGCGGGCTCGACAGATGGAAAAGCGGCTCACGGTTCCAGGTTTTCAGGGCCGCTGCCGTAGCCTGGCCAATGCTCATGCCGTCAGGCAGAACCCGATGATGATGCACGTCATACACCAAGGGAATACGCATTTCTTCGCATAAAGGCAGCAGATCAGCAGGCGTAAAAGTCTTGTCGTCATTTTCGAGAGTCACGAGCTTTCCGGCACTCGCAGACAAACTCTTGAAGCCTTCTTTGAAACGCTCAAGCGCAGCAGGCTTGTCACCATAGCCGCCGCCGGCATGAATATTTATCACATCGGCCCCAACCCAGCCGGCGACTTCTGCCTGATATTCGATTTCGGCAATTGATGAAGCAACCACTTCGGCGCGCGGCGAATTGAGAACAACGAATTGATCGGGGTGCAGTGAGGCACGCAGATTATTCTTTTTTAAAAAATTCCCACACTGTTTGAAAGCATCCACGATCTGCTGGCCAGCGGGAAGGTCGCCAACGGCATAGCCCACGGTCGGGTGAGTCTTCAGCGGCAGAATCTGGCTGTTGATGCGAAAGCAGCCAATGCCGGCAGCGGCGCAGAATTCGAAAGCTGCGAGAAGGCTGCGGGCATTTTCCAGACAAAGTTCAGAAAGTTTTGCCAACTGCTCCGGGCGGCTTTTCTTCAGCAGATGCGTCGCAGTGGTAGTTCTGAATTTTATTGGCTGCTCGATAAAAATGCAGCAT
>Ga0116157_10004795_pt1 | contig 12574 bp, 12 predicted proteins | sample AD_UKC048_MetaG_FD_89882 | JGI IMG/M metagenome (GOLD analysis project Ga0116157, IMG submission 89882) | Active sludge microbial communities of municipal wastewater-treating anaerobic digesters from USA - AD_UKC048_MetaG | ecosystem: Engineered > Bioreactor > Anaerobic > Digestate | place: USA... | reverse complement strand
GCCGCCGTAGAGCAGGTAGCTCCAGATGCCGAGCAGGAAGTAGCCCTTGGCCGAGTCCGTGCGGTAGGCGATGTAGGCGGCGATGCCGACGCCGAACAGGCCGCCGATCGCCTGGGTGACCGGGCGTTTACGGGCGATGCGCATGATCGCGATGACGACGGCCGCGGTCACCGCCGCGCCGATCCCCCAGCCCAGCCCGCCGACGGTGTTGGCGACGATGAAGACCAGCACGGGCAGGCCGGAATCGACCATGCCCATGACGCCGCCCATCTGGTCCCAGACGGTGGCCGGCGGCCGGGCGGCCGGACCCGGCGCGGTCGCGGGCGGCGGCCCCGACTCGGCGGCGGGCGGCGGGCCCGGATCGATCTCCGGCGATTTGTGCGGCGCGGCACCCGCCGGCTCGCGGCCGTACGGGTCGGTCGGACCTGAACTCACGCGTGCGCCGGCAGCAGGTCGTAGTCGGGGTTGTAGATCACCTTGCGGCCGTCCCGGATGGCGACCCGGCCGCGCACCTTGACCGTCCGACCGGGCTCGATGCCGGGGATGGAACGGCGGCCCAGCCAGATCAGCTGGACGCCCTCGGTCCCGTCGTAGAGCTCGGCGACCAGGGTGGCCAGCGAGTCGGTGGGCCGCAGGTCGACGTAGCGCAACCGGCCCTGCAGCTTGACCACCTCACCCTGGCAGCAGATCTGGGCGCGGACCGCGCCCGAGGCATCGGCCTCGCCGCTGAGCCGGTCGGCGTCGACCTCGTCGTCGTCCCGGGTGAGCTTGCGGATCCAGGTGGAGAACGATCCCGCCATGGCCCGTCCCTCCTGTCTCGCCACTGCAGATGTCGGGTCCGGTGCGCGGCATCGGGGGCCCGCGCACCGGGTCGTGCTGTCCTAGTCGAGGGTAACCCCGCCACCGGCCCGGGCGCCCTGCCCGAGCACGGCGGCGATGTCCGGCGGGCGGTAGTGCGGACCCTTGAGCACCTTGCCGTCGGCCCGGCGCACCGGGCGCCCGTCCGCGCCCAGCTTGGTCATGTTCGACGCGTGCACCTCGTCGAGCACGGCATCCAGATCGATGCCGTACACGTGGGCGGTGCCGTACGCGACGTAGACGATGTCGGCCAACGCGTCGGCCACCCCGACCACGTCGCCGGCCCGCACCGCGTCGGCCAGCTCGCCGACCTCTTCCTCGATCAGGGCCTGCCGCAGCAGTGCCTGATCGGAGCCGACGCCGGCGGTCGGCTCGTCGCGCATCGGCAGCCCGTAGGCCCGGTGGAAATCACCCACCTGCCGGTGGGCCCGGCTGGGGCCGGACTCCACCGGGGCGGCGGGCACTTCTGTGTCCTGTATCACCTGTTGCCCCGCACCCGACCCGGCGTGCGGGTCAGGCACAGTCCACGCACACCAGGCGCCCGCCGTTGTCGGCGGCCAGCCGGCTGCGGTGCTGCACCAGGAAACACACCGAACAGGTGAACTCGTCCGCCTGCTTGGGGATGACCTTGACGGTCAGCTCCTCACCGGACAGGTCCGCCCCGGGCAGTTCGAAACTCTCAGCGGTGTCGCCCTCATCGATGTCCACCACCGCGGACTGGGCCTCGTTGCGCCGCGCCTTCAGTTCTTCCAGCGAATCCTCGGACGGTTCGTCGGACTCGTTCCGACGTGGAGCGTCGTAGTCGGTAGCCATGTTCACTTCCTCACCCTGGGATCGCCCCAGGTCTCATCTGCTCCGTTTACTGCGACCCGGGTAACGCATCCGACCCACGTTTTGTGCCCGCTGCGGTCGCCGTCACACCCGGCTCGTTGGTCACCACGGCGCGCCGACGAAGAACCAAGGGGAGCACCACTGGGCCGCGCCGACGCTATCGGCGCGCGCAGAGTAGCCGATACCCCGGCCGGAGGCGAGCGGGGGTCCGGGCCGGCTCGGCGTGGCTTTACCCTGGTTCCATGTCGCGCCCGCCATGATGGCGCCAGCCGCCGCGCAGCGACGCGCGCACTCCGGTGTTCGCCCGCGTCGAACTTCTCGCGGCCAGACGTCGGTCAGCCGGCCGGCTCCACGGAACAGAAGGGTCCCCCAGCGGTGAGTCGCGAGTCCGCGCCCGATCGGTATCGACGGCGTCACTACTGGCCGGTGGCGATCGTGCTCATCGTCTTGTTCGTGGTGGGCGCCATCATCTGGTTCCCCAGCCTGCGCGAGAGCGCCGCCGACAGCGGCGCCTGCAACGCCCCCGGGCCGGCCCCGGTGACCACCGCGCCGACCATCCGCAGCACCGCCGCCGATCCGACCGCGACCGGGGACACCGCCGCGCCGGCCACGCCCACCACCCCGACCTCGACCGCGCCGCCGATCGTCACCTCGTTGGGCGCCTACGCCGACCACGAGAGCCTGGCCAACGTCCGGCCGGCCAACCCCTCGACCATCCTGCTGACCGTGTTCAACGCCAGCAGCGTGCGCGGGCAGGCCAAGGCGGTGGCCGACGAGCTGCGGGCGGCCGGCTTCGAGTCGATGCTGGCCAGCGGCAACGATCCGCTGTACCCGGCCTCCGACCTGAACTGCGTGGCCCAGATCCGCTTCGGCCCGGCCGGGGCGGCCGCGGCCCGGACGGTGCTGCTGGTGGCCCCGTGCGCGCAGCTGGTCGTCGACTCCCGGGTCGACGATTCGGTGGACCTGGCGCTGGGCGGCCGCTACATCTACGACTCGGTCAGCAGCGAGACCCGCGACCAGCTCAAGCAGATCAAGGACGCCGCGACCCCGCCGGCGGTCATCGAGGGCCAGACCGCGGCGGCCAAGCCGCTGCCGCCGATTCCCGCCCTGCCCACGGCGGACTGCGCCACCTGAGCCCCGGGCGCGCTGATGCTGCCGTCCCGGACTTCGATCAGTACGATTTCGGCACCGTGCCGCCCACGCCCCACCCGGGCGGCGTACTCGATCGGCGAGGAGTTCGTGTGGCAACCAACCAGCCCGACATCGCTTTCGGCATCGACATCGGTGGCACCGGGATCAAGGGCGGCGTGGTCGACCTGCGCGGCGGCGTGCTGATCGGCGAGCGCTTCCGGCTGCCGACGCCCAGCCCGTCCACCCCCGAGGCGGTGGCCAAGACCGCCGGTCAGGTCGCCGCCAACTTCGACTACTCCGGTCCGTTCGGGGTCGACTTCCCCGGCGTCGTCCTGAACGGCGTCGTGCAGACGGCCGCGAACGTGGACAAGGGCTGGATCGGCACCTCGCTGCAGCAGGCCATGGAGCCGCACCTGCCGGGTCCGGTGACCGTGCTCAACGACGCCGACGCGGCCGGGCTGGCCGAGGCCCGCTACGGCGCCGGCCGGGGCCGTCGCGGCCTGGTCATCGTGGTCACCTTCGGCACCGGCATCGGCATCGCGTTGATCAACGACGGCAAGCTGGTGCCCAACGCCGAGCTCGGGCACATCGAGCTGGACGGGCACGACGCGGAGACCAAGGCGGCCGCCTCGGCCCGGGAGCGGGACGGGCTGAGCTGGGAGCAGTGGGCCAAGCGGGCCTCCAAGTACCTGCGCCACCTGGAGAACCTGCTCTGGCCGGAGCTGTTCATCCTCGGCGGCGGCATCTCCAAGAAGCCGGAGAAGTGGGTGCCGCTGCTGCGCAACCGCACACCCACCGTGGTCGCCCAGCTGATCAACAACGCCGGCATCGTCGGCGCCGCGCTGGCCGCCAGTGAGGCCCAGACCCCGGCCGAAGCGGCCGAGTCCCCGGCCGAGTCCACCCAGACCCTGATCCTGGACTGACGGGTACGACCGGCCGATTTTCGGTGGTCCGCCGATCGCGGGCCTCGATTCGGTCGTGGCCGGGAGGCGGCGCGGCTACACTGGAGCGGTCGCTTTCCGGCAGGACCACGGTTCTCGAGTTCGGATCCCTCGCGTCGGCTCAGCGCAAGCTGTACCCCGGCGTGAGCGGAATCGGACCGCCGTGTATGCGGCTCGTTGACGCGAAAGGGCATCAGTGGCAGGCGCAGCAACCTCTCCCAGTTCGACAAGGACCCGACGGTCGGCTTCGGGCGATCCCGGGGCAGCCATCAGGTCCGCTCCCCAGGCGACCGATCCGGCGACGGACCCGACCGCACTGGAGGCGACCGACGAGGCTCCCGAAGAGGAGCTCATCGGCGGGGCCGACGACGTCGAACTGATCGATGTCGAACAGGTCGCCGACGACGCGACCGCGACCGGCACCGCGGTGGTCGGGGTCCTGGAGATCGACGAGGCGGACGAGGACGACGAGGAGGAGGCCGCGACCCCGGCGGTGGCCAAGGCCAAGCCCGCCGGCAAGGACGCGACCCCCGACAAGCCGGGCGAGTCCGAAGAGTTCACCTGGGACGACGAGGAGGAGTCCGAGGCGCTCAAGCAGGCGCGCAAGGACGCCGAGCTGACCGCGTCGGCCGACTCCGTCCGCGCCTACCTCAAGCAGATCGGCAAGGTCGCGCTGCTCAACGCCGAGGAAGAAGTGGACCTGGCCAAGCGGATCGAGGCCGGCCTCTACTCCTCCGAGCGGATGCGCCAGTTCGAGGAAGCCGGCGAGCGGCTGCCCAACCAGATGCGGCGCGACCTGCGCTGGATCAAGCGGGACGGCGAGCGGGCCAAGAACCACCTGCTCGAGGCCAACCTGCGGCTGGTCGTCTCGCTGGCCAAGCGCTACACCGGCCGCGGCATGGCGTTCCTGGACCTGATCCAGGAGGGCAACCTCGGTCTGATCCGCGCGGTCGAGAAGTTCGACTACACCAAGGGCTACAAGTTCTCCACCTACGCCACCTGGTGGATCCGGCAGGCGATCACCCGGGCCATGGCCGACCAGGCCCGCACCATTCGTATCCCGGTGCACATGGTCGAGGTCATCAACAAGCTCGGCCGTATCCAGCGCGAGCTGCTGCAGGACCTGGGCCGCGAGCCCACTCCGGAAGAGCTCGCCAAGGAAATGGATATCACCCCGGACAAGGTGCTGGAGATCCAGCAGTACGCCCGGGAGCCCATCTCCCTCGACCAGACCATCGGTGACGAGGGTGACTCGCAGCTCGGTGACTTCATCGAGGACTCCGAGGCCGTCGTGGCCGTGGACGCGGTCTCGTTCACCCTGCTGCAGGACCAGCTGCAGGCCGTCCTGCAGACCCTGTCCGAGCGGGAGGCCGGCGTCGTCCGGCTGCGCTTCGGCCTGACCGATGGTCAGCCGCGCACCCTGGACGAGATCGGCCAGGTCTACGGGGTCACCCGCGAGCGGATCCGGCAGATCGAGTCCAAGACGATGTCCAAGCTGCGGCACCCGTCGCGCTCCCAGGTGCTACGCGACTACCTAGAGTAAACCGCTCGGCCGGTCCCGGCCAGCGCCGTCCCGACCGAGCTACCAGGTCAGGGTCAGCACGGTGGCCGGGATCGCCAGCAGGCCGGCCGCCGTGAGCACGATCAAGGCCCGGGCGAACAGCGGCAACGGCCGCGGATCGTTCATCCGCCGCACCCGGTCGGTCACGCACGTCCCCGATCCGGCCCGATACGCGTCACTTCCGGCGGCCCGGCGGCCGATGGTGTCGGGGCCGTCGGTGCCGGCCCGGGTTCGGCCCTCCAGGGCGACCCGGGTGAGCGCCGAGGCCAATGCGCCCGGGGCCGACCGGGTCCGCGCGACGTCGTCGGCGAGCATCTCGGTCAACTCCGTCACCGACCGCCCGGCCTCCCGCACCCCACGCACCCGGCCGACCGCGGCCACCCAGGACTGGAACGGCAGGATCAGGATGTCGTGCCGGGCCCGGAGGTGGGCCCGTTCGTGTTCGACCACCGCGGCCAGCTCGACCGGGGTGAGCAGGTCGACCAGCCCGGTGGAGACGACCAGCCGGGCGTGCAGACCGGGCAGGGTGTACGCGACCGCGCTGCGGTGATCCATCAACCGGACCTGGCAGCCGGCGCCGATCGGCACCCGGGGCGGGATCGGTCGGGTCAGCAGATCCAGCAGTTGTCGGTGCCCGCGGCGCCGGCGCACCGTGCGCCAGGCCGTGCGGATCAGGGTGGTCAGCAACAGCACGGCGACGGCCAGCCCGAGCAGCCCGCAGACCGCGCGCCAGGGCGCCAACTCCCCCGCGAACAGCGACCCCCACCAACTCAGCCCGGCGCCGACCAGGGTGTGCCCGGACGGCTCGACGGCCAGCAGGGCCAGCCCGGCGACCACCGAGAATCCCGCGCCCAGGCAGACCCCCTGCCACAGCAGCAGGCTGCAGGCCGGCGCGCGCCGGGGCCAGCGGGCGTGGGCCAGCGCCAGGCTGACCGGCGCCGCCAGCGTCACCCCAATCAGGACCAGCAGGCAGCCGATCGCGGCGACCGGCGTCGGCCCCGCGGCCGGGGCCAGGTCCGCATCCATCAGCAGGGGCCGTCGAGGGCGCGCCGCAACGCTTCCTGGTCCTGTTCGGAGATCCCGCCGACGAACCTGGTCAGCGCCGCATCCCGATCCGCAGCCCCGTCCAGCACCTGCCGCATCAGGGTGGCCAGGTGCTCCTCCCGGCCCGCGGTCGCCTCGTACGAATGGGCCCGGCCGTCCCGGGACCGGCGGACCAGACCCTTGGTCTCCAGCCGGGACAGCACGGTGAGCACGGTGGTGACCGCGAGTTCGCGACCGGGCAACGCCTCGACGACGGCCCGGGCGGTCATCGGCTCACCGGCGTCCCAGAGCACGTCGACGACGGCCCGTTCCAGCTCGCCTCTGCCGGCCATGCACTCTCCTTCGGTCCGAGCACCCATCATCCTCCCCGGCCCCGGAACCGGCGAGAACGGTCCCACCGGCCGCCTCCGGCGCCGGCTCGATGCCCGGCGCGGGTCGTCAGCCGACCCGGCGCCCGCCGGCGAGCCGGACCACCTGGTCGGCCAGGGCCTCGTCCTGCGGGCGGTGCGAGACCAGCAGCACGCACCGGCCCGGGTCGGGTCGCATGATGCCGGCGGTGACGGACTCGGCGGTGGCCCCGTCCAGATGCGCGGCCGGTTCGTCGGCCAGCAGCACCGGCCGGTCGGCCAGGATCGCCCGGGCCAGCGCGATGCGCTGACGCTCGCCGCCGGAGACCGCCCGCCCGTGTTCGCCGACCGGAGTGTCCAGGCCCTGGGGCAGCCCGTCGAGCCAGCCGCCGGCGCCGGCCTCGCGCAGGGCCGCCTCGACCTGCGCCGCGTCAGCGTCCGGGCGGGCCAGCCGCACGTTCTCCAGCACCGTGGAGTCGAACAGGTGCGCGCTCTGGTCGCACCAGGAGAACCAGGTGCGGACCTGGTCGGGATCGAGCTCGGCGACGTCGACCCCGTCCAGGGTGATCCGCCCGGTGGTCGGGGTGAGGAAGCCCAGCAGTACGGCCAGCAGCGTGGATTTGCCCGAGCCCGACTCCCCCGCCACCACGATCCGCCGGCCCGGCACCAGGTCCAGGTCGATGTCGGTCAGCGCGTCGCGGTCCGCCCCGGGCCAGCGGGCGCCGACCCCGCGCAGCCGGATGGTCGCGCCGGCGGCCGGCTCCGGCAGCGGTCGGGGGTGAACCGGCGGGGGTGCGGTGACCGGCGGGGTGTCCATCACGGCGAACAGGCGGCGCAGCGCGGCCGTGGCCCGATGCAGGGCCGCAGCGGCCACCCCGACCGCCTGCACGGTGTCGGTCAGGGCCAGCGGGGTGAGCACGATCACGGCCAGCAGCACCGGGTTCAGGTCGGCCGCGGCGACCGCCGGCACCCCGAACCAGGCCGCGACCCAGACGGCCGCGCCCATGGCCGCGACAGCGACCGCGGCGGCCACCCCGGCCGCGCGGGCGGTCCCGGCCGCGATCCGCCGGCTGTCGGTCTCGATCCGGTCGAGCTCGTCGAGCCGCCCGGCCAGCCCGTCGGAGACGGTCAGCTCGGGCAGGTCGTCCAGCAGCTCGGTGACCAGCCGGGTCCGGCCGGCCCGGATCTGCACGGCTTGCCCCTCGACCCGGGCGGAGCGGCGGGCCGAGAGCACCGGCACCAGCACGCAGGCCACCACCAGCGCCACGGCCAGCGCCACCCCGGCGGCCGGCAGGATCAGCGCCAGCAGCACGACGGTGCCGGCCCCGACCAGGGCGGCCCCGGCCAACGGCAGCAGCCCGCGCAGGAAGGCGTCCCCGGCGTCGTCGACGTCGTCGACGGTGCGGGCCAGCAGATCCCCGCGCCGCCACACCGGCAGGGCGGCCGGCGCGATCAACGCCAGGTGCGCGACCAGCCGCTGCCGGATGCCGCCCAACACCCGGAAGGCGGCGTCGTGCGAGATGAGCCGCTCCACGTAGCGCAGCACGCCGCGGCCGATGCCCAGCGTCCGGACCGAGACCACGGCGACCATCAGGTACAGCACGGGTGGTTGCTGGGCGGCCCGGGCGATCAGCCAGGCCGACGTGGCCATCAGGCCGACCGCGCATCCGGTGGCCAACGCGCCGACGACGGCGGCGCCGAGCAGTCGCCAGCGCACCCCGGCCGCCTGGGACCACAACCGGGCCAGCGGCGCCCTCCGGCGCGGCACCGGAGGCGCCGCCGGTGCGGCCGGCGGGCCGGCCGGGGCCACGGACGCGGCCCCGGAACGGGGGGCGGTCACCACGGGTTCACCCCGGTGGTGGCCAGCGCGGTGCCGGCCTCGCCGTCCGCGGGATCGGTCTGCTCGATCGCGGCCGTCTCCAGCCGCACGACGTGATCGGCCAGGGCGAGCGGGCCGGGCCGGTGGGTGACCAGCACCACCGTGCGTCCGGCGAGGTATCGCCGGATGCCGGCCAGCACCCGTTGCTCCGTGTCGCCGTCCAGTGCGGCGGTCGGCTCGTCCAGCAGCAGCACCGGGGCCGGCCGGGCCAATGCCCGGGCCAGCGTCAGGCGCTGCCGTTGGCCCTGCGACAGACCGGCCCCACCGTCACCGAGCCGATGCTCCAGGCCACCGGGCAACGCATCGACGAAATCGGCCGCGTCCACCGCGACCAGGGCCGCGCGCAGTGCCGCCTCGTCCAGACCGGGGTGACCCAGGCTCAGGTTCTGCCGGATGGTGCCGGCTTGCAGGGCGCCGCCCTGGGCCGCCCACCCGAGCTGGCCGCGCCACCATCCGGGATCCAGCTCGGCCACCGGGACGGGGTCGGTGCCGGCCCCACGCACGTCCACCGCACCGGAGTCGGGTCGAACCACCCCCGCGATCAGCTGCAACAACGTGGTCTTGCCGGCGCCGCTGTCGCCGATGACGACGGTCACCTGACCCGCCGGCACCCTCAGGGTCAGCGGGCCGACGGCGCCGCGCTCCCCCGGGCGGCCCACCGTCGCGTCCTGCAGGCCGATCTCGAACGGCCCGGCCAGATCGCGGCGGGTGCCGGCCGGCGGCGGCGGCGTGTCCAGCACGTCCAGCACCCGGCCGGCCGCCTCCACCCCGTCCGCCGCGGCGTGGAACTGGGTGCCCAGCGCCCGCAGCGGCAGGTAGGCCTCGGGGGCCAGGATCAGCACGGCCAGGCCCACCTCCAGGGTCAGCCCGCCGTACACCAGCCGCAGCCCGATCGCCACGGCGACCAGGGCCACCGACAACGAGGCGAGCAGTTCGAGCACCATCGAGGACAGGAACGCCACCCGCAAGGTGACCATCGAGGACCGGCGGTAGTCGTCGGTCACCCGGCGGACCGCCTCGGCCTGGGCCTTGGCCCGGCCGAACACCTTCAGGGTGGGCAGCCCGGCCACGACGTCGGTGAAGTGCGCGGCCAACCGGGACAGGCTGGCCCACTTGGCCCGGGTCTGCCGGTCGGTGTACCAGCCGACCAGCGCCATGAACAGCGGGATCAACGGCAGGGTGACCAGCACGATGATGGCGCTGGTCAGGTCGGCGCTGAACAGGTAGATCAGCATCATCACCGGCACCACCACCGAGAGCACCAGCTGCGGCAGGTAGCGGGCCAGGTAGGTGTGCAGCGATTCGACCCCGGTGGTGGCCAGGACGGCGAGCCGCCCGGTCTGTTCGCCGGATCGCCAGCGGGGACCCAACGCGGCCGCGTGCAGCACCAGATCGCGCCGCAGCCCGGCGGTGACCGCCGACGCACTGCGCCCGGCCAGTTCCTCCGACGCCCAGGCCAGCCCGGCGCGGATCGCGATCACCACGGCCAGCACCCCCAGGCGGCCGGCGACCTGTTCCAGGCCGGCCCCGCCGATGATCACCTCGGCCAGGATCCCGGCCAGCAGGACGGCCTGGACGATCACCACCAGCGCCGACAGAACACCCAGGACCACGGACAGCACGATCAACCGGCGTACGCCGGTGGCGTACCGGGCCAGTCGCGGGTCGAAGGGTCTCACGGCACCAGTGAAACAGAGCGGTCCGACAGCAGGGCGGCGGCCGCGGCGCCGTCACCCTGCGGATGCCGGCGTTTGACTGCGCTGAGTACCGGGTACATCACCTGGTGATGAAGACCCAGTCGCGGACTCAACCGTTCAGGGGCCCAGGAGGGACCAAGAACCATGACGCTTGATACCGACAGTGAGACCCGGTCAGCACTCATGTCACATACCTCGATCGCGCCGCGTGCCCGTTTTGTGCCCCGGCAACGCAGTGCCATCGCGGACCACCGCCGTCTGGGCGGATCCGCCGAGCCCACCGACCTCGTGGCCGGGGCGATGACCGTGCTCATCGCCGATCCGGTGCCCAGCAGCCGGGAACGGCTGGCCACCGAATTGGCCTCCGGCGGGGCCGGTCAGGTCATCCAGGCCGACAGCGTGCGCGCCGTGGAGATCCTGATCGAGAACTCGACCGGCGGTCAGCTGGCCCTGGTCAGCCTGGGTTTCGGCGATCCGGCGCCCCGACTGATCCGCGGCCTGGCCCAGGTTCCATGGACCCGGGTGCTGGCCGTGGCCCTGTCCCGGCAACCGGAGCCGCTGCTGGCCGCCCTGGCCGCCGGCGCCACCGGCGTGCTGCGTGGACACCCGGGAGGCGCCGACCCGGATCTGTCCGGCCGGCTGGGCCGGTTGACCGCCCGTGAACTGGACGTGCTGCGGCTGGTCGCCGAGGGTCGCACCAATAAGTGGATCGCCGAACAGCTGTCGCTGTCGGCGTTGACCGTCAAGAGCCACCTGGCCCGGATCAGCCGCAAGCTGGGCACCGGCGACCGCTCGCACCAGGTCGCGGTGGCCATGCGCGCCGGGATGATGCGCTAACCCTGGGCCCGTGCGGGTCCGGACCGGCGTCGCCGGCCCGGACCCGGCCGCTGCCATCAATGGGTGGGCACCGAGGTCGGTGACTCGGGGATCTGCTTGGTCGAGATCCGCTTGCGGAAGATCCAGTAGCTCCACGCCTGGTAGCCCAGGATCAACGGGACGAACAGCAGGGCGATCCAGCTCATCACGGTGAGCGTGTACGGGGTGGACGCGGCGTTCTCGATGTTCAGCGAGTAGTCCGGGTTGATCGTCGAGGGGAACACGTCCGGGTAGATCGAGGCGAACCAGCCGGTGACCAGCATCCCGGTGGACACCGCGGAGGCCAGGAACGCCCAGCCGTCGCGGTTGGCGCGCGTCAACAGCACCGCCGCCAGCATCGCGACCACGGCCAACGCGCCCAGCACGACCGAGCCGGTGGTGCCGCGGATGAACTGCTGCCAGACGACGGCCACGGCCATCACCAAGAGCGCGACCGGCCCGAGCCGGACGGCCAGCCGCTGCGCCCGTTCCCGAACCTCCTGGGTGGTCTTCAGGGCCAGGTACACCGACCCGTGGGTCAGGAACAGCAGCAGCGTGGTCAGGCCCATCAGCAGCGCGAACGGGTTGAGCAGGTCCAGGAAGGTGCCCACGTACTCGTGCTCGGCGTTCAGCGCGACGCCGCGCACCACGTTGCCGAAGGCAACGCCCCAGAGCAGGGCCAGCCCCCAGGAGGTGATCAGGATGGACAGGTCCCAGCGGGCCCGCCAGGTATCGCTGTGCCCCTTGCCCCGGTACTCGAAGGCCACCCCGCGCACGATCAGCAGCACCAGGATCAGCACCAGGGCCAGGTAGAAGCCCGAGAACATCGAGGCGTACCACTCGGGGAACGCGGCGAAGGTCGCGCCGCCCGCGGTGAGCAGCCAGACCTCGTTGGCGTCCCAGACCGGGCCGATGGTGTTGATCAGGACCCGGCGGCCCTTCTCGTCCTTGCCGACGATGCGCAGCAGCGCGCCGACGCCGAAGTCGAAGCCTTCCAGGACGAAGTATCCGATCCACAGGATCGCGATGAGAACGAACCAGAGGTTGTTCAGGAACACGGTTGACCGCTCCTAGGTGCCAGGGCCGGCGGTAGTTCGAGGACAGGGGTGGTGACGGCGGTGATCACAGCGGTCGGGCGCATGGCGATCAGTAGGCGAACGCCAGTGGCTTCTCGTCCGCGTCCGCGGGCGTCCCTTCGTCGTCGCCGCCGAACCCACCGCTGCGCGGCTTGCCCCGGCGGATCGAGGCCAGTGCCTCCTGCTCGCTGGGCGGGCCGATCTTGACGTACTTGACCACCAGGCCGACCTCGACCACCGCGAGGATCCCGTACAGCAGCGTGAAGATGATCAACGAGGTCAGCACCGAGCCGCCGCTGACCGACGGCGAGACCGATTCCTCGGTCCGGTAGAGCCCGACCACCGTCCAGGGCT
>Ga0116157_10004789_pt1 | contig 12582 bp, 13 predicted proteins | sample AD_UKC048_MetaG_FD_89882 | JGI IMG/M metagenome (GOLD analysis project Ga0116157, IMG submission 89882) | Active sludge microbial communities of municipal wastewater-treating anaerobic digesters from USA - AD_UKC048_MetaG | ecosystem: Engineered > Bioreactor > Anaerobic > Digestate | place: USA... | reverse complement strand
TGTCGTTTTAGTTTAGCAGTTGGTTTATCATTAAGAGAATAATATGGGAGATTTAAATTTACTACCATCAGAAGCGAAGTTTCAGGCAGAAAGAATGCATTTGAAAAAAGTTATAAATAATGTCATGTGGGTGATGGGCGGTGGTTGGTTGATATTGGTAATTATTGTACTTGGATTAAATTTGTTGGGTCAATTAAATGTAAATCAACTGAAAAAAAAGCATCAAAAATCGGCTGATCAATATAAAAGTATGGCTCCAGATATTTTGGTAAGTCAACAAATTAAATATCAAGCTAAGGTAGTGGCAACGGTGTTACAAAAAAGATTTGAATATGGAAGTTCGATGGAGAAAATTAAAAATCTTTTTTCAGAAAAAGTGGTGATTGATAGTTTTGATCTTAGTGGCAATAGAGTATACAAGATAGAGGCCAATGTTCCTAAACTAAATGATTTTGATGAAGTGGAAACAAAAATTGATGAAATAAATTTGGGATTGGTGCAAGGTTTTAAATCAGCTAAATTGGAAAGTTTGGTGATAGACAAAAATGGAAGTTGGAATTTTGTAATGGAGGTAACGTTGTTATGAAAAAAAATAATTTCTTGGTGATGCCGGAAAAAATATTTGGAATTAGTAGTGGATTGATTAAATTATTTTTGCCACCACTTGGGTTGGTGATTTTCTTTTTGACTAGTTTTGGGTTGTTAATTTTGCCAAAAATTGAATCGGCAAAATCATTAAAAAGCTCTGGTGATTCAATTAAATCGCAAATTAAATCGATTGATGAAAAAAGAAGCTATTTAATGTCGATTAACCAAGAACAACTGAAACAAAATGTTACCTATTTGTCCAATGCGGTTTTGAAGGAGAAAAATTCATATCTATTGTTGGGGGTAATGAGGGATATAACCTCAAAATTTGGATATACAATAACAAGTTTTTCGTTGAGTATCAAAGATTTGAAAGGAGAAAGTGATGCTCTAAAAGTTGCCGACAAAGATATAGCAACCAGGATGCCATTAATAATTGAAGTGACAGGGCCAACTGATAAATTTATTGATTTTATTAAGGCTGTTGAGAATAATTTACCGATTTTGTTTATAGATGGCTTGGAAAATAGTCAAAAGGGTTTGTCGACTACTTTGAAAATGACGATTTCCTCTTATTATTTACCTGACACACTAGGATCGGTTTCAGAAAATTTGACACTTAATGATTTGAAATTGACAAAAGAAGAATCTGATTTGTTACAAAAAATTGGGCAATTTGAGAGTGGGTCGAGTATGGAGGGAAATGATGAGAAAGAAGGGGTTTTTGTGGAGTACGATAGAGACAAACCGTTTTAATCTTTGATTTTGACGATAAATTTACTTTGAGGATAAGTTAGGCTTAAGATGGTTCGAATTGATTTGATTATTTTTCCTTCTTTTCCAATTATTTTGCCGACTTCTTCTTTTGGAGCAATAATATCTAAGATTTCTATGTCGTTTTCTATAGAAGTTTCGACGGTAACTTTATCATTGCTTGGAGTAATTCCTGAAAGGATGTATTGAAGGGTATCTTTGAGTGAAGTCATATTTTAGTTGTTTAGTTTATTAGTAATTAGTTTGTTAGCTAAAAAATTATTGTGTTTGTGTTTCTGGAGTTGAAAGCTCTTCGGTTTTATTTTCTTCTGGTTTAGTTTCGACAGTTTCTTCTTTTTTGGGTTTGACTGGTTTGTCGGTGGTCTTTTTTACTTTTTTCTTATTGGGATATTTACCGGGGTTTAAAAGTTTATCGACACCAACGGTAATTTGGGCTCCTTTTTTTTGCCAATCTGCCAATTTTTCTTTGTCTATGGATAGAGTTTTTGTTTGTGGAGTGTAAAAACCTAAATCATCAATGAATTTTCCATCGAATTTACTTCGGTCTTCGGCAATAACAATTCGGTAAGTAATTTGATGTTTTTTACCGCGTGGTAAGAGTTTAACTTTGATCATAATGTAAAGGATTATACCGCATTAAGCTGAAAGTGGAAAGTGGAAAAGTTAATTGTTGTGATTAAATATTTTTGTGGCCATTAAAGAAGCTGCTTCTTGGGCTCTTTGTTTTGAATTTCCTTGTCCTTTGGCTATAAGCTTGTCACCAAGATAGACACCAACTTCAAATTTCTTTTGGTGGTCAGGACCAGATTCAGAAATAGTTTTGTATTGAGGAGTAATCCCCTCAAGCGATTGAGCAATCTCTTGAAAAATACTTTTTGGATCTTTGTATATTTTTTGGGCTGATAATTCGGTGATACTGGAACTTAGTAATAAATCGAGAAATTTAAAAGCTGGCTTTACTCCTCCATCTATATAAATAGCACCAACAATTGCCTCAAAAGTGTCGGCTAAAATTGATTTGTTTTGGCGACCATTGTGGTTTTCTTCGCCGTGGGACAAAAAAATATATTCTCCTAAATTAATATTAAGTGATATTTTGGCGAGATTGTCAGTACAAACGATTAGGGCTCGAAGATTAGTTAATTTCCCTTCGTCAAATTTCAAAAAAAGATTAAAAAGACGATCAGAAACCCAGAGCTCTAAAATGGCGTCACCTAAAAATTCATATCTTTCGTTGGATTCGGTAAATTCTTTATGTTCATTTAGGGATGATCGATGGACTAGGGCTTGGTTTAAAAAATCGATATTTTTAAATTTATAGCCAATCAGTTGTTGAAGTTTGTCAAGTTGTGATTTCATTTTTTTTGAGGGCGGCACCAATAACTCCGTTGATAAAACTAGAGCTAGTGTCGGTGCCATATTCTTTGGCTATCTCAATAACTTCATCGATAACTACTTTGGTAGGGTTTTTTTTGTAATAAAATAGTTCCCAAAAAGCATAGCGGAGGATGTTTAAATCGACTCGATTAATTTTGTCGATGGGCCATTTTGGGGCATTGGTTTGAATGACTTCATCAATCTTTGGGATAAGTTTGATTATCTTTGAAGTATCTTCGGTGGTGGGGGCGTTGTTGCCACAACTCCATGCAAAAAGAGCCTGGATGTTGGCAATTCTTTTTAGATGGCGAGGGTCAAATTTATTTTTCACTGTTTACAGTTGGGGCACTGAAAACCAGCCATTTTGGGTTGGCCGCAATTTTTACAAGTTATTGGTTTTATTAATTTGGGGCCCGAATCAGCGGCGCGGCGTCTGCCTTGTCGACGACTAGATGGCCAATGTTTTGGTACTGCTGTCATATGGAGTATTGTAGCAGAAAAAAGATAAGTGAGGAAAACTGGATTATTTTTTATTTTAAACCTCTCTGTCTCGTTTCACTCGACATCTCCCCTTAAAAAAGGGAGAAGTCTTTTTAAAACAGAATCAAAATCATTTAGTACTTCATCATTGGTGAATCTTAAAGTTTTAATATTAGCATTCAATAAATATTTATCCCTTTCTAAGTCGTAGTTTTTCTTTTTATTATGCGACCCACCATCTATTTCAATAGCTAATAATAGTTTTCTGCAATAAAAATCGACAATGAATCTAAAAATTGGTTTTTGTCTTACAAATTTGTATCCATGTTTATTTTTTCTTAAAAACTGCCACATTATATATTCTGCTTCAGTTGGGTTTTGGCGATTTTTAATTGATAATTGTTTTAATTCTTCCAAATATCTTAAATGGCCACGATTTGTTTGATAATTTTCATCAGTAATTTTCATTAATTAATTGTACTAAGACTTCTCCCTTTTTTAAGGGGAGATGTCCCGATTTATCGGGACAGAGAGGTTTTAATTGTTTAAAATGTTTTCTTTCTGTTTAGTTTTGGGAATTAAAAGCTCAAGATTAAAATTTTTATCTTCTATCAAATCAGATAAGATTTTTTGGGAAAGGCTGATTAATTTGGTATCTGAAAAACTGGCAATTTTTAGTGAAGGGAAACCGTGTTGGATGGTAGAAAAGACTTCTCCAGGGCCTCTGGTTTTTAGATCATATTCGGCAATTTTAAGACCATTAGAATTTTTCTCTAGAAACTTTAATCGATTTTGGGCTTTGTCATTTACTGATTCAGTAAAAAGATAACAATAACTTTGAAGTAATCCCCTACCCACTCGGCCGCGGAGTTGATGTAGTTGGGAAAGTCCAAACCTATCGGCAGATTGAATTATCATGATTGAGGCGTTGGAAATATCGACTCCAACTTCAATAATTGGGGTGGTGACCAAAATATTAGTTTTGTTTTTTTGAAAATCAGTGATAATAACTTCACGATCTTTTGGCTTAATTTTGCCGTGAAGTAGTGATAATTTTAATTTTGGAAAAATTGTAGTTAATTTTTCAAATTCAGCTTTGGCGGATTTAACACTGGCCATAGTTTCAGAGATATCAATAAAGGGGCAAACGATAAAAGCTTGGCATTTGGTTTTTAAAATTTCATTTTCTATCCAAGAATAACAATTTGATATTTTTCCAGGTGGGACTAAAAAGGTTTTTATGGGGATACGACTAACCGGCAAAGAATCGATAGTAGAAATATCTAAATTTCCAAGTAAGGTGAGACTTATGGTCCTGGGGATTGGGGTGGCGGTCATAGTGAGACAATGAGGGGTTGACAAAGAGTCTCCCAAAAATGATCTTTGTTTTACCCCAAATTTATGTTGTTCATCGATAATTAACAAAGCGACTTGGTTTTTGATTTGTTCTTTTTGATAAATGGCGGCATGGGTGGCGATGATAATGGAGTTTGGTGGAATTTTTTTGAGATTTACTTTTTTAGATCCGGTAAGTAAAAAAAGAGGAATTTTTGTTGATTTGAAAAATTTATTAAAGGTTTGAAAATGTTGTTGGGCAAGAATTTCTGTGGGAGTAATTAAGATTGATAAAGAATTATTTAGGTGGGTTAGATAACAAGCTAATAAGGCGATTATGGTTTTACCCGAACCAACATCTCCTTGAATTAGTCGATTGGTGACTTTGTGGGAATTTAAAATATCAGATTGGACTTCTTGCCAGACTTTTTTTTGAGATGGGGTTAATTTAAAGGGAAGACTTTTGATTAATTTATCAATTTTTTTATCAATAATTAAGTTATTTTGAAGTATTTTTTGTGGTTTTTTGGTTAACCAATCTTTTTTGGATAAATAAGATTTGGTTTGAAGAGATAAAATTTCTTCGGTAGCAAGACGATAACGAGCTTGGTTTAAAATATGGGAATTTGAAGGATTGTGGATTTGTTGAAGTGATTCTTTGAGGTATAAAAAATGATATTTTTTTAAGATATTTTGGGGTAAAGTCTCTTTGATATTTGAAAGTAATTGAGGTAAGAAATTTTGAATAGTTTTGCGGAACCAATTTGAGGTTAAACCACTAGTTTCTGGATAAACGGCAATAATTTTTCCAGTGTGATATTGCCCAGAAACCGGAGCAATAATAGTTTTTTTGTTTTGGAATAAAGTTACGGTACCGGCAAAACTATAAGTCTCCCCGACTTTAAAATTTTTCGATAGATAGGGCTGGTTAAACCATAATAAATTTATTTGGCCGGTTTTGTCGACAACCGTAGCTTTTTGAAGATTTTTGTGTGAGCGAGTAAAAATGTTTTGAAAATTTAAAAGTTGTCCGGTAATAGTAAAATTTTCATTTTCTTTGGTATTAGCGATTTCGGTGACATTAGAGAAATCAATATATCGATATGGAAAATGGTAAAGCAAATCTAGTGGGGTAAAAATATTTAATTTGTTGAGTTTAGCTAAGGTTTTGGTACCGACACCTGGAATTTGAGTAAGGCTATCCATGGATTTATGCTATCATAAACTTATGAGATTTAAGAAAAAAACAATTACTAAAGTTATTTTGGTGGTTACATTAGTGGTATTGTTGCTGTCGGGGATGACTCCATTTTTAATGGTTTTGATTAACTAGAAAATGATTAATCGAGGTTGGCAAAGAAAATTTAATTTACTAAAAAACAAATTTAAATTGAAAATAAAATTTGAGGGAATGTTAAAAAGTAAAAAATTTTGGTTGAATTTTTTTAAGACTGTTTTGGTTTTGATGGTGATTGGAATGTTGGGAATAATTGGTTTGTTTGTTTGGTATTCTCGCGAATTACCTTCTCCAGAAAAAGTAGTCAGAAGAGATGGTTATTCGAGTAAATTGTATGATAGGAATGGGAATGTGCTCTATGATATTTACGACCAAGGTAAGCGCGATCCGGTATTATTTGAAAAAATCCCTGATTACTTGAAACAGGCAACAATAGCAGTTGAAGATAAAGATTTTTATAAACATAAAGGTTTTGATCCATTGACGCCCTTAAGAATTATTAAAAACTTCTTTTATTTTGGAAAGGTAACTGGAGGTTCAACCTTAACCCAACAATTAACTAGGACAGTCTTGTTGACTACTGATAGGTCGATAGATAGAAAAATTAAAGAATTAATTTTGTCGATTCAAATTGATGCAAAATATAGTAAAGATGAGATTTTGGGAATGTATTTAAATGAGGTTCCCTATGGTGGGGCTTCTTGGGGAGTGGGCCCGGCTTGCGAACAGTATTTTAACAAATCAGTTGATCAATTAAATTTGGCAGAATCGGTTATCTTGGCGGGATTGCCGCAACTTCCAAGTGTTTATTCACCTTATTCAAAAACCCCAACGGCTTATATTGATAGGACAAAACATGTGTTAAATAGAATGGTGGAAGATGGTTATATCAGTCAATTGCTGGCAGATGAGACTTTTGAACAAGTAAAGAACTATAAATTTAGTAGTCAAAATTCGACAATGAAAGCCCCACATTTTGTGTTTTGGATAAAAGATTTATTGGCCCAAAAATATGGTGAAGATGTGATTGAGGGTGGTGGTTTAAAAATTACGACAACTTTAGATTTGGAATTACAGGATAAAGTTCAAGGAATTGTGGCTGAAGAGATTGAAAAGACGGAAAAATTGGGAATTACTAATGGAGCGGCATTAATTTTGGACCCCAAAACTGGTCAAGTATTGGCAATGGTGGGTTCTCGGGATTATTGGAGCGATAAAACTGATGGCAAATTTAATGTCGTAACTCAAGCATTACGACAACCCGGTTCTTCAATCAAGCCGATTACCTATTTGGCAGCTATAAAAGAAGGTTTTACGGCAGCAACTATGATAATGGATACTCCTGTAACTTTTCCGTCAGGAAGCCCTGGTCAGAAAGATTATTCACCTCAAAATTATAATGGTAAATTTAATGGACCGATGTCATTAAGGGATGCTTTGGGTAACTCGATTAACACGGTGGCAGTAAAAACATTGGCAACAGTTGGGGTGGAAGATATGCTGTCTTTGGCATATAAAATGGGATTGTCGACATTAGAGCCAACAAAAACTAATTTGTCTCGATTTGGATTGTCGGTGACTTTGGGAGGGGCTGAAGTAAAAATGATTGAGTTGGCATCGGCATATACAGCCTTTGCCAATCAAGGTCAAAAAATGGATCCTGTTGGAATTTTAAAAATTGAAGATAAAGATGGTCGAGTTTTGGAAGAATTTAAACAAGGTTTAGGAGTAAAAGTAATGACTCCTCAAGAAGCATTTATAATTTCTCATATATTGTCGGACAATAGTGCTCGACAACTTACTTTTGGGGCTGTTAATTCTTTGCAGGTTTCGGGGTATCAAGTTGCTGCCAAAACCGGGACTACAAATGAGAAAAAAGATAATTGGACTATTGGGTGGACTCCAAATTTGTTAACAGCTGTGTGGGTGGGAAATAATGATAATACATCGATGGGTAAATTGGTATCAGGGGTGTCTGGGGCGGCTCCTATTTGGAAGAGAATTATGATCTATCAATTGCCCAAAATGACAAAAATTGATTTTCCAATTCCCAATCAGATAGTTAGTCTAGAAGTTGACAAGATATCTGGGTATTTATCACATGATGGTTTTGCCAGTAAAACAGAATATTTTATAGATGGCACTCAACCAAGAATTTCAGACCCAATTCATTTGAAATTGAAGGTGTGTAGAGGGCAATTTGGATTGGCAACTCCAGATGATGTGGCGTCAAATAATTATGAAGAAAAAGAATTTTTCTCTTTTAAAGAAAATGATACTGTTTCAAAAGATGGTAAAAATAGATGGCAAGAAGGTATTGACACATGGATAGATCAACAAGCTGATAAAGAAAAATACAATCCACCTAGTGACTATTGTCATTCGGGAGGGTTGGTAAATGTAGGTATTGATAGCCCTGCTCACCAATCGACCGTAGGAAATAGCTTTGATGTAAGAATAACTACAAATTCGGTGAAGAAAATTGTAGAAGTTAAACTTTGGGTAGACAGGGTTGAAAAAAAGACATGGACAGAAAGACCTTTTGAGATGAATTTAACACTACCAGATGGTCCACATATAATTAAAGTAAAAGCAACAGATCGTGATGGTAATAGTCAAGAAAGAGAATCAAATGTTGGGGTTAATACTGCTTGGAATGCGACTCCAACTCCAGTTATGACTACTACACCTTCGACCATTTCACCAACTATAGGATTGGTACCAACAATATCTCCCTAAAGATACGAATATTTTATTTTCGTACTAGAGTTAGCAGTCGATTTGTTGTATTGCTAATATATCAGAGTATATATAAATAATTTAATTTATATCAAATTAAATGTTTTGAGGTGTATTTCTTTGGCTAATTTATCAGTAATATTGAAATAGGAAACCCTAAAGGTATAGCGATATTTTTGGTTTTTTGTATCTTGGTAAATGTCAGTAATAACCATTTCCCAAAGATACTTTTGTCCGATGATGTCTGAATATTTATTAATTAACTGAATTGGATCCTGGATTGAATCGAAAAGAACATTGGCATCTAAATTGATTATTTGAGAGGTAAGTTCAAATGCGGTTTGCCTATCAATCTTTGGTTGATAATTATCTATTTTGGGTAGATTATCAATAATTATTTCTACAAATGAGCTATCGTTTGAGTTGTTGGGTAAATTTAAATATTGTAAATCGTTTTTTAACTGTTGCGGGTTTGAATGATAGATACAGAGACTGTTTTTTTCTTGATAGCCGTCTTGATCTTTTGAAAAAATTTTTCCAATTTCGAAAAACTGAGAATTGTTTAGTTTGTATCTTTGATATTGATCTAATTGTTGTTTGAGTGACGGTATCAAGCTTTGGCGTAAATAAATAGATTCGGTGTTGATACTGTTTTGAGTGGTAATTACGGTAGCAGGATCTGATGGTCGGTTGACGAGTGGCCAACTAAGGATTTCGTCGTAACCTAATTCTTTTAATTTGTCTTTAAGATTGTTAATTAGGTGAATTTCTTTTGGGGTAATGTCAGAAACTTTTTTGTAGGAAAGTGGCTGGTTGGTGGGAATCTTTTGATAACCCCAAAATCTAACAACTTCCTCAACTAAATCTGCCTCTAGAGTGATATCAGGACGAATTGAAGGAGGAGTAACAGAAGTGGTAGGGGAAATAGTACAGCCAAGACGAGAAAGACAATCTAGTGAAAAGTCTTTTGGAATATCAATTCCGGAGACAAGAGAAGGTTTTTTTGGGTCAAATTTAATAGGAGGTAAATTTATTTTTTGGGGATAATAATCAAAAAAAGCTGAAGTAATTTGTCCTTGGCAGTTTTGTAAAATTAATTTGCAGAGATGATTGAAGGCTAAAGGGATAAGGTCGGGATCAAGTTGCTTTTCTAGTCTTATGCCAGCTTCGGTTGTGGATTTCAATTGGCGACTATTTTGGCGAACAACTGATGGGTTGTAGATAGCCATTTCCAAAATAATTTCTTTGGTATTGTCTTCGATAGCACAATCGTTTCCACCCCAGAAACTCAAACTTAATGGTTTTGTGGGATTATTGATCATTAATATATTTTTATCTATTTTTAGTTTAGTTTTGTCGAGGCTTATGAATTCTTGATATTTTGGATTCATTTCCCAAATAAGAGATTCGGTTGATTTTTGAACATCAAAAGCATGGCTGGGAATGCCATACATAAACATAATGTAGTTGGTGAGATCGACAATTAGATTGATAGATTTTGTTTGGTGACATAGGTTGAATTTTATTAACCATGGTGGTGATGTAGTATTTTGTAATTGAGAAAATTTAACAGCTAAAATTCTTTTAACATTGTCAGTGGTTACTTTGATTGGTAAAATTTTTGTGTCTTGGTTGATAATTTCTGGGGAAATGTTAGTGATTAGGGGTATTTGATAATAAATAGATAAGTCTTTGGCAATTCCATAATAACCAAGACAATCTCCCCTATTTACCTTAATATCTAAGTCGAAAACTATTTCATCCTCAATATTTTCAAAGTAATTTGTAAAATGGCCGATCATGGTAAGATCGTCTCGAAGTTGTTGGGGATTGATATCAAGTGTGGGTAGAAATTTTTGGAGATGGGAATAAATTAGTTTCATATTATTATGGTTGATTGGGTTTGTAGGCTAGATTACCACCCATTAGAGTCCTAATATCTTTAATGTTTTTTTGGGCCATAGTCCAACGGTCAAGACCCATACCGAAAGCGAATCCTGACCAAATTTTTGGGTCAATTCCGGCCATTTCTAAAACCTTTGGATGAATCATGCCGGCTCCTCCCATTTCTATCCAACCGGCGTATTTACAAATTGGACAGCCAACCCCATGGCAACTAAAACATTGCATATCCGGACCAACACCTGGTTCAACTTCTGGATAATATTTGCATCGATAACGAACGACAACATCAGGTCCATAGAGTGTTTTGAACATTAAGTCCATAGTACCGATTAAATCTTTCATGGTAATTTCTTTGTCGACTACGACAGCTTGATATTGGTGAAAAATAAAGTGATTTGAGCGATTAACCTTTTCGTTTCGAAAAACACTTCCCGGAAAAGCTACTCTTATTGGAAGTTGGTGGCTGTGTGCTTGCAATAAGTAAGATTCAATAGTAGAAGTTTGAGTTCGAAGTAAATATTCAGGTTCTTTGATGTAAATACTATCTTGCATGTCTCGGGCTGGATGATCCTTGGGGACATTTAATCTTTCGAAATTGTATTCATCAGTCACAATTTCTGGTCCTGAATATATTGAAAAGCCTAGTTTTAAAAAGACATCGTTTAGTTGTCTTTCTGTTTGGGTAACGGGATGAAGGTGGCCAATTTTGGGCAAAGAAAAAATAGAATTTCTAATTTCTAATTTCGAATTTCTAATTTCTAATTTATTTTTATTCTTTGTTTTTAAAACATTTTCAAGTTCGGTTTTTAGTTGATTAAGATCGAAGCCGTATTGTTTACGCAGTTTTGAGTCAATATTTTTTATATTTGAGAATAAGTCATTGATTTTGCCATTTCTACCGAATATTTCGACTCTTACTTGTTCGTATTGGGTGTCATTAGTAATGGCATCTATTTTGGATATATACTCTGATTTTATTTTTTCTAAATTTTGATCCATAGACAATTTATTCTATCAAAAAACCCCTTGCTTAGGGCTAAGGGGTTGGTGGTAAAGCAGCTATAAATTTATTTAGCGGCCTCGACCACCGCTTTAAAGGCTTCTTGGTGATTAGTGGCTAATTCAGAAAGAATTTTTCTGTCCAAAGTAATTTGTCGATTTTTTAACATCTTGATAAAGGCTGAATAGCGGATATTGTAGGGTTTTAAAGCTGCATTAATACGAACTATCCAGACTTGTCGTAAGTCTCTCTTTTTAAGTCGTCGACCAACGAAGGCATATTTGCCAGCGTGCATGACTGCTTCGTGGGCAACTTTATATCTTTTGTGACGGGTCATCCAAAAACCCTTGGCGGCTTTTAGAACTTTTTTGTGACCAGCTTTACGGACTGTTCCAGTTTTAACTCTCATAGTTTAGTTTATTAGTTTAATAGTTAATTAGTTGATTAGTAAGTTGTAAAAATTATAATTGACCGAGGAGTTTTTTGACTTTGATAGCCAATGCACCTTGAACAACTTGTTTACCCTTGAGACGGCGAAGTTGTTTTTTGCTTTTTTTGCGGCGTAAATGTCGGTTGAATGAAGACATTCTTAAGACCTTGCCATTTTTAGTAACTTCAAATCGATTTGAAACCGATTTCTTAATTTTTCGTTTATTATTTTGTTTCTTCATTGTTGGTTACCTTCTTTTTTGAAGGGGTAAAAGTAATCATTAATCTTTTTCCAATCATTTTGGCTTCACCTTCGGCGGTGGCAACTTCTTGGAGATCAGATTTAAATTTAGATACAAGATTGTGTCCAAATTCTGGATGATTCATCTGACGACCTTGGAATTTTATACTTAATTTGATTTTATTTCCAGTAGTTAAAAATTTTTTGGCCTTGTCGACTCGAATTTGATAATCATTTTGGCCAATAAACGGGGTCATTTGAATTTCTTTTAATTCTCCACCTTTGATACCTTTTTTTTCTGATTGAAGTTTTTTGGCCTCTTGGTATTTAAATTTGGAAAAACTAATTAATTTTATTACGGGTGGTTTAGCATTACCATTTATTTCAATAAGATCAAGACCACTTTCTTGTGAGAGAGATCGGGCTTGAGAGATGGGTATGACTCCAATTTGTTTACCGTGGTCATCCAAAAGCCTT
>Ga0116157_10004786_pt1 | contig 12587 bp, 13 predicted proteins | sample AD_UKC048_MetaG_FD_89882 | JGI IMG/M metagenome (GOLD analysis project Ga0116157, IMG submission 89882) | Active sludge microbial communities of municipal wastewater-treating anaerobic digesters from USA - AD_UKC048_MetaG | ecosystem: Engineered > Bioreactor > Anaerobic > Digestate | place: USA... | reverse complement strand
GTCGGAATTTTTTGATGGGGAAACAAGCCAATTACTTGGCTTGTGCTAGGAGCTCAGACCTAGGTTGCAAAGCTAGTTTTATTTTTGAGCATCATGGCCGATAGGCTATTTGCTTTTTACCCCAAAAAATATTAGAATAATCCTATACAAAAGGTCATTAAATTAGCAATTCATTTTTAAATAATATGGCTTTTAATATTTTTCAATTGTCATTAAAAAAACCATTTCTATGGTTAATACTTTTAGTACTAATTTTAGCCCCAATAACCAGCATTTTGGCCGCTGATCTCAGTAGTATTGCTACAGATTCTTTGATCAAAGCCGAGGGTTCGCCAGAGGTTTATTATTATGCTCCAGATGGCAAGCGCTATCTTTTTCCCAATGAAAAAATTTACAAAAGCTGGTTTATTGATTTCTCTAGTGTTATAGAAGTAGATGCCCAAGTGATAGGGCAAATTCCTTTGGGCGGCAATATTTATTATCGCCCCGGCATCGTGATGGTCAAGATTCCCAGTAATCCCAAAGTTTATGTGGTAGCCCAAAACGGAGTTTTGCGCTCGGTCAAATCAGAGGCCCTGGCCAAAAAACTTTATGGTGATGACTGGGCCTGGCTGGTTGATGATTTGCCCGAATCATTTTTTGTGAATTATACTATTGGCAAGGAACTGGAATCTGAAGATGATTTTGATGCCGATACGGAAAGCGAAGCCACCACCACCCTCAATCACAATCATCATTGGCAAGTGACCAATCACTCACGTTTGAGTGACACGAGCAAATGCCGCGCTGTGCCAGCTGTACCAGCCAAAAAAGTTGGCCTAAAAGGCCGAGCCACTCCGGCTATACCAGCCAGAGATTGTGCTCATGCCAAAAACCAAACTCAAGAGAACAATTTAACCCTGAACAATATTCAGGTAGCTACTACCACTACCACCGCCACTATTAGCTGGACAACCAACGCAACCAGCACTAGTCAGATAGAGTATGCGACTACGACCTTGGCGACAGCAACAAATATTCTGACCAAATCAGATAACGCTTTGGTCACCAGTCACAGCTTGATTCTTGGTGATTTGGCTCCCGCCACGGTTTATTATTATCGCTTGACTTCGGTTAGCGCAGAGAACAAAAAAGCCGCTAGCGGAGAAAAAACATTGACCACAGCCGCAGTAGTTGACGCGACCGCACCGATTATTTCGAGCATCGTCGTTGTTCCTGCCGCTACCACCGCCACCATCAGTTGGACTACCAATGAGATATCCACCAGTCTGACGGAATATGCGACTACGACCCTAGCTAGTACGACCAACAAATTGTCTGTGAGTAATACTGCTTTGGTCACCGCCCATCAGCTCAGTTTGATTGACCTGACTGCCAGCACTACTTATTACTATATACTCAAGTCAACTGATGCCAGCAGCAATACCGCTACAACCAGCGAAACGACTTTCACGACCAACTAATTTCCTAATGTTATTAATGTCCAATAAAAGAGACCTTTTAACTAAAGGTCTCTTTTAGTATTGCTTTTTGCCAAAACCACAAAAAGGTGGAAAGATAAAAACAAGTAAAAAATATTTTTAGCCAGGAAAACAAAACCAAAATGAGGGGGAGTTTTCGGCTTGTTAAGTTAAGCCAGTAGAAATGCATAGAGCGGATCCAGTGTGATTCGCTCTTTTTATTATTATTTGCTAAAGATCAGAAAAAATGAGATAATTTTAATGTAAAATAATTAAATTTATCCATATGAATACTATTTTTCTGCGGCTCGGGGCATTGGTCGGCTATGTCATTATGATTGCCGTAAATTATCTGGCCGTGTCTTTGCCTCTGGCTGGTCGCGACACCGGCGCTATTTCCGACAGCTATCCAAATTTATTCGCGCCGGCCGGTTATGCTTTTTCCATCTGGGGTTTGATTTACACCCTGCTTGGTATTTATGTGATTTATCAGTTGACGCGCAAAGACGATGCGTTATTGGCGCGAGTGAACCAAATTTTTATTGTTAACGCTCTTCTCAACGCCGCCTGGCTTTTTGCTTGGCACTATAATGTCATCTGGTTGTCGGTTATTATCATGCTCGCCATGCTCGCGACCCTCATTAGAATTGCTGATATCACCCGCACTGGCGTTAAAACTGTTAAAGAACGCTGGCTCGTGCGTTTGCCTTTCAGTGTTTATTTCGGTTGGATCACCGTGGCCACCATTGCCAATATCACGGTTTTATTGGTGAGCCTCGGCTGGAATGGTTTTGGTTTGTCAGAAGTTTTTTGGACCATGGTGGTACTCCTCGTGGGCGCGCTTATCGGTTCGTGGCGGCTGATGCGCGATCGCTATATCCCTTATGGTTTGGTCTTGCTCTGGGCCTATGGCGCAATTTTATCCAAACATCTTTCCGTGAGCGCTTTTAACGGCCAATATCCGGTCATCATCTGGACGGTTATTGCTTGCTTACTAGCATTCGTGGTAGTCATAGTCATGGTGGGATTGAAAGGCCGGGGGAGTAAAGAACCATTAAAAAATTAATTAGTGTTAATCATATTTAATAAGTAAACATATAAACATATGTCGCCCCGAAAAAAAACAGCGCCTGCCCAAAAGCCGGCTGCGGCCAAAGATTTTTCCGCCTTGGCCAAAGAAAAAATCAATCAGGAAATAGATAATTTGGGTAAGTTACTCTCCACTGCCAAAACCAAGCTGGACAAGATGGATGATCAGACCAAGAAAAAAATTACCTTGGGCGTGGCCGGTGCCGCCGCCTTGATCGCCAGCGTAGTCGGTGCTAAAAAGATGAGTAAAAAAATTAAAAAACAGTAGTCGCAATCTCGAGCAATCGCCCCGAGAGCTTATCGGGGTGATTTCTTTTATGTAGACGCCAAGATGTTTTTCATTTGCCAAAACCAAAAGTACATGAGAGAATAAAGAAGAAAATTAATTTAAAAAAATGATTGACGTTCAACATTTAACCAAAAAATTCGCCGATTTTGTCGCGGTCAACGACCTTTCTTTACATATCCAAAAAGGCGAGATGTTTGCTTTTCTTGGGCCCAATGGCGCTGGCAAAAGCACTACCATTAAAATTTTTACCACTCTACTTACGCCGACCTCTGGCGAAGTGAAAATTAATGGCTTTGATATTATCGCTGAGCAAAACCGGGTGCGCAATTCTTTTGGTATTGTCTTTCAGGATCAAAGTCTGGATGATGAGTTGACCGCCTATGAAAATATGGATTTTCACGGGGTGATTTATAATTTATCAAAAAATATCCGTCGTGAACGAATCGAAACTTTTTTAAAGTTGGTCGATCTCTGGGATCGTAAAGATTCTTTGGTCAAAGAATTTTCCGGTGGCATGAAAAGACGCTTGGAAATGGCTAGGGGACTATTGCATGAGCCAACCGTCTTATTTTTAGACGAGCCGACCTTGGGCCTAGATCCCCAGACTAGAAATCATATTTGGAGCTATATTAAAAAACTCAATCAAGAAAAAGGTCTGACTGTTTTTTTCACCACTCACTACATGGAAGAAGCGGAAAAATATGCTCAACGGCTGGCGATTATTGATCATGGTGTGATCAAAGCCTTGGGGAGCCCCACTGAATTAAAAACCCAAACGCACACCGAGACCCTAGAAGAAGCTTTTCTCAATTTAACCGGTTATGATATTCGTGACGAAAACGCTAGTAGTTCGGAGATCATGCGTCAGCAAAGAAAAATGCGGCGCCATTAAAAATATGGTAAAAATAATTTACAATCTTAAAGTCATCTATATTCTTTGGCTCCGTCAAGTCAAGCGCCATTTTCGTTCCAAGTCGCGCATCTTTGCCTCGGTGGCTCAACCCCTGCTTTTTTTGGTGGCCTTGGGTTTTGGTTTTCAGTCAATGTATTCCGCGGCCGGCAATGGCGACTACATTCAATTTTTAGCGCCCGGTATTATTGGCATGAGCATTATTTTTTCCGCCATGTTTTCCGGTATTGAAGTGATTTCTGATAAACAATTCGGATTTTTAAAAGAAACTTTGGTCGCGCCGGTATCGCGCTTGACCATTATGTTTGGCCGGACTTTGGGCGGCGCCACCGTGGCGATTTCCCAAGGAATTTTGGTTTTTATTGTTTCGTTATTTTTGGGTTTTCAGCCAGTCAGTTGGGCTCTTTTGCCAGTGACTTTGCTATTTATGATTTTGATGTCTTTGCTCTTTACCAGCGTCGGTACGGCCTTTGCTTCTTTTTTTAGCGACATGCATGCTTTCCCGGTGATTATCAATTTTATTGTCATGCCCATGTTCTTTTTGTCTGGCGCCCTTTTCCCAGTCGACAATCTAGCCAAAGTGCTCGGAGTAATTGTTCGAATAAATCCTTTGAGCTATGGCATTGACGGTTTGCGCGGCAGTCTTATTTCCAATTTTCATTTTGGCATCTGGACTGATTTTTCAGTTTTAATCGTAGTGACTCTGGCATTTCTTTCCTTGGGCGGTTATTTATTTAAAAAAATACAGGTGTAAATAAATTTGTCATCCCGTGCCCCGACCAGGGATCCATTCTTTATTATTCCACCTTTTGGTGGTTTTTTGTTTGCTAAAAATAAGGAAAAGTGGGATAATTTTAGTAGATTTTATGATTAAAAAAGATTTAAATAATAAGGTTGTAATCTATCAAGCTAAATCCGGAGCCATTGAACTCAAGGGCGATTTTCAACATGAAACAATTTGGGCGACACAAGCAGAAATGGCTGAAATTTTTAATGTTACTCCACAAAATATCACCCTTCATTTGAAAAATATTTTTAAAGACAAGGAACTTTATAAAGATTCAACTTGTAAGGAATACTTACAAGTTCAAAAAGAAGGTAATCGGGAGATTAGACGTCGTGTAACATTATATAATTTAGATGCAATTATTGCTGTTGGCTATAGGATTAATTCTGTAGTTGGCACAAATTTTCGCCAGTGGGCCACCAAAACCTTGAGGGCGCATATTTTGGACGGTTTTACCATCAACCGCAAACGTATTGCCCAAAATTATTCCCAATTTATAAAAGCAGTGGAGCAAGTCAAAAGCCTTTTGCCAGCCGGGTCAAAAATAAGTCAAACCGATGTTTTGGATTTGATAAAGCTTTTTGCCAATACCTGGTTGTCTTTGTCTGCTTATGATCAATCTGGCTGGCCAAAAAATGGCGCGACCAAAAAACAGGCCAAATTGACAGCTGATCATTTGTGGCAAGCAGTAAATGATTTGAAGCGTGAACTAGTGGCCAAGAAATTGGCGACGAAGATTTTTGCCCAAGAAAACGCGGCCGGAAATTTGGCTGGTATTGTGGGCAATGTGATGCAAGCTTTTGGTAAGAAAGATGTTTATCCAACCTTGGAAGAAAAAGCCGCGCACTTATTATACTTTATGGTCAAAAATCATCCGTTTGTTGATGGCAATAAACGTTCGGGCGCCTTGGCTTTTGTGTGGTTTTTGAAAAAATATGGTTTATTAAATACAACCGAGTTGACGCCGTCGGCTTTGACTGCCCTGACACTTTTGATCGCTGAAAGCGACCCCAAAGATAAAGATAAAATGATTGGAGTGGTTTTGATGTTATTGAAAAAATAGTGCTGGTAAAAATCTAATTTTCTACGGCCGGGTTTTTCCGGCCGTTTTTTGTTTTTGTCCCCTCATGCCCGAGGAGGGGCGACACGATGGAGTCGTGACGGGGTGGTGGGAGATTTATTTAAATGTTTAAATGCTCAAATGATCGTCTGTTTGCAAAAATAAGCCAAAAGTGGGATAATTTTAATATAAATTAAGTATTATCCTGAGTGAAGTCGAAGGATCTCGTACCTTGTCATTCCGGACCCGATCCGGAATCCAGAAAATGATTTAATGAAATAAATTTATGAAGCATATACACTTGGAAGATTCATGGCTAGTAAAAGCACCTGTTGAGGATATTTTTAACATCGTCACTGATTTTGAAAATATGCCAAAAAATTTCCCTAAAGTTGCCGAGAGGGTCACTATTACTAAACGAGAAGGCAATAATTTGGAAATTGACGCTCAAGTAAAATCATTCGGTAAAACATTTCCCGTAAAAATGAAAACAAGCATTATTCCTCAGAGAGGATTTATTTCCGATAACGAGAGTCCGAAGTTTGGCACATCAGGGCATGAAGAGCTTACCTTGGAAAAGGTAGAGGGCGGCACAAAAATCAATTATGTTTATGAGGTTGATATTCATAAGAAGTGGCTACGAATTATTGCCAAACCGCTCATCGGTTGGTTTGCTATGAAGGCATGGGAAAAAGCATTTGTGGATCAACTGAGAAAAATGTTAGAGAAATAAAGTAAAATAATTTATGGAAAATACTTTTAAAAAATTTTGAAAGACGGCGAACGAAAAGGATATTTTTGCGTCCTGCATGACGGCGCAAAAATTGAAGCTGGCTACACTCCCAACCCCACTATTGAAACAGTTAAAAAATAGCGGACGCTCTCGCCTGCCCGCCTATGGAGGGGCGTTTCGCTTGAGGATTTAATGAAATAAACAAAATTATGAAAATAGCCTTCATCCATAGCGACAAAAAAATAGGCACGGGCGCGCACTTCATCAACGATCTTATTGCCTGCAAGTTGAAAGAAAGGGGCGCAGAAGTAAATAACTTTTATCCGCATTTTTTACTGACGGACACCCCGATTCATTTTAAGGGCATCAATAATATCCTCTTTTTTTATTCACTACTAGAAAAGCGCGAGGATATATTGCGTCATGACATTATTCAGGGTACGACTTATACGCCGCTCGCCTTTCTTCGTTTTTCCAAGCCAGTGGTATCACATTTTGGTTCAACTACTGTCGGTTTCTTGCGAGCGGTTCCGAAAACAAATCATTTAGAAAATGGATGTAGCAATATTTTTCTCCGCTTAAAAAAATCAGGCGCGATTCGCGAACTCAATATAAAAACACGCCGACCGCTTAATGATATCGCCTCCATTGAACAGTATGCGGCGGAGCGCGCAGATTATGTCATCGCTACCTCAGAAATAGTAAAAAAAGATTTGGTAGCCGTTGGAATCGCCACTGAAAAAATTAAAGTGATTCATAACGCGATTGAGGACTATTGGTTTGAAACACCGAATGTTAATTTAAAAAACGAACCAGCCCTTATCTTTTTAGGCAGAATTGGGGAAGATCCGTTTACATTAAAGCTGAAAGGGGTTGATCGGCTCATTTGGCTTTTTGAGCGGTTTCCGGAAGTTGAGAAGTTTTCCATTGTGATGTCGCGCAACAAAAAGTTAGTAAAATGGATGGCAGATAATATTCCAAATCATTCCATAAATGCCAATACCGCAAAAGTCGATATTCCAAATTTGCTTGCCAAATATGCGGGCGGTATCGCGGTTTTAACTTCACGCTATGAAGGATTTTCTTTAAGTTTGATTGAAGCCATGTCGCAGGGTTTGGTTCCGGTCAGTTTTTCCGTTGGCGTGGCGCCGGAAATTATTCGTAACGGAGAAAACGGTTTTGTTGTACGCAATCTGGAGGAGGCCGAGGAGAAAATAAAAATTTTACTACACAACACCGCCTTGCGTCATCGTTTGGCGTTAGCCGCAAAAGAAACAGCAAAACAATTTAGGTCGGATATAATGATTGAAAAAACGATCGACTTATATAAAAAGATTTTGAATAAATAAAACTGTGGAAAATACTTTTAAAAAATCTTGAAAGACGGCGAACGAAAAGGATATTTTCGCGTCCTGCATGACGGCGCAAAAATTGAAGCTGGCTCTACCCCCAACCCCACTATTAATACAGTTAAAAAAATCGCGGACGCGCTCGCCTGCCCGCCTATGGAGGGGCGCTTCACTTGCTTGCCCGTCCGTAGCCGATAGGCGAAGGCGGGACGATTTAATGAAATAAAAATATGGCAGGCCAAGATCATAAAAGTTTAGCGCCAACCAACAAATCCCTAGACGAATCATCTGAAAAAAAGATTCTTCGTCAAAAAGTCCAAGAACTCAAGGGCGAGCTTCTTTTATTAACCGAAAAAGTTGAACAATTAAAAATTGATCTTGTTGTAATTAAGCAAGAATATGACATACGAATTGGCAGACTTTATCTACGAATGGACGAGCTTGATCTTGAGATTTTAAAATACAAGAAAATTGAAGATTTGCTAAAAAGAAACATTTCTCTTGAAGAAGCAAAAAAAATTATTGAAGAAACTCTAAAAGCAAGGCAAAAAACAATTGATGAAGAATATGCAAAATTAGATGAAGAAGAAGAAATCGTTGAAAAAAGAAAAAACATCCCTGAAAATGAAAAGGAAGAATTAAAAAAACTTTGGCAAGGCCTTGCCCACAAATATCATCCCGATTTAGCAAGAAACGATGAAGACAGGAAAAAGTACGAGGAAATAATGAAGAAGATCAATAAAACATACGCTGACGGAGATTTTGAAGCATTAAAAGCAATTGAGCAGGAACATATTGAAGATTCTGACAGCATTTCCGCCGAACTTTTAAAAACAAAGCTCCAAGATATTGAAAGTGCAATTATTCGCCTTAAAAAGGAATATTCAATGTTGAAAAAATCTGAATGGCAAGTTTGGAAAAACAATATTGAGGAAGCCAAAAAACAAGGTCGTGATTTATTGCTTGAGCTAGAGCAAAAACTGCTAGAAGATATATCCGCCAAAGAAGCGATTTTACAAGATTATCAAAAACAATATGGATCAAAATAAATCACTGCAAAAAATTGACCCTGAAAAATCGCTAAAAAAACTTAGTGAGGATTCAAGTTTAGCAAAAAGAGGTTTGCGCGATATTGGCATTTGGCCAAAAATTGAAGAATTATTTGAAAAATTAAAATCGCAATATGAAGCTAAAAAATATCAAGATTGCATAATCGCGGCTGAGGAAATTTTAAAAACTGACTCAAACCATTTTTTTACATTGTGTTATTATGGTCGTTCGCTTTTTCATCTTGAAAGATATGAAGAGGCATTAAAAATTTTTGATCGCTGTTTAGAAGAAGAAAACGAATACTATTTTATATGGTCATTTAGGGGCGATGTTAATTACAAATTAAATGATTATATTAATGCGGTAAGCGATTTTGACAAATCTTTAAGATTTGAACTTATTGAATTTTGGTATAAAGCGACCGGTGGAGCAAGAGAAGACAAGCACCCAGAATTACCACAATCCGCAGACGCGCTTGATAATCATATGTATTATTTTAATGATGATAATAAAGGGCTTGATGAAATTTGTTTTTTTAGAAAAGCTCTATTTTATCTCTCGACTAACTTTGAAACGTATCAAAAAGATGATGTCGGTATTAAAAGGGCCATTGAAGCACTAAAAGAAGTGATAAAGTTAAATCACGACAATTGGTTTGCAAAAAATAAACTTGTTGAAACTTTGCAATTATTAGCAGAAAAGCAAATAGGCAGCGATAACACGAAAGCACTTGCTAATATTGATGAAGCCTTGAATATAAGTCCAAGCGACACAAATCTTATAACAATAAAAGCCATTTTACTTCATGCTCTTGGGGACAAAGAAAGTGCGGCTGAGTGGATTGAAAAAGCTAAAATGATCCGCCTAGACGATGATGGGATAGAAAGTATTTATAAAAAAATACATAATTTAGAATAACTTATGACAGACGAACACCTACAACAATTGAATATTTTTTTAAAAATTAAAGATTATTCTTCTGCTATTAAATTTTTAGATGCAATTAAATCTAAATATGCAGAAGATTTAGATTATTTATATTTTTTAGTTCACATAAATAGGAAGTTTGCCCGTATAGACCATGCTGAACAAACGGGCCAAAAAGCAATCCTAAAATTCCCAGATTCGAGTCGATTAAATTTTGAAATAGGACTGATATATCAAATTAAAGGTGAATATAATAAAGCAATTCGTTATCTTCTAAAAGCATCTGAGGCACAAGAAGAAGATCTTTCTATTTCCGCAAGAGTTGATATTTTGAACAGCATAGCATTGACATACAAATTAAATGGTGATTTTTCAAATACGATTAAATATTATAACTTGGCATTAGACCGGCTTGCTCAAGGTATTTATGAAAATATTAAAAAAGAGCCATTGCGAGGAACCGATCTTAATGGAATGGAGTTTAATTATACTGGCGAAGAAAAAGAAGGTTGGGTTGATATGGCAACAAGAGTTGCTATTAAAAATGCGACCACTGACGAGGTAAGGGCGGTAAGATTTCCAACAGGAGAAACTGCTCAAAAAATTGTACAAGATAGCCCTGTAATTGGTGTTGCGATTTATGATGATAAAGATTCTAATCGCTATATACTTCCGGCATACTATAGTTCCTTTTATATTGACTTAAAATCAAATATTCATTATTCAAACATTTATAATAATATTGGAGTATTATTTTCTGAAGCTGACATGAGAAGTGAAGCAAAAAAATGTTTTGAAGAATCGATTAGATTTATTCCAAAAGGTGTTGAATTTGAAAATCCTTTCGTTGGTCTCAAAAATTTGGAATCAGACCACGATAAAAAATTTTATGTAGTGCCACAAACAGAAGAAGAAAATGAAGAAAACAGAAATAAAATTGAAGAGTTACGCGCAAAAGGATTACTGCAAAAACACGAAAAAACGTTTAAAATTAATGAAGACGGATCAATTACAGAAGACAAATAATAAGGAGTCTTGGCTTCGGGGCATTCACCCCCAGCCCCTCTGCCCCTACGCCAATAAGCTCCGCTAAGGTTGAACCTTAGCAGTCACGAAATTCCGAAGCGAAAGAACCATGAAAGATAAAAATAATTTACAAAATATCCCCAGCGTAGGCAAAAGCATCGCAGAAGATTTGCGAAATATTGGCATTCAAACAGTGGCGGACTTGAAAGGCAAGGATCCGGAAAAACTTTATGAAATGTCTAATCGTTTTGAAGGCAGAATTCAAGATCGGTGCTTGCTCTATGTTTGCCGCGAAGCAGTCTATTTTGCCGAAAATAAAAATCCCGATCCAGAAAAATTAAAATGGTGCCTGCCTGCCGGCAGGCAGGAAATTGGAAAGATAAATAAATTCTTATACTGAAAAAATTCAAGTTTGAAATAAGTTTTCCCAGCATAAACCCTTCTAATCAACTATTGCAACTTAAAAGATGCAAACCTGAGTAAGAAGGATATAATAATTAATATGACCGATACAATAGATTCAAATACCAGATTTTACATTGATATTGATCTTAAAACTAATGAAAACAATTAAAAAACAATTTAACAGCATAATTCTTCAGGGAAGTTCTTATGAAGTTGGTCACCTACAGGCAAAATTAATAAAAGATATTCCCGGTTGGGTAAGATTTGTTAAATCCGGCGGATCGAAATTTAACAATGAGGAATTCAAAAAAGCCCAAGACTTTTTCGAAAAAGTATGCCCCGGAATAAACGAAGAACTTCAGGGAATGGCAGACTATTTTAAGGTGACGGTGAGTCACATGTCGTTTTATTTTTACTCTTACCTGCAACCGCGTTGTAGTACTTTCAATGTCTTGCCCGGCAAATCAAAAGACCAACATGTATACGTTTGCCGAAATTATGATTTCAATTTTAAGATCGAAGACTACCGATTATGCTCCACCGAGATAACAGGCAAGTACAAGCATGTTGGTTTTTCAAATATGCTTTTTGGAAGAAATGAAGGGCTAAATGAGCATGGGCTCTGCGTGACCATGAGCTCGACCACTATTGGTGTTGGCGCCACAAAATGGTTTAGGCCACCAGCCATAGTGGGCGCGCAATATTGGCTAGTTGTAAGGGGGATTCTGGAAAATTGCAAAAGAGTTGAGGAAGCGATTGATTATCTCAATAATATTGAAATCGCCTTTAATATCAATCTGCTTTTAACTGACAAAGAAGGAAATACCTGCCTTGTCGAAACATTTGATGGACATAAAGCCATAAAAAAACTAGGCAAAGAAGGATTTTTGGGTTCAACCAATCACGCGCTTATTCCAAAAATTAAAAAACTTGTTGGCAAATCCATGAAGCATTCGGTGATCAGATACGCGGCTATTGAAAATTTATTCAAGACAAAAGACAGATTTTCTTTGGAAGATCTAAAAACATTTTGCTCCACAAAATATCCCGCTGGACTAACAACCTTGTTTTATCGGAAATTTCTCGGAACAGTCTACTCAATAATTTTTGATTTGACGGATGACAAAATGTTCGTCTGTTTCGGCTCGCCAAATATAAATACCTGGCAGGAAATCGATATAAGCAAACTATCTAAAGCCGTTTATCCCTGCGAATATATCGAAGAGTCGCCGCCAAAAGATTTTATGGAATTAGTAAAATAAATGGTTGGCTGCCCGAGAAAAACTAAGCTCCGCTAATAAGCTCCGCTAAGGTTGAACCTTAGCAGTCCCGATCCAGAAAAATTAAAATGGTGCCTGCCGGCAGGCAGGGAATTGGAAAGATAGAGATAGATAAATATTAGGAGCTTGTCTAGAACAGCATAAACATTTATGCTGATAATATGGCAAGCAAGTTAATACCAAAGAGCAAATTAACCAATAGGCAGATAGGTCAAACTATAG
>Ga0116157_10004784_pt1 | contig 12589 bp, 8 predicted proteins | sample AD_UKC048_MetaG_FD_89882 | JGI IMG/M metagenome (GOLD analysis project Ga0116157, IMG submission 89882) | Active sludge microbial communities of municipal wastewater-treating anaerobic digesters from USA - AD_UKC048_MetaG | ecosystem: Engineered > Bioreactor > Anaerobic > Digestate | place: USA... | reverse complement strand
TACGCCATATCCACAAGGTGTACCATCGCCACATATGGGTCCTGTCCACCAGGCGCCGCAGACTGTCCCGTGATTGTGTTCGTATATATTGCCTTTTATATCATTTACATTATAGTGCGTATGGCCCGACATGATGTGTACTTTCCGGTCGCCGAGTATTGTATAGAGATCCAGGTTGTTTTTCACGCCGCTGTGAACAGGGATATGCAGACAAAGAATCACCAGGTGATCTTTCGGTACAAAAGACAGATCCTTTTTCAGCCAGTCCAGTTGGTTTTGGGTCACAAATCCATCGTATTCCCGTTCCTTACCCAGGTAACGTACATCATCCATGACCACATAGTGTGCTTTGCCCCGGTTGAAGGAATAATAAGTGGGGCCATAGGTTTCCTGGAAACTGTCATCAGAAACCGAATCGTCCCCTTTATTATAATCCATATCATGATTGCCCAGGCATTGGAAAAAGGGGATGTTCATCTGAGCGACGGCTTTATCGTATGCCGCGAAAAGGCCCAGTTCATCCCATACAATATCTCCGACGGCAATACCGTGAAACAAAGTACCTGATCCTGCCCCAGCCACCAGTCGCTGCACATCAGGTACGGATTCCGTCATCATTTTTTCAACATCTGATTTGTTTTTTACCTGTGGATCCGCCCAGATGATAAACCGGTGCTCGTTGTCATCCTGGCTCAGACGAACCAATTCGAAATCAGCTGAGCGGCGGTTCAATTTGTTGACGGATATATAGTGTCTTGAAATTCCCTGTTCCTGATTAAAGGCATAGCCGGCCGGCGTTGACATAAAAACACTGCTGGCTGCTGCATGCAGACTGAGTTCATAACGACCTTTGTTGTCTGTGGTAACGACGGAATATCCATCGCTGATTACTACGCCGGCGATTCCTTTGCCTTTCGCCCTGACCTTTCCTTTTATGATCCGGCCACTATTGCTGAAAGCAGCGGAGGTGACCAGTGGAGTCAGCAACACCCCACCGGTGATCCATCCGATTTGCTGAATAAAAAATCTTCTTTTCATATTGCTGGTTCAGTTGTTTAAAAAAAGGCTGACTTTATTATCTAAGGTCAGCCTCTTCCGGAAACTCATCAATTTATTTTTCCCACCATACTTTCACATTAATATTATCACCACCCATTCCGGTTACGGCTTCATTGTATTTATCCGGGTTGCTCACTTTTACTGAAATGGGATACATGAACCGGGAAGGCATCACGCCGTTGTTCAGCATACCGGCGGCTACCGGCAGTGTGGGATAACCGGTACGACGGTATTCAAACCACTGCTGATAATCCACAAAAATCTGGGAATAATATTTCTGTAACAGGATCCGTTCCAGTGTGCCATTATAAGCGGCAAATGTATTGGTGAAATAATCGGCAGGCATGGTAACAGTCCATTGTTCCATGGCCGCTTTCACTGCTTTTTCATAAGCTGTTTTTGCTCCTGTATTATTTCCGGCTTTCCATTCTGCTTCGGCCCTGATGAATTCCACTTCTGAATAAGGAAATAAGGGCACAATCATCGGTGCAGTGACCAGCGCCACAAGCAGGTTGGAAGGAGTATAGGTAAACTGACTTTCATTTCCGGCATAGCCGTGAGGAATACCGGCATATCCGATGTTTGGGAAAGGGGAAGTGAGACTCTTTGCCTGTGAACAGAATTTTGCCCTGCGGGGATCATTCATGGCATTCAGGCTATCCAGGAAAAATTTACCGGCCGCACGGAAAGTGGTGAAATCGATCGGGCGTCCCCAGGGAGACATGAGCGGGGTAATACCGGTCAAATTGACTACCGCTGCTTCTGCATTACTGGCAAATACCGGGTATTGGGTGGGATTGTTCAGGATGGCCCTGATTTTTGTATACACATCCAGTTCTGTTCTCTTGGACAAACGGAGGAGGAGTCGGAGTTGCAGGGAGTTACAGAATTTTTTCCAACGGCTCACATTATTGGCAAACAGAATTTCGGTTCCATACAACATGGTTCGGCTGCTGTTAAAAAGTTTATTGGCCGAATCCAGGTCACTGATCAGTTTAGGATAAATGGTGGATTGCTTATCAAAAACCGGGTAGAATACCTGTTCATTGCCTTTGAGTGCTTCTGTATAGGGAATATCACCAAAGCAGTCGGTCAGGTTTGAAGTCACCCAGGCATTCAACGTCATGGCGATGGCCTGGTAATTAGGGTCCTGGGCCGTTACGGAAGCTTCATACATTTCTTTGATATTCTTCATCCACCTGAAGTAGGTATTCCAGGTACTGTTGCCGGTGTTTTCAGTTATATCATACCGGTGAATACCACCTGTAGAACTGGGAAATGGCAACATGACCTGCATCAGGTTAAAAGTGATGCCATCCGCTTGTCTCATATTGAAAGAAGCCACTTCGTACAATATGGGATTCAGGAGTGTACCCGGACTGATCGCTTCAATCCGGTTAGGGTCTGTATTTACTTCTGTAAAGTTTTTAGTGCAGGCACTGAACAGGAAACTGATTCCGGTTATAAGGGCCGTTATTTTATGGAGTGCTTTCATCAGATTATTTTTTAAAGTCAGCAGATCAGAATTTAAGGGTCAGGTTAACGCCCATCGTGCGGGTAGAGGGAAGTTGTCCCATTTCTACACCGGGTAAAAGAGTGGAGCCGTTTAATGCAGCGGTTTCGGGGTCAAAAATGGGAAAGCTGGTAAACAACAGCAGGTCACGGCCATATACAGCGAAAGTGGCCTGGCGGATAAATGATTTACCAAGTAAACGTTTGGGCAGAGAGTATTCGATCCGTGCTTCCCGGAGTTTCAGGTAAGAAGCATCAAAGGAGTTGGCTTCCACATTGGCCCGGCGGTAATATTCGGTGAAATAATCAACGGGTAATACTTTGGTAGTATTCTCGTTATAACGACCCCCACCTGCATCCACCACGCCATTCCCGATAATGAAGTTTTCTTCCCTGCCAAGCAATGTATGTTTCAGTTTACCCTGCTCAGTCATTTTATGGTGTGTCTGGGAATAAATGATTCCACCATATGATCCATCCAGCAGGAAGCTGAAGCGGAAGTCATGGTACCGGAATTCATTCTGAATACCCCCTTTCCAGTCGGCAAAGGCAGAACCGATATACTGAATATCCGTCGGACGTGCGGGAAGACCATTGGTGCCATAAACGATCTGGCCATCGGGTGAACGGACAAATCCGAATCCATAAATATCACCGGTACTGCCCCCTACTTTGGCAATCAGGGTGGCATTACCTCCGGTTCCGATGATCTGGTTGTCTTCACCGCCGAGATCTTCAGCCAGGGAGAGTACCCGGTTTTTATTTTTTGACCAGTTGATCGTGGTGTTCCAGGTAAAATTTTTCGAGCTGATATTTTTGCTGTTTAACACTATTTCCACCCCGCGGTTACGGACTTTACCGGAGTTCATAAATGCGGCGGAATATCCTGTCGCCCAGTTCATCGGTACCTGTACGATCTGGTTCTCCGTTTCACTGTTATAGAATGTAAAGTCCAGCCCGATCCTGTTTTTCAGGAAACGGATATCCAGACCCGCTTCATAGCTCGTAGAGATCTCCGGCTTCAGACGGGCATTGTAAAGAATCGTTTCCACTGATCCTGAACTGGCAAATTCGCTGGTGCCATAATATTTCTGGGTTTGGTAAGGATCCGCGTCATTACCGGCTTTGGCAGCAGATAAGCGAAGTTTAGCATAGGAAACTGTGGCGGGTAAACGGAAAATATCACTGAGAATAAAACTCATATTAACCGAAGGATAGAAAAAAGACCAGTTACTGGAAGGAAGGGTACTTGACCAATCGTTGCGGGCGGTTAAATCCAGGAAATATTTATCCTTAAATCCGATTGCAGCCAGTCCGTATAAACTGTTTACATTATAATTTTTATCCGTCACTTTCACCTGGGCGGAAGCAAGGCCATTATTCAGCTTGAATACACCCGGGATGACCAGTCCGTCGATATAGCTGTCGACCCGGTTATAGCGGTGAACCATTTTATTACCCCCTGCTGAAACTGACAGGGTGAAATCTTTTTTAAATTTATTTTTATAGGTCAGCAGGAAGTCGGTATTGGATTCAAAATCGCTGATTGCCTGTTCCTTGTAATATCCTTTGAGGTAATTGGCCGTACTGAAGGGACGGCGTTGGTTTCTTTCCTCATCAATCAGGTTGATACCGGATCGGACCATCAGTTCCAGTTTTTTCGTGATTTCATATGAAGCGGAGGCACTCCCCACGATATTGTGATTCTGGATGCCATTGGTCATTTCATACGTAATCAGGAACGGGTTATCAATGAAAGAACTGAATGGATGAATCTGGTCTACCTGCTCAAATCCTTTTTTCCAGATATCGCGATACCAGTTCAGGTCCACATTCGGATTCTGGAAGATCATGAAATAAGCGATGGACTGGTTGTTGTAGCCAGTAGCAGGCAGATTGTCGCTGTTTTTGTTTGTATAACTGATTTTGGTATTGATCTTCAGTTTGTCGGATACTTTATAGCTGGTACCGGTCTGAACCGTGATCCGCTCATAGCCGGTATTCGGCATAATCCATTCATTTTTTGAATGGGTCAGTGATAAACGGGCAGAACCTTTATCATTTCCACCCTCCAGTGAAACACTGTTGGTAATGGTACTACCCGTTCTCCAGAATCCTTTAATATTATCCTCATACGGCCGCCATAGGGTTCGGTCATTCCCGCGACCCTGGTTAACCGGATCATATTGATAATACATTTGATTGTCAAAGCGGGGACCATAAGCGCTACTGGTACCGCTGGTACTGGCTCCGTCGCCAGTGGCACCATAGGAGTAATATTTCTGTCCGAAGCTGTTCAGGGCCCTGCCGGTACCCTGGCCGTATTCATATTGGTAATCAGGCCAGCGCAGCACGGTCTGGTAGCTTATATTGGAATTGAAAGTGACGCCGATTCCTTTATCCTTTTTATTACCTGTTTTGGTGGTAATAAGTATGGCGCCGTTACTGGCCCGGCTGCCATACAAGGCGGTGGCACCCGGACCTTTCAGGATAGTGATATTTTCAATATCATCCGGATTGATATCATTAATATTATTGCCAAAATCAACAGGTACATCGTTTCCGGAACCGGCCCCATAGGCATTATTCACTCCGGAACTGGTCATATTCTTGTTACTCATTGGCACCCCGTCGAGCACAATCAGGGCATTATTGTTATTGGGATTCAGCGACACATCGCCTCTTAGTGTGATTTTTGTAGAGTTAATGGGTCCTGAGCCGGACGACAACATTTGCAGCCCCGCCACTTTACCCGATAAGGCACTGGACCAGTTATTGGAACGGGCATCGGTGAGTTCTTCGGCTTTGATCTGTTGCTGAGCGTAGCCAAGGGCTTTCTGCTGCCGACTAATACCCAATGCTGTAACTACTACTCCTTCCATCTCTTTGCTGCTTTCTTCCAGTTTGATGATGAGGTTGTTTTTTTTATCGATTTTATTTTCGGCAGAACTAAAACCTACGGCAGACACCACCAGGATTTGATTTTCATTCACCTGAAGGCTGAACTCCCCTTTATCATTGGTGGATGTCCCCAGTTTGGTGCCTTTTATTGTAACTGTTGCACCCGCTACAGGTGCATTGTCTTTTGCGTTTATCACTTTTCCGGAAACCGGTTTTTGCTGTCCCATACTGTATAGGGACAACTGCAATAAAAATAACAGGAAGATAGCTGGCAGGGTCAGAGAAAAAAATCTCTGCCTGAATGAGGATCTTGTTCTCATACTGGTTAGTTAAGCAGTTAAAAAATAAAATTGGCAGCGAAGTTGTACAGTGAGTGGATGATACCTGGTCACTGATTGAGTGGCAAAAGAATACTATAATCTTCTTATAATGGGAAAGGAAAGGTTATCGGATTATTAACTAAAGATGAAGGGAATGTAAACAGAATAGTTCTTTCAATATTTTTTTATTCCTCTGTGGATTATGAAGTAGGATGTTTTACACTATGTAATTTAAAAATCAGAAACTCACCCTGAAACTCCCGAATACGCCGAAAGAACGGTCGCCGGTTTTTTGTAATGTAGAGGGGAATAAGCGCCAGACAAAATCAATCCGGAATACTTTCAGGATATTGTCGACCCCGGTACCAAGTTCCATATAGGTTTTGCCATCGAGTGACTGAAAAGTATGTCCTTGTTTATAATTAAGGGCTTTGTTCGGGGCCGAGAGACTGCCCCAGAGTGTTTTGGCGGTCCAGAACTGACGCCAGCGGAGTTTGGGTAAGAAGCGGAAGATGCCGTTGCCGATATTATGTTCGATATTGATCCCGGCGTATTCATCATGAATGAATTCCCAGCGGTTCATCATATTAAAGGCATATTTATTATAATAGTACAATTCATTGCCCGGCGCTATATCCAGTAAAGTGTAGGGGATGGTGCCAAAGGTTTTTCCTCCATATACATACCAGGAGATATTGCCAAAGGGAGGTACTTTAAAATAATCAGAGATACTGGCTGATACCTTCGTGTATTTATAACTGCTTTTCAGCACCCCCGGAAATCCCCGGGTGATGTAGATTTCGCCGATCGGATAGATACTCCCGAGACTGCTCCGGTAAAAATGGCTTTCGAGAAAACGTTCCAGATAGGCAAAACGTAAGCGCACCGACACTTCAAAACTGGTCAGTGGTTTTCCGCTGGCGGTAGCCCGGAATGAATCTATTGGTACCAGGTTGCGAAGAGGGAGTGTGGATTTATGCGAGACGGTGATCCGGTTCGACATCCAGGAGAAAGTCTCTTTAAAGAACTCGATCTTCTTTTCATTCACCTTAATGTTTTTTACCGGGATCCCTTTTTTACGGATGGCCAGGGCGAATATATTGTCTTGTGATACTTCCCCATAATAGTTCTGTCCCCAATCCAGGTCATTGGTAAATGAACCATAGAGATACATCCTCGGATCTTTCTTTGGCAGGTAGAATATTTCGCCCATCCCTTTCAGGTGCTTATCACCAAAGCCATAAGCGAGGTAGCCATGCAGTTTAATCTTTTTATCAAAATGTTTGTTGGTGCCCAGATCAAAGCGCATCCGGAATCCTTCCCACCCGTTGGACGTGATCCAGTTGAACCAGGGGCCGATCTGGTAGTTGCCGATATCTTTATAACCCGTTCCGATAAAGGCCATAGTTTTCGTGAATCGCTGGAACACGGGCGCATTGGTCAGGGTATCGATCATCCTGATGATACTGCTTTCCGTTTTGCTCAGTGGTTCATGACGTTCCACGGCCCAGAACTCCTTTGTTTTTTTACCGGCTTCTGACAGGGTGATGATTTCTTCGAGGATTTTGTTTTTGCTGAGTTCATTCAGCACACTGCTGTCATTGACCACAATATGGTCATAGGTGGTGGTCTTTCTCCCGATAAATCCGGGCCGGTCTTTCCCGGCGGGGGACACATCGGCCACAAACTTATCCTTTGACAGGAACCAGGTGCTGTCATTGATTTGTTTGTATTCCTGGATCAGGCTCAGGTTTTCAATAAAATTTACATTGGCTTCCTTGCCCAGGCGGAGGTTCATCCGCTGGATGGCAAAACTGCCCACATGTACCCAGCAATCGCCTTCAAAAGTATCGCCACCTTTTCGGCGGGGAGTGAATACCAGGTGGAAATAGCGTTTATTGGCAATTACCTGGGTATCTACCACCCGGTAGTTGTAATAATAGTCACCGTTATCGCTGATCGGGCTCACGAATTGTTTGTCAAATACCGGGATAAAGTTGTTGTACACATTTACTACCTGGTCCATGCCGCCCAGCATTTTAGAGACACTTTCATTTTTTACCCCGTTAGTATTATAGGCTTTGATGATCTCCCTTCTTTTCTTCGGGGACTTCTGGTAGTAATAATCGGAGAGCGCTTCGGTGAGGTAAGTAGGCAGGTATTTGATACCTTCTGACGTGTCAATATTCTGGTTGATCAGTTCGCTAATCGGTTTGAGTGGTTTGAACCGGCCGAATTTTTCAAAATTGATGTTCTTCAGGTCCAGTTCGAGTTTGTTGTATAACTCGTAGGAAAAATTATCAAACCGATATCGGTCATTAAAAGGTTTGTTTTGCACGATTTTACGCCAGACTAATAACCCTTTGTTCACCTTTACTTTCAACTGGGCCCCCTCATTAAAGGTTCCTCTTTCCATCAGTATGGAAAAGGAGGAAGAATCCCGTAGGTTATTTAGAATCAGGCTGAAGGGTTGGTAACCCACACAAGTGATCAGCAGGGTATCGGAGGGGAGTTTAGACAGGTAGAAGCTGAATTGGCCGGAAGAGTCGGTTAGTTTACCGATCGTGCTGTTTTTAAAAAGGATGGAGGCAAAGGGGACCGGTTCTTCGCTGTGGGCATCCCGGACCAGGCCATGGATGATTTTTGTTTGTCCGCCTGCTGGTATAGTAGCCAGGGACAATAGCAGGAATATTACATAAGATACCAACAGTTTCGGTCGCTTCATAGAGCCGTAAAAATACATCGCCTATGGTTATAGTCATATGTTAAAATCGGTGAAAGGGCAGAAAGAGCCGGAAAAAATTTGGAAGGTTGGGGAATTTTCACATACTTTGTATTACAAAGTGCTTTTTATGGAAGAAAAATTACCCGGAACCAACTCCTTAAATGACCTCAATGATATCCGCCGGATCATGGAAAGGTCGAGTCGATTTGTATCACTCAGCGGATTGAGCGGGGTGGCGGCTGGCATATGTGCCATTGGAGGGGCATTCATAGCCAATAGTTATTTCAGCAATTATTATGGGGTCTACAACAGCCGGGGATTTACCACGGGGGATGAGTTTAGTCAGTTGAAACTAAGACTGATCCTTTTGGGGGGAGTAGTTTTTCTAATGGCCTTTGCTTCTTCTTATTATTTAACCTGGCGTAAGGCCCGTAAGGCGGGACTACCGGTATGGGATCATACATCGAAGCGCCTGGCCTGGAATATGATGGTGCCGTTGATGGCGGGTGGTGCTTTTATTATTGGTATGCTGCGCTATGATGTCTGGATTTTTGTGGCGCCGGCCTGCCTGGTATTTTACGGGCTGGCCCTGGTGAATGCGAGTAAATACACCCTTTCCGATATCCGTTACCTGGGTTATTGTGAAATTGTACTCGGGACCATCAATATGCTCTATCCCGGTTATGGTCTATGGTTCTGGGCGGCAGGTTTTGGGGTGCTGCATATTATCTATGGTGTGATCATGTGGAATAAATACGAACGAAATAACTGAGCATAGAACTTTACGACATGAAAAATCCGATCACCGGTTTAAATAAAGTTTTTGACAACCGCATCCGGCTGGGGGTGATGAGTGTGCTCATGGTCAATGAGGAGATCAGTTTCAACGACCTCAAGCAGCTGCTGGAAGTGACGGATGGCAACCTGGCCACTCACCTGGTGAACCTGGAGGAGAATGGGTTTATTAAAGTGCATAAAGGATTTATCGGAAGGAAAACCAATACCACCTATTCCATTACCCGGCAGGGGGAGAAAGCGTTCTCGGATCATATATCGGCATTGGAAAACATGATTAAAGGAGTTAAATAGTATGGGATTGTTTATTGTAATTGTGTTTTTCTTTGGATCTGTCGGGTTGTATGCCCTGGCGGATCTGATCAGTGTGATCAATAATAATGAAAGAGCAGGCGGTGCCTTTTTTTTCAGGAGTTTCGAATTCTCAGTAGTTATTCTTCTGCCACTACTTTTTCTATCTTTATTTGACATAGGTGAAAAGAATGATTGTTGTTCCGATTCCGCTTTTTTTTCACCGGCACACCGTTTATCGGTATATGTCCTTATCTTATTATGCAGCGCTGCTTATTATTATTCTTCGTTGCGTAAGCGCACCGCACCCCCTTTGATCGAGCTGGCCGTTAATGCATTATTGAGTGTAGCTCTTATTTTATGTGTTCTGATCGCCATGCAGGCAAGGGAAACGCTTATGTGGATAGGCGGAATACCGGCAATCATGTTTTTTTATATTGGCCAGATGATTATTAATCATCGTATGCTGTTGGTTGAAACAGAAGATCAGCTTACACCTGTACAGGAGCCTTATAGTAAAGCCATCTTGTTGATTTTAAAATCCAATGTTTTTATCAAATTCCCTTTACTGCTTGTAATTTCTGTGCCATTGCTTTTATTTCTTTCACTGGTTTTATATGTCTTCGGTCAGCGCCCCGATTCAGCCATCCGGGCCTTTACGGAAACTTATAAGCATGGATTTTCGCAATGGGATTACCAATGCGAAAATGTAGAATGTGGCGGGCATTATCTCTGTTCGGTGGCCGCCAACGGGCATCCAAGTGTAGTTAAACCAGTAAGAATTGGTAAACGACACGGACACTATATTATCTGTAACCGCCAATTACTGGTGTCAAATGCCTTTGAAGAATTGATCCAGGAGAAATGGCCGGCTTTGCACCGGATCATCCGGAAACAGTACGATAAAGTGGGGGATATGGTACACCGGAATTATAATGTGTACAGTAAAAAATGGGTGGCTGATATGGTATACGTAATCATGAAACCCGCAGAATGGGCGTTCCTGTTGGTACTGTATCTGGCCGACCGGAAACCGGAGCAACGGATCGCCCGTCAGTATGCTCCCTGGGACTGAGTTTTTTTTTGTTTTTATACTTTGAAATACAAAGTGCTTTTTATTATGAATAACCTAATTATTATCAGACGCTGGATTATCTTTTTTATTGTATGTCTCGTTGTCAGCGGGGCCACCGCCATACCTGCTGAAAGTGAATTGCAACTGGCTACCAGGCTGATCCCCAGAGGTACCGCTATTGGCGACTGGCTGGATAAAGTTTACATGTCAGTGGTACATCAAAATCAGCAGGCCCCCTTTCTGGCTTACGGCTATGATTGGCTGGCCTTTGCCCATTTCGCATTGGCTATTCTCTTTATAGGTCCGTTAAAGGACCCCGTGAAGAACACCTGGGTGATCGAGTTCGGTATGATCGCCTGCGCCCTGGTGATTCCCTTTGCCCTGGTGGCCGGTTATATGCGCGGACTTCCGCTCTGGTGGAGATTGGTGGATTGCTCCTTTGGGGTGATCGGGTTTATTCCGCTGCTGATTGTGCGCCGGAAGATTGATCTGCTGGAAGCGGAAGAAGAATGCTCCATCTAAACAACAAACGTCAAACAACAAACAATTAATAATAGTATCATGGAAACATTCGAAACCATCAAATCAGAAACCCCTTTATGGGATAAAGGGAAATTATTTATCAAATCCATCGTGATCTTCGGTATTGCACTCTTTCTCTGGGTGCCCACTTTTTTCATCATGGGGATGGTGAAAGAACGGGAAGGCCGGCAGAAAGAAGCGATCGTGGATATCAGCAGTAAATGGGCAGGCAAACAAACCGTTACCGGACCACTGCTAATGCTGCCTTATCGCGAGTTTGTCAGTCTGGCAAATGGGGGCACAAGCGTGGAAAAGAACTATGCGTACTTCATGGCCGATAAAATGGAGATCAGTTCATCTGTATCGCCGGATAAACGAAAACGGGGTATCTATGAAGTGGCGGTCTATAAAAGTGAGGTTAACCTCAAGGGGAATTTTGCTTCGATCCCCTGGCAGAAACTGGAGATACCCAAAGAACAGATTGACTTTAATGAGGCAAAACTGGTCTTTAAGATCGGCGATGCGGTGCGGGGAATCAATGAAGACCTGTTTGTAAAATGGAAGGAGAGCAGTTATACATTTACCCAACAGGCCACCGGGGAGGCACAACTGGAAGAAGCTTTTGTGGCCCCGATACCACTTACGGAGGAGAGTGCAGCCATACCTGCTGAATTCAGTATGCAATTTTCCATGAACGGATCCGGTCAGTTATTATTTGCCACGGCGGCAAGGGAAAATAAAATTCAATTACGATCCAACTGGCCCGATCCCGCTTTTACCGGCATCAAATTGCCCGATACCCGGCAAGTCAATGACAGCGGCTTTACGGCCAGCTGGAAATACCTCAACCGGAGTGTGCCCCAGGTATGGAAGAATAGTTTTTATAATCTGAGTAATACCACAGTTGGTGCTGACCTGCTGATCCCGGTGGATACCTATGATAAAACGGAACGGTCCGTGAAGTATGCGCTGCTTTGTATCATGCTCACTTTTGCGGCCTTCTTCCTGGTAGAGACGATTTATAAACGCTCCCTGCACCTGGTGCAATACGGACTGGCCGGTCTGGCCCTGGTCCTCTTTTATACCCTACTCTTATCCATTTCAGAATATACAGGGTTTAACCTGGCTTATGCCATTGCCGGTGTATCCACAATCGGGATGATCGGCTGGTTTGTGGGCAGTGTGCTCCGTTCATCAAAACTGGCCCTCTTTATCAGCATGGTGCTTTCAGTAGTGTATGCTTACATCTTTACGATTATCCAATTGCAGGACTATGCCTTGCTGATGGGCAGTATCGGGTTGTTTGTAGCGCTGGGAGTGATAATGTATTTTTCGAGGAAACTAGATTGGTAATTATCAATGTGCCAATATGCCAATGTGCCAATTATG
>Ga0116157_10004783_pt1 | contig 12589 bp, 11 predicted proteins | sample AD_UKC048_MetaG_FD_89882 | JGI IMG/M metagenome (GOLD analysis project Ga0116157, IMG submission 89882) | Active sludge microbial communities of municipal wastewater-treating anaerobic digesters from USA - AD_UKC048_MetaG | ecosystem: Engineered > Bioreactor > Anaerobic > Digestate | place: USA... | reverse complement strand
GGCGATTTGCAGTAGCCCGATGCCTCCTGCCCCTGTTTGGAAGGCGAAGGTCAGTGGGGTCACAACGTCCTTTCCCAGTCCGTAGGAAACGAAACCTTGCTTCGCATCCGGCTCGGCGCGCGACAGACCCACAGCGCCTGATTCCAAAGCCGCCTTCAATGCCGCTTCCACCGGCCTGTCCCACAAGCCGGGCGGCACGGAACTCAGTTTGGGTGCGGCCCACAAGTCCCAAGTCTGATTGTGGGCAAACGCGAGCAGATCGACTCCCTGCGCGGCGAGCCAGTGAAAAAACTGTTCTTCGCCCGCCTTCTCAATCTCGACGGGCACTTCGATTTCCCGGCCGTTATCGAGGTCTTCGCCCCTGATCGGCCTTTGCACCGCCACGGAATAGAGCACACGCTCGATCACCGGCCCAAAGGCCATCACGCCGACTGGCGCATTGTCGTTGACGCCCGCCCCGCCTGCAGGCGCGTCGGCGCTCGGGTTGACGGAGACGGCCTCCACGAGGTCGGTCGAGGCAGCCTGCTGGGCCTTCATTCTGGCCCGAGCGAGCGTCGGCAGCGTGATGCTGAGCAGGGTGAGGAACAACGGAATCAGGAACAACGCCAGCAACACGAGAGCCACCGCCACCGCAAAGCGCCGCCAGAACCGGTCTGGAACCGACACCGGCGGGGCGACACCGGCAGCCGCGACGGCCTCGAGCCGGTGACCCCGCCCGAATGCCTGCCGCACCTCACGACGACTGAGCACCACCAGCGACCAGATGCCGACCGGCAGACCGATGATGTTTCCCGGGGTGATCAGTATGGCGAGGATGCTGCCGATCACAGCGGTGCTGTAGGCTTCGAGCCGGCGCATTTTCAGCGCCGCGAATATGATGAAACTGCTCAGTCCGAGCGCAGCCAGCAACGAGAGCAGCATTGGCGCGGTCGGCTGCCCACTGGGACTCCTGGCCCAGGCGATCGCCAGCACGATCATGGGGATCGCAATCCAGTTGAGAATGCCTGTGGCCAGCAGCCAACTCGCCGGGCTTCTGACCTCCTCGAAGGCCTTGGACGCGGCGAGTGCATCGACCGGCGGAGTCGCGCCACCCGGTGTGCGGGCGATCGTCTCGACGTCCATCTTGATTTCGCTGGCGTGCTGGTAGCGGCGTTCGGGTTCCTTCTCGAGCGTGTGCAAGACCACTTCATCCAGACGCACGTCCAGTTGCGCCCTCTTCGAAGGCGGCTGGAATCTGCCCAGCGGCAGTTCGCCCGTGAGCATCTCGTAGAAGACCACACCCAGCGAATAGATGTCCGCGCGATGATCCACCGCTTGCGGATGTTCCACCTGTTCCGGCGCCATGTAGTGCGGCGTGCCCAGCACTTGGTCCTGGGTGAGCGGCATCGTCGTGCGATCCGAGTCCACAGCCGGCCCGCCTCCTTCGGCCTGGGCGGCGTCCGCCTGTCCGGCTTCGCCAACGATCTTCGCAATGCCGAAATCGGCGATCTTCACCCGGCCCTTCTTGTCGAGCAGGATGTTCTCCGGCTTGATGTCGCGGTGCACGACCCCTTCGTCGTGGGCGAACTGGAGCGCCTCGCAAATCTGCGGCACGATCCGCAGCGCCTCCCGCGGCGCCAACCGCCGCTCCTGCACCAACCGCCGCAACGTAACGCCCTCGACATACTCCATCACGAAATACGGCATGCCCCCCGCCTGGCCGAATTCGTAGACCGCCACAATGTTGGGGTGGTTCAGCCGGGCCAGGGCGCGCGCCTCGCGGTTGAACCGGTGGGCGAATCCGGTTTGCCCGGTGGCCTGCGGCGGCAGGATTTTCAGCGCGACCCAGCGGTCCAGTGTCGGCTGACGCGCCTTGTAGACCGCTCCCATCCCGCCCTGTCCCAGCAACTCCGCAATCTCGAATTGCGGAAACAACTTCGCCATCTGCCCCAGCGACGGCGGCGTGAAAGCGGGCTGGCGAGTCTTCCCGCCCGGCTCGGGCGCAACGCCCGTGCCAAACCCGGAGCGCATCAGGCACTCGGGACATAATCCGTGCGGCGAATCCGGCGCGAGGGGGCGGCCACAATTGGGACAGGTGCATTGGGTGTTCATAGCTTTGTTTCCACCTCTTTCTTAAGAAAGCGCGGCGTCAGGTTACAGCATCCGATGCTCCCGCCCAACCAAGGCCCTGTCTCCAACGGCCTCTTCATCTCCCGGCCAGGACATGAAACAGATGCCGCATCTCGGCATCCACGTCCTCGGTCGAGGCGACGGTCTGGGCGATTTCAGCGCGCAGCAGTTCGCGATACCGCTGGCGCAGGCGGTGCACCGCCACCTTGACCGCGCCTTCGCTCAGACCGGTCGCGCCCGCGATCTGCCCGTAGGGGAGTGACGCGCTCTCGCCCGCCAGGCACGGCTTGAGCCTGGCGAACAGGGCGGCCTTTCCCTCGGTCTGCTGCTCGGCTTCGAGCCGCCGCAACACCTCATCGAGCAGCGCGATGGCCCAGCGGCGTTCGAAGGCCTGCTCGGGCGTCCGCGGATCCGCCGGCTCGAGGCCGTAGCGCGTCTCGGCAGTGTCCAATTGCAGCGGGAGCGTCAGCGCGCCACCCCCCCGTTTTTGGGCGCGCGCCTTGTCCCATGCGTTGGCCAGAAAACGATCGAGCGCCACGAGCAGGAAGGTCCGGAAACGCCCGCACGCCCGATCCGCCCGTGCGAGCCATTGGCGCTCGAGCAACCGCGCGAAAAACTCCTGCGTCAGATCCTGCGCGTCCTCGGGCGTATGACCGCGCCGGCGGACGTGGGCATAGAGGGGATACCAGTAGACCCGGCAGAGCTGTTCAAGGGCGTTGCGCGACTCGCTGGTCTCGTTGCAGCCCGTCGCGACCACCACCGACCAATGCGTCGTAACGAAGGCCGCCCGGCGCGGCGCTTCACTCCCGGTCGGAGCGGTCTCCGGAGTGTCAGCTTGAGGCGACGTGGTCACTCGGCCGTCGATCGTTACCCGGCATCCGAAGCGACGCCCGCAGAGGACGATGGGCTACTTGGGGCGGGTGCGCCCGGTTCGGTCCCCGCCTTCGCCACCCGGTCGGCGGAAGGAGGGGAGGAAAGCGCCTCGGACGCGGATCGTCCACGGGGCGAATCGGGCGAACCAGGCGGCGGGTAGACGACTGACCCGCGCATCTGCCGCTCCTGTTCGGGCGTGAAATTGGGAAACGGCAGGCACCCCTGTTCGCGCCACTGGCGCACGCGGGCCTCGACGATCTGGGCCTGCGCAACGTCCGGACCCTCGTCTCGGGTGAAATAGAGCGTCTGCGACGGGAACGCAAAACCAGTGCCGCTCTCCTTCACCACATCCATGATCCGCAGGAAAACGTCTTCCCGAATCCCCAGAAACTCGGGCCAGTCCTGAGTCGTCGCATAGGCAAACACCTCGATGTCCAGAGACGACGCCCCGAAGCCGACAAACCGCGCCCGCACCCCCTCCGGGTCGATCCGCGGATGACTGAGCAGGAGTTCGCGCGTTCGGGCCAGCAGGTAGCGCAGTTGTTCCGGGCTGGTCTCGTATCGGACGCCCAGGACGCACTTGATCAACATCCGGTCGCGCTGGCTCAGGTTGACCACTGGCATTCTCGAAAGCGCAACATTGGGAATCGTCGTCAATGTCCGATCCACACCGCGAATCCGCGTCGACCGGATTCCGATGCTCTCGACTCTCCCGAGATCGGACCCGTATTGGCAGACGTCGCCGACGCGAATCGGCTTGTCGGCGAACAGGCTCAGGCCGCCGATCAGGTTCTCGATCGTCGGTTGGGCCGCCAACGCGATGGCCAACCCGCCCACACCCAGTCCCGCGATAATCCCGTAGAGCGGCAATCCCAGCCGGTCGGCGCCCATCGCCAGAAGCCCAGCCCCGGCCATGATCCCCAGCAGACGGGTGCATATCCGGATGAGATGGGCGTCAATGCTCTCAGGCGCAATGCGCGGCGACGCGATGATCGCCTCGGCCACCAGGTGAGCGAGGCGCCAGGCAATCCAGGCGCCGGCGACGAACATGATGCCCGTCACCAGCGACTCGATGGCGCTTCCCACCCCGCCGCGCAGGTTCAACTGCACCAGCGCCAGGTACGCCACAACGGGGGTGGCCAGGAGCAAGAACGCCGGCAAACCTGTTTGCGCCAGCGCCTGCCAGAACGGGTGCTGGGGGCTGCCCCGGCGCAACAGGCTGCACACCAGGCGCAGCAACAGCCCGACCCCAGCCAGCAGCAGCGCCAAACCAATCCACTTCCAGAGCGCCTGGCCGGCGAGCGGGGCGCGCAGCCACGACGGCAGTCCCCGAATCCAGGCATGCGGCACCATCCAGCCACCGCCCGTGGTCACCAACTCCTGCAGGTTCTCAACGGGAACCGGACGCGTGTAGGCCAATCCCCGCACTCGATCATAAAACTCGCCAGCCCGGTTCACCGTGTCCGCACTGAACAAGAACTCGCCGCGGCGGCGTCCGGCCGCCATCCGCTCGAGCACAATCTCGGTGTCCGGAATGACCCAATACACAACGTTGGTTCCGAGTGTCGAAAGCCCTTCGGCACTGTCGGGAATCGCGTCGTAGGTCGGAAGGGGAATCCGGCTCAATGTGGTGTAAAGGGCGAAGGCCGCCGCCCGTCCGCTCTTGGCGCGAGCCGCCGGCGGCATCCCGCTCAAATCCAAACCGCCGACGGCAACGTCCGACATTGTGAGCAACCGCTGAAACCCGGCGCGCGAGGGCGACTCCATGTATTCCTTGGCCAGGAACGAGCCAGTAGCATCAATCGACTCGAGAAACGTCCGCAAGGCCGCGCGCGGACTCGATCGGTCGGGTGGCTTGAGCGGACTTGCCGCCTCCTGAGATCGAACCGTCTCCCCGGCCAGGCCAAACGCCGCCGCGGCCGCAAGACAAAGACGCAACAGCCCCCGGCGTCGCCCCCGCGTAGGGATGCTCTTCGGAATCATGGTTGGAATAGCCTACAGGACCACCCCCCAAGCGTCGAGCCCCCTTCGCAACCCTCTGCACGGCCGATAATCGCTCGACGCGCCCACCTGTAACCATGTATCTCCAACCATCTCTATGACCGCAACCGTTCAAGTCAGCATCCATCCCAGCCAATTCCCGGATGCGGTGCGCGGTGATCTCCTGGACTCCCTGCGCCAAGGCGCCATCAACCACAAGTTCCACTACGACAGCATCAAGCAGGCCCAGAAATGGCTGGCGCTGCACGACGCCTGCTCGCCGGCGCGCACACGCCCCGAAGTCGCCGCCGCCTACCACCGTGCGTTCGAGCAGACTTCGAGAATCGTCAGCCCCGGAACGGTGCACATCATTGGCCTGGGTTGTGGCGGCGGCGCGAAGGACTGCGCCCTGCTCAGCCGCCTCCAAGGAAACGCACCGTCTTACACGCCGATAGATGTCAGCACCGCTCTCGTCCTGACATCCTGGCAGGCCGCCCGCTCCATCATCCCCCCTGAACGCTGCTTTCCCCTCGTGTGCGACCTGGCAAAGGCGGACGATCTGCCGTCCATCCTCGATGCACAGCCCATCTCCCACGCCACGCGCCTTGTCACCTTCTTCGGCATGTTGCCCAATTTCGAGCCTGAGACGATTCTGCCCAGGCTGGCGGCTCTAATCCGGCCTGGCGATCTCCTGCTCTGCAGCGCCAATCTCGCGCCGGGCTCCAATTACCAAGAAGGGGTGGCTCGGGTGCTGCCGCTCTACGACAACGGGCTGACGCGCGAGTGGCTTCTGATGTTCCTGTCGGACCTGGGTGTCGACCCCCGCGATGGAACGACGACCTTCCGGATCGAAGAGCATCCTCCCGGATCGGGGCTGCTGCGCATCGCCGCTTCGTTCGAATTCGTTCGCCGCAAGAATCTCCGCATCGACTCGCACACATTCACCTTTCAACCGACCGATCTGCTGCGTCTCTTCTTCTCGTACCGGCATACGCCTGAATTGGTGGAACGTTTGCTCGCCGCACATGGCCTGCCAGTCTCGGACAAGTATATCTCGCCCTGTGGCGAGGAAGGCCTCTTCCTTGCGCGTCGTCCGTGGCCGCGGACGTGAGTCCGCGCCCTGGTGCGGACACCGGGGCGACCTAACGACCAGTATAGGAGATCCGCGCCAGTGACGCCTGACCTGCAACTGCGACGCGATCGCGGGATTCGGTGCAGCCGGCTTGTTCGCCCTTGACCGAGGCGCAACCAACCATGAAGAACGCAAAGGACTCAATCGCCAGGACACACCACCCCCCGGGGGGGGCGACACACCGCCTCTCTCCCTCTCCATCTGTGTTCCGCCCTGAATCTGTGTGGAGACCCTCACCGATTGAGTGCGCAGACAGTCCCCACACCGATTCAGGGCGGAACACAGATTGGCACCGAGACGATGATGCCGCTAACGGCATCCACGCCGCCTTGTGTTCTCTGTGCTCTTTGTGGTTCATGCCCGTCTCTGTGCGGTCGAGCTTGCCGCGGCTGCTTCGGGCGAACAGGATTACATGGGGAGAGACGTTGACCATCGTTTCAATCCGCGCCCCGGTGCGGACACCGGGGCGACCGGTGGCACCCCTGGCGACATCAGCTTTCGAGCGGTTTCAATCCGCGCCCCGGTGCGGACACCGGGGCGACCAATCGGACACTGCGGGACTTAGGCACAGCGGGCTGTTTCAATCCGCGCCCCGGTGCGGACACCGGGGCGACCGACCGGGTTCGGATACCTCGACAAGATGATCATGGTTTCAATCCGCGCCCCGGTGCGGACACCGGGGCGACCACGCGGCGGTCTGGATCGGAGCGCATGAGCTTTGTTTCAATCCGCGCCCCGGTGCGGACACCGGGGCGACACTTTCAAAGCGGATAGCCTCCGGGATGGATCACGCAGTTTCAATCCGCGCCCCGGTGCGGACACCGGGGCGACTCCTGAAGCACTTCCGCGTGGACTTTGCGATCAAGTTTCAATCCGCGCCCCGGTGCGAACACCGGGGCGACTCCTGGCTATTGGCGAAACCGAACGGCACAGGAGAGTTTCAATCCGCGCCCCGGTGCGAACACCGGGGCGACTTGCCACCGCACCAGGTCGCGGCAGGCGGCAACGAGTTTCAATCCGCGCCCCGGTGCGAACACCGGGGCGACTCGGTATGCGGCGCTACGGTCCGAAATGGACCAAGTTTCAATCCGCGCCCCGGTGCGAACACCGGGGCGACCCGATGTCGAGCCGGGCAGCGTCGCCGAGGACAGGGGGTTTCAATCCGCGCCCCGGTGCGAACACCGGGGCGACACAGTACCGCAAAATGCTTACGCCTGATTCGGTGTCAGTTTCAATCCGCGCCCCGGTGCGAACACCGGGGCGACCGGGCCGAGTCGGTCCAGCATTGTCACCAGTCGAGTTTCAATCCGCGCCCCGGTGCGAACACCGGGGCGACCGGCTGCCGACCGCGACCCGTTCGCGGAACTGCTCGCGTTTCAATCCGCGCCCCGGTGCGAACACCGGGGCGACCGGCTTTTTGTGCCGATGAATCCGCGACGATCAAGTTTCAATCCGCGCCCCGGTGCGAACACCGGGGCGACCTGAGGGACTCGGTCGAGGAGTACCGAAAAATGATGTTTCAATCCGCGCCCCGGTGCGAACACCGGGGCGACCAACCGCTCGACGGATTCCTCCGTAAGCTCGGCAAGTTTCAATCCGCGCCCCGGTGCGAACACCGGGGCGACCTCCAGTTCCCGCGCCACCCATCGCACAGCAGCGACGTTTCAATCCGCGCCCCGGTGCGAACACCGGGGCGACGAGGTGTTTCTCCAGTGAAACTAGTGTGTCTTGGAGTTTCAATCCGCGCCCCGGTGCGAACACCGGGGCGACCAGTCATCCATTGGGCATTGTGCCGCCCTATTTGCAGTTTCAATCCGCGCCCCGGTGCGAACACCGGGGCGACGCATGTGCGATGGTTTCTCACGCCGGAGGAGTTGACGTTTCAATCCGCGCCCCGGTGCGAACACCGGGGCGACTTGATTACACCTGATTCGGTGTCAGGTGAAGCTGCTGTTTCAATCCGCGCCCCGGTGCGAACACCGGGGCGACCGCGGCCGGCCCTTCCGGTTCGGCCGCAGGACGTTACTAGCCCACTTCCGCGAACTTGCCAATCCACATTCGATCGACCGAGGTTGATATGTCAAAGAACTGGCGAGACGTATTTGTTTTGCTCGGCTTTTCGCCCGGCGCGAAACACGGGGGGTCAAGCCGGCACTGGGGGTTCGCGGAAAGGTGTTCACAGGATCAACGGCTCGGTCAGGTCCACCGGCTTGGCCACCCCGTGATGTTCGGTGCGGGCGGCAGCGGAGGCATCCAGGAAGTAGAAGCGCAGGGAGTCTTCCTCCTCCTTGTACTCGAGCAGCAGGCGTGCGCGCAGGCTCACCCATTCCTTCTGCCCAACTTGGCACTCGAAGACGGATTTCTGGACGCGCGTGCCATAGTCCTCGCATGCTCGTGCAACGCGCCGCAATCGGCGGCGTCCGGTCGCTTCCACAGTCGAGACGTCGTAGGTGACGAGGATCAGCATGGCGCGTGGATTGGGTTGGGTCCGGGTGTTGCCTGCTGTTTCGCCGGTTTGCGGCTATTTTGGCACGAGCGGCATGTAGTCGGGCAGGTCGCCCCGCAGATGGCGGGCCAGGATGCGGGCCTGGACAAAGGGCATTTGGGCCACCCGGAGGTTCTGTCCGAGCAAGGGGTGGTTGAGGCTTTCCTGCTTGCGCTCCTGGTAGGCCTTGATCACGCGCTTGCGCCCGGCTTCCGTGAACTCGACCGCGCCCCCTTCTCGGACCACGAAGTCCCCGGGGCCGACCTGCTGCCGGTTAATCAGGGTGACTGCGAGGCGGTCGGCCAGCCAGGGACGGAACTCCTCCATGAGGTCGAGCGCGAGCGAGGGGCGGTTGGGGCGGTCCGCATGCAGGAAGCCCACGAACGGGTCCAGGCCGACCGCTGTCAATGCGGCCACGCAATCGTGCCGGACCAGGGCGTAGAGGAACGACAGCAGGCAGTTGACGCGGTCACGGGGCGGACGGCGGCTGCGCGTTGTGAAGGCGAACGCGTCCCGTTGTTGTTTGAGCAGGAGGGTGAACACGGAGAAGTACTGCTGCGATCCCATCCCCTCCGCGCCGCGGATGGTGTCGAGCGGGCTTGTTGCCGGCGAAAGGTCCCCCAGGTACTGGAGTTGGCGGGCGAGCCCATCGACCACCTCCTGCAAGCGGGTCTGCTCGACCTCGGTGTCCGTCTCGCGCCCCGCGCGCAGGAGGCTGTTGCGGGAGTTTTGGAGTTTGCCGCCCACGATTTGCCGGGCGATCGCAGCGCTCTTCGCCGGGTTGTCCGCCGCCCGAAACTGCGTCCGGCGCAGGGTGACGCTGGTATCGGCCACCCCGGTCAGCCGGGCTTGAAAATGGCCGTGATCCGTCAGGAAGTTCACCCCCACGCCGTGGTCCCAGCACAAATTCAGCGCCGGCGGGCTGACGGCGCTGGCGCCGAACACGCACACCGACTCGAGGTGATGGATTGGGATCGACAGCTTGCGCCAATCGGTCGCCTTATCACGCGACCGCTCCTCCTCGGGCAGGTCCGCCGGGTAGACCGGGACTTCGGCGATCAGCGTCAGATGATCGCGGCTCAGGTAACTGCCGCGCGTGATGAGGTAGAGGGTGTTCTGTTGAATGTCGGCCATGAGATTCAGGTCTGAAACAAAGCCCGACTGGCCTGCGCCAGCGCGGCGGGTTGCGACGTGACTTGCGGGAGGCAGACTTTGTAGAGGGAGCACTCCTCACAGGCGTTCTTCAAGACAGCGGGCGGCAATGACGGTTCGGGTCCCGCGGAGAGCAGGGCGTGGAGTTCGCTGATCGCTTCCTCGGTGAGTCTTCGAAGTTCCGGCGTGAACTCGACCTGGCGCCGGCGTTTGCTGTCCGCGTGGAAGACGGCGCCGCGGGGCACCGGGATTCCGAACATCTCCTCGAGGCAGAGCGCCTGGGCGCAGAGTTGGGCGTCGTCGTTCTCCCACCGGCGCCGCCGGCCCAGCTTGAACTCGACCGGGAACAGGGATGTGGGCTGGAGCTGTCCGCGGGAAGGGCGTCCCGCGGGTTCCATCTCGACGATGTCGCATTTGCCGTTGAGGCCCAGCCGTCCGGAGAACACTGGCAGGGCGCGCAACAACGTCACGCCCTGCCTCACCTCGTAGCCGCGCAGGTCCGTGTGCTCGTGCACGATGTCGCCGCGCAGCGTGTGCTCGTTGGACTCGCGCCAGCCCTCGACCAGCTTCAACGCCGCCCGCCGCGCGCAGTAGAGGTGGTCGTTGAGGATGGAGAGGGGGAGGGCTTCCGTCATAGGATTGGCCCTCTGGGGATGTGCGGGAAGCCCCGCGCTCCGTGCCAGAAGCGGGGAATCAGGGCTTCAGGGGAGAGGAATACTTTGAAATCCATTGCGGGATGAGTTGATGGGCTTCCTCAGGCGGGAAGCGCTTGCCGGCATCCAGCGAAACGATCCCCTCCTCGACCGCCTGCCGGAATTCGAGCTCGTAGATGGCATCAGCAAGCGAGGCGTCCGGCGGCAGGGTCTCCGCCACCTCCAGTAGAATCTCTTTCGTGCTCATGGTCTCAGTCTATACCGCAAACGCTGGCTCATCGCCAGTTGGCTCCAAGGAGTCCGAGCTGCTCAACGGCCGACGGGAGTTCGTCCTGATTGACGGAGGTGGCATCGGCCAAGGTGGCGTCGGGAGGCAGTGTCTCGGACAATTCCCGCAGGATGTCTTTGGTGGTCATGGTGCGATTCCATACAGCAAGATGCCCCGCTCGCTGCGAGATGCCTCACAACAGCTCGATCAACTCGACACTCTTTGACAGACCTTCGCGGCTGATTGAAACGTCGTAGTCACCGGCAAAGGACCGCGGTGCTCGCCTCTCTGCCTTGACCCCGTCCTTCATCTGCACCACCACACGGTCAAAGAGCTGGTGGGCTGGCGCATTCCCAAGCGCGGACTGGTGCCTGAAAACGATCAACCTCCTTGGGGCCATCGTTCCGCGTGAGGCGGAGCGATCATGGTCGAACATCTGCGTGAGCGCCTGCCAGAAAAGAGCAAGATCGTCGTCGCTGAAGCCAGTCTCGTTCGCGAGATGCGCGCTGATGAAACCATGGCAGCGGTAAAGGCCGTAGGGGATGAGATTCTTGCGGCCCATTGTCTGATTCGGTGATTCCTCATCCTTGGCATCTGTCACCGCCATGCGCGTGATGCTTACATCGAGCGGCAGGATGGGATCAAGGCTCCGGCTGAAGCTGAGTTGCACGGGGCCGCGCACCTGGCCAGCGTTGTCTCCGGTGGACATGACAGCGCCAAAGGTACGGACGTCGTAGAACCGTTGGCACATGGCCGCTCGAGCAAGGCCGATCTGTTTGCGGGTCGGCCCTTTCTTTTTGTCCAGTGTTCCATAGGCGGGATCTTTCGAAGCTGCCTCGTGCCCTTGACCAATGAGCCTGTTCAGGACCTCTCCCTGGCGAACAAAGATATCGAACGGGGCTATGCCGCCCTTAGCCAGCAGCACGAAGTTGCGGACCTTCCGCTTGAGGCACACGTCGCTGACGAGGCCGTGCATGTCCTGGGGATCAATGCGTGGCGCGTTCGCTGCGTCGGGGTCGCCGTTCGGGTTGCCGTCTTTGCAGTCGAAGAGATAAACGAAGTCGTATCGGTTGTTCATGTGTTTGTTGCTGGGTGATCGTATGTGTGTTTTTGAAAGTGGGAATCGACCCGTCTATTTCGGTGTCTCGGCTTTCGCCTTGGCTTCTTTGCGTTCTGCTGATAGGCGGCGGTATTCGGCCTTCTGGTGGTAGTAGCCGAGGGCGAAGCGGCCTTGGCCTTCGAGATCAAGCGTAGGCGGGAACCGGTCGCCCAGCGTGCAAGTGATGGCCTCGATGTCCTTGCCGACATTGGTGGCCACACCGGCTTCCGCCTTGGCCAGATGGAACTGCGCGTTGCGGAACACACGCCCCATGACAAGCGCTGGCGTGGTGCTGGCGCTGGCGTAGTAACGCTCGACGACACCGGCGTTGACGCCGCCAAGGGCGAGATACTGGAGGCGGTCAAAGACTGCCAACAGGCGACCGCACAGGTAGGCGGGATCGCGGGATTCAGCATTCAAGCATTCAGTCATAGGTTCAGTCGTGTGTTGTTGGTTGTTTGTCGAAAGATTGGGGGAGCGAAGGAGGCAGGCTTTGATGAGCGCAATCCGGGCGGGGTTCAGCTTGTTTTCCTGGTCGAGCTGCTGTCGGCGCAGCGCTGCGCCCAGTGCCGATTGCGGCAGCGGTAGGGACCGCCCGCGCAAGGCGCAATGGAAGAGTTGAGTCGGAATCTGCGGAGGCAGTTCGGCAAGTTCGGCCCGGACCATGCCATAGAGCAGGGCACCGAATTTGAAATCCCGTTTCACACCCGTGCCGTCGAGCGGCACGATGGAAAGGTCTCCAAACCACTCCGCCACGTGATCCCTGACTTCCCGGACGGTGGATGCGAGCCAATCACGCACAACGATCCGTGCCCCGTTACCGGAGAGACTCAGGCAG
>Ga0116157_10004782_pt1 | contig 12590 bp, 9 predicted proteins | sample AD_UKC048_MetaG_FD_89882 | JGI IMG/M metagenome (GOLD analysis project Ga0116157, IMG submission 89882) | Active sludge microbial communities of municipal wastewater-treating anaerobic digesters from USA - AD_UKC048_MetaG | ecosystem: Engineered > Bioreactor > Anaerobic > Digestate | place: USA... | reverse complement strand
GTGGAGAACGTCAACAGCCTCTCCACTCCCGCTCACCAGACGCAACGCGGAGACCCGGCCTCCCGCGTGCGGCACCAGGCGGGCAGAAGCGCCTCCCGCATTCAGGATGATGACGGGGCTCATGGTCACTTCAGGCATAACCGGTCGATCCGTCCGGCTTGATGGGCACCTTGCGTTCCCAATGAATGTATTCCTCGGTGCCCAGCAGCGCTTCATTGATCTCGACCCCCCAGCCCGGGCGATCAGGTCGAAGCTCCAGGTAGCCGTCTTTGGGCAGGTACGGGTCTTTCACGTACCAGGCGCCTTCGTTGCGATCTTCCGCCGTGACCGCAGCTTCCGTGCCATACACATAACCGGCACCTTGCGGCAGGCGGTATTCCAGAATGCGGAAGTTGGTCTGGGCTGCACTGAAATGCACGTTGATGGCAGTCGCCAGCGGACCCATCGGGTTGTGGGGTGCAATGGTCACGAAATGAGCCTCGGCCAGGGCCGCAATCTTGCACATCTCCAGCAGGCCACCCACCACGCAGATGTCGGGCTGGATGATGTCGCAACCACGCACCTGCAGCAACCTCAGAAACTCAAAGCGGCTGTACAGCGACTCGCCCGTGGCCAGTGTGCACTGGAGGCCACGCTTGAGCTCACCCCAGGCCTCAAAGTTTTCAGGTCGGATCGGCTCTTCAAAAAACAGGGGGTCGTAGGGTGCCAGTGCATTGCCCAGTTGTATGGCCTGGGCGGGTTCAAAAATCTTGGCATGGGCGTCAAAGGCAATTTCATACTCGGATTTGACCGTCTCGCGCAACTTGCGGAAATACTCGGCAGAGGTCCTCACCACCTCGCCCCAACGGTGGCGATGCATGTCAATGCGATAAGGGCTGAGCTTGAACGCCTTGAAACCCCATTGCTCGTTGAGTGCGTCCATTTCATCGCGGGCCTTGACTGCATCGGGCGCGGTGTACATGCCCGCGTACACCTGCACCCGGTCCCGTACATGGCCGCCCAGCAGCATGTACACCGGCACACCGAGCGCTTTGGCGGAGATATCCCACAGGCAATGGTCAATGGCAGCAATTGCCGCCAGCCCCAGGGCACCGGGCGGAAAACGAGTTTGCTGCATCAGGTAGTGGATGAGAAACTCGATGCGGCGCGGGTCCTGACCCTTGAGAAAGGTGACCAGGTAGTCAAACAACGGAAACAGGGCTTTGTCAGGCCCATGGTTGTAGCATTCGCCCCAGCCAGTGATGCCTTCATCCGTGTCCATCGCCAGAATGACGCGGGGCCGATTTTTGTCGCGTGACATGAACACGCGTAGCCTGTCAATTTTCATGGGTAGTCTCCGTGATGCAAAAAAAAAGAGCGCCTGATGGTCTTGCCAGGCGCCATGATGGGTGGCCTATCTTCCGGACAGGTATCGTGCGCGTGGCAAGCGGGTCTGAACATAAACATGTTCTCCGTAGGTGCCGTCCACGTACGCTCCGGATGCTTCCGTAACCGGGATCGATACATTTCCCATGCTCGGGAAACGTGCCACAAAGTCTTCATCGATATCCACACCCAGGCCCGGCGCGTCCGGCACCTTGAGGAAGCCATGCTCGGCCACAGGGTGCGGAATCACTGTTTGAGCGCGGCCAAGCCAGTCGTCCTCGATGCGCTCCAGAAACAGCCCGTTGGGAATGGCCGCCAGCAGATGCAGGGCGGCGTATTCGGCCACCGGCCCCAGCGACCCGGAATGCGGCGCCACCATGATGTGGTGGGCTTCCGCCATGGCAGCAATCTTTTTCATTTGCGTGATGCCACCCGCCCGCCCGGTGTCCGGCTGGATCACGTCCACCAGGTCGCGTTCAATCAGCTCGCGGGAGCCGAAGATCGTCACCATGCGTTCGCCTGCGGCCAGTGGCACGTGGGTGGCCTTGCGCAGTCGACGGTAGCCGTCCAGGTTTTCCGGTGGAATAGGGTCTTCGACGAACAGCAGGTTGTAAGGCTCCAGTGCACGGGTCACGGCAATCGCATCGGCAGGCGACAGCCACGGTGGGCCATGCAGGTCGATCATGATGTCCATGTCGTCTCCCACCGCGGCCCGTACCCGGGCGACCGTGCCGACCGGGTCACGCACACCACTGCATTTGATAGCGGTGATGCCACGGGCCTTAAGGCTGAGCGCCACTTCGGGAGCGTTGGCGTGGGCATAGATGCGGATCTTGTCTCGCACCTTGCCGCCCAGCAGGTTCCACACGGGCACTCCCAGCACCTTGCCTTTGATGTCCCACAGCGCCATGTCGATGCCCGTCATGGCTCCGGCACCCACCGTGCCCGTCATGCCGTGGCCCATCGTGGCGATCTGCATTTTTTGCCACAGGCGTTCGATGTGGGTCGGATCTTCGCCGATCAGCAGCCGCTGCAGGTCCTGCACCGCCGTTTCGACCACGCGTGGCCAGCCCGAGCACTCGCCAATGCCCACCACCCCGGCATCGGTATAGACCTTGACAAACAACCAGTTGCGCGTACCGGTGAGGTTTCCAGAATAGCCGTCAGCTGGTTGGTGGCGCCCTGAATGCGGGGCCCCCACGTGCATCAGGAAGGTTTTGACCGCTGTGATCTTCATGCGCAATCAGGCGGCGCTTGCTCCGGTGTAACGGAACCGCTTGTGCATGCCGCGTGCCCGTGGGTCAGGCTGCGGTATGGCAGACAGCAATGCCTGCGTGTAGGGGTGAGTGGGGGCATCACAAACCTGATCGGTTGACCCGGTTTCCACCACTTTGCCGCGATACATCACGGCAACCCGGTCGCAAAAATACCGGATCACTGCAATGTCATGGCTGATGAAGATGAATGACAGCCCCAGTTTATCCTGCAGGTTCAGCAGCAGATCCAGCATCTGCGAACGCAGAGACACATCCAGTGCGGCCGTGGCCTCATCCGCAACGATGATTCGCGGGTTGAGTGCAATAGCACGGGCAATACCGATGCGCTGGCGCTGGCCGCCTGAAAACGCATGGGGGTAACGTTCGCGCCAAGCGGGCTCCAGGCCCACGTTTTGCAACAGGTCAGCCACGCGATCATCCAGCTCCTTCCCGGAGGCCAGCCCATTGACCAGCAGTGGTTCGCCTACGATCTGGGCCACCGTCATGCGGGGATTCAGGGAGCCTACCGGGTCCTGAAAGATCATCCGCATTTCACGCCGGCATTGCTTGAGTGTGTGCTTGTTGGCCGTGACAAGATCGATCACCGTCCCGTCAGGCTGGCGATAATTGATGGCGCCGGCGGTGGGGTCATAGACGCGCAGCAGGCAACGCCCCATGGTGGTCTTGCCGGAGCCGGACTCTCCCACAATGCCCAGGGATTCGCCCGGCATGAGGGTCAGCGAAACACCGTCTACCGCCTTGGTGGATGACTTGGCTCCACCAAAATGCATGGCCAGATCGCGCACTTCCAGAATCGGTTCCTGCTTCTGGGTCGGTGCGGTTCGCTGGACGCGGATGTCCGCCTTGCGCCCCAGTTTCAACACCGAACCAATCAGCATCCGGGTGTATTCATGCTGGGCCGCATAGAAGATCTGGTCCACGGGTCCGGTTTCAACTATCTTCCCGTTTCGCATGACGATAACCTGATCGGCGATTTCGGCGACCACGCCCATATCGTGTGTGATGAACATCACGGCCATGCCATGGCTTTGTTGCAGCCGCTTGATCAGGTCCAGAATCTCGGCCTGCGTGGTCACGTCCAGAGCCGTGGTGGGTTCGTCTGCAATGAGCAATGACGGATTGCAGGCCAGCGCCATGGCGATCATCACCCGCTGACGCATGCCGCCTGAGAACTCGAACGTGTAACGATCAACAGCCTTATCGGGATTTGGAATTTCTACCTGGGTCAACAGCTCTATGCAACGCACGCGAGCTTCTGCCTTGGACATTTTGATATGAAGCTGCAAGACCTCGATGATCTGGTTGCCTACTGTGTGAACAGGTGACAGCGACGACATCGGTTCCTGGAAGATCATGGCAATTTCTGCACCACGAACCGCACGAATTTCCTTGCCGCGAGAGGGAAGCCCGGCCAGATCAACGCTGGAGCCGTCAGCCCGGTTCAGCACCATCGATCCACCCATGATGCGCCCGGGCTCATCAACAATCTGAAGAATGGAGCGCGCAGTGACGCTCTTTCCGCTGCCGCTTTCGCCTACGACACACAGCGTGCGTCCGCGTTCGACATCGAACGAAACACCATCGACCGCCTTGATGGTGCCGTTGCGAACCGGGAAGTGGGTGCTCAGATTGCGTACTTGCAAAAGAGGGGTCGCTACGGACGCAGCGACGGTATTGGGAGTGCCTTGGGTCATGGTCATTTGTTGTACGGGTCGGATGCATCACGCAAGCCATCGCCCAGAAAGTTCAGGGCAATTACGGCCAGTACCACCGCTGCGCCCGGTGCAAACAACCAGGGCGCAGTGGCGATGGAGCGAATGTTCTGCGCCTCACGCAGCAGAACCCCCCAGGAAATGGTGGGCGGCTGCAAGCCCAGACCCAGGAAGCTGAGGGATGTTTCCGCCAGAATCATGGCTGGAATGGCCAGGCTGACCGATGCGATGATGTGGCTTGAAAAACTCGGCAACATGTGCCGAAAGATGATGCGTCCCTCCGAGGCGCCATCCAGTCGGGCCGCCGTGACGAACTCCTCCGTTCGCAGGCTCAGGAAGCGGCCACGTACCACCCGGGCCAACTGTGCCCAGCCGGTTAGTGACAGGATGACGGTGATCATCAGGTAATTGAGTGTGGCGGGCCAATCCTGCGGCAGCGCGGCCGCCAGCGCCAGCCAGATGGGAATGGTGGGCAGGGACAGCACCAGCTCGATTACCCGTTGAATGGCAAAGTCAATGCGTCCTCCGTAGTAGCCGGAGATGCCACCCAGGATGATTCCAAGTGACAGCGACAGGAATACACCCAGTAAACCGACGGAAAGGGAAATTTGTGCACCTAGCATGATGCGGCTGTACACACAACGGCCCAGGCGATCAGCGCCAAAAAAGAACAAAGGCTGGTTCGCGTCCTGAGACGCAAAGAGGTGGGTACGTGCATTGAACAGGCCCAGCACGGAATACTCGTAACCTTCTCCAAACATCTGCAGGTAAACCTTGCGCTCGCTGTCTTCCTTGTAAACGGAAGCCAATGTGGTCGGGTCGCGTGCCAGAACATAAGGATGAATGTAGGGTCGTATCGACCATGACCCGTTCTCTCCCGAATCAATGATGTGCAAAGCTTGCGGGGGATGAAATACGGAACGGCGATTTTGCTGGGACGGGTCGTTCACGGCGAAGAACCCGGGAACAATCGCAATCACATACAGCGCAATCGTGACAAACAGGCCCACCATGGCCAGACGGTGGCGTTTAAAAGCCCACCAGACCAGTTGCCACTGTGAGGCAACCGCCAGCCGGCTGGATACCAGATCACCCGCGCTATCGGCGACCGGGGAAGGAGCAGTAGTGTTGTTCAAGGCGAATTACTCGAGGCGAATGCGCGGATCAACCAGCGCCAGAAGAATGTCGCTGATCAGCGAGCCGAGAATGGTCAGCGTACAGATCAACAGGATGAAGGCGCCAGCCAGGTACATGTCCTGGCTCATCAGGGATTGCAGCAACAGTGGACCTGCGGTGGGAAGGCTCAGCACAATGGCCACGATGATGGAGCCGGATACCAGATTGGGCAGCAACCAGGCGATGGTCGAAATGAAGGGGTTCAGAGCCAGACGCATGGGGTACTTCACCAGCAGCGTGAATTCTGACAACCCCTTTGCCCGTGCGGTCGTCACATAAGGCCGGTTGAGCTCATCCAGCATGTTGGCGCGCATGACGCGAATCAGGCTGGCGGTACCGGAGACGGCCAGAATAATCACGGGAATCCACAGGTGCTGCAGCATGTCCACTACTTTGGCGACGCTCCAGGGAGCTGTCAGGTATTGCTCTGAAAACAGTCCCCCGACGTTTTGCCCAAACTCGACCGCGGCGATGTACATCAGCACCAATGCCAGCAGAAAGCTGGGCACGGCAAGTCCCAGAAAAGACAGAAAGGTGACGACGTAGTCGCCGATCGAATATTTCTTGACGGCGGAAAAAACGCCAATGGGCAAAGCAATGCCCCATGTGACCAGCAGCGTGGAAAACGTCAGCACGAGAGTCAGGGCCATGCGCTCCCAGATCAGGTCGCCCACGGGTTGTTGCCACTCAAAACTCAAGCCAAAATCACCATGGAAGATGATGTTGGAAATCCATTTCCAGTACTGGATGATCATGGGCTGGTCCAGCCCGAACCTGTTCCTCAGTTCGGCAGCCGTGTTCTGATCAATCACCTCGTTGGAGGCGGCCAGTGTGGCAATGTAGGTGGTGACGTAGTCGCCCGGAGGCAATTGGATCAGCACAAATGACAGAAAACTGATCGCGATAAGAAACGGCAGCATCCATAGCAGCCGTTTGACGATGAAGGCAAACATGCGGGATATCCCTTGAAGGCGACACCCGGGCAGACAGCAATGTGCCTATTGCCCGGGTACCTGTGCGGACAGAAGTTCGCGCTTAAGTGCGCGTGAAGAAGAACTGCTGTGGCAGTGCCGGGCCAGGGTTTGGCCAGGCCCAGGAGTTGGGGTAGCTCTTGGGCACGTTTTGCAGGTTCGTCTTGACAATGCCAAAGGTGTTCACTGCCAGGCAGACGCCGATGGTGTCAAAGGACTCCGCTGCAAGGTCAAACACCTTCTTCATGGCTTCGCCGCGCTTCTTCAGATCGGCAGTCGCCAACGCATCATCAAACAGTTTCTTGCGTTGCTTCTGGCTTTCTGGCGGCTCCTGGCCATCTTTTCCGCCTGATGCAAACCATTGGGTCCAGGGGATGGCATAACGCGAGCCCTGGATGTGCTGGGCGTAATAGTCGCGCGGATCCAGCATGGGGTCCAGCCCACCGGGGCCTGGCCAGGTGGCAGCGTCATGGTCATTACTGTCTCCACGGGTGTAGTAGAGCGCGCGCTCAATCGTGTTGACCTTAATGTCAACACCAATGTCTGCCCAGTGACGCTTGACCAGCTCCAGTGTGTCCACGGCGTCGGGGTACAGCGTGGGAATCACGTCAATCGAGAAGAACACACGCTGTCCATCCGGACGCAGACGAAACTTCTGTGCATCACGTTTGCTGTAGCCAATCTTGTCCAGAATTTCATTGGCCTGCTTCGGGTCATGGCTGGTGAACTGGCGCGCCAGCTTCTCGTTGTACCAGGGGTGCCCAGGTCGTGGGCCTGTCTGGTAGGGCTCTGACTGCCCGAGGTACACCAGATCGATGATCTCCTTGCGGTTGATGCCAAGGGACAGGGCCTGGCGGAACTGTTTGTTGGCGAACATCTCGCGCATCTTCGGATCTTTGTGGGTCAGGTTCAGATAAATCTGGACTTGCTGCGCGCTGGTTGCGATGAGCTCCACCAGACGATAACCACCCTTCTGCTGGTTTTGCGACAGGGTGGGCTTGTTCTGCAACGAATCGATATGACGTTCCTGGATATCGAGCTTGCCGGACAGTGCGTCCAGCATCAGTGATTCGACGTCTTGCGCGATGCTGAAATTGAGCCGGTCAATGTAGGGAAGTTGTTGCCCGGACTGGTCAACCTGCCAGAAGTATGGGTTGCGCTCCATCACGACGCGCGTCACGCCACCCGAGTAAGCCTCGGTAACGATCCACGGGTCCAGCGTGGGCTTGTCGACATTTCCCCAACGGGCGGGAATTTCAATGTCTCCACATTTGTTGCGGAACAGGCCAGCCCAATCTGCCTGATTGGCTGCCTTGGCTTGCGCGGCGGCGTTGGCGTTGTACTTAGGGTGAAACTGGCTGCAGTAATGCTTGGGAAACAGCGTGGGATATTGGCCCAATGGCGTGGCCAGCTGCTCCAGGAACATGGCGTAAGGCGTAGCAAAGGTGAACTTTACGGTGCTGTCGTCTACCTTTGTCACCTGCGCCGGTTTGTTGGCGATGACTAGCGTGGACGGAACAGATTTGTACAGCTCGCTATTTTTCGCACAATCTTCAATGGCGAACACCACGTCATCCGCTGTAAAAGGCTTGCCGTCAGACCACTTCATGCCCTTGCGCAGGTAAAAGGTGAATTCAGTTGACGTGGCGTTGACGTCCCACTTTTCAGCTACGCCGGGCAACACCTCGGTGAACGCCAGATTCCATCGCACCAGCCCCTGGTTACCCACCATCCGCAGAATGCCGTTGTGGTCTGCGCTGCCACGCAGACCACGCCGCAGCGCGCCTCCGTACAGTCCCACCTTTTCAGCCTGAATGACCAATGGCGAAGCAGGGAGTCGTTGCGCCAGTGCTGGCAGCTTGCCGTCCGCGACCAGCTTTGCCAGCGCCGGGGCTTCCTTGGCCTGCTGGGCGAATGCGGATTGGCCCATGCCAGCCAATGCAGCGGCTCCGGCGAAGCCCTTGAGCACGGTACGCCGGGCCGTGTTCTGCGCGCCAAGGTTTTTCCTTATTTCTTTATTCACAGATGTTCTCCAAAAAAGTTTCAAAACCCCACACAAATTGGCGCCGCTGAATCCCTAGCTGAGCATCGGTACGGCGTTACTTAGATGTCTGTTGGCAAAGTCAAACGCAAGAGATGGGCTGGATACATGCAAGCCGACATTTGTTAGACAACAGACAACAGACAACATTTATATCTTGCTGCTGGCGACCCAGCTACAGGGGAAACCCTTGAACAGCGGCGGTAAATCAATATCACCGGCATCGGGGCATTCACCTAGGCAAATTGTAAGACAAATTTGAAAATTTGTCTTACAATTTAAAAGTTGCAAAAAATATGGCGCTTTCAGTTGCCATGGACCTGACCTATGAAAACCGCGCCGATACAAATCAATGAGTTCTCCGAATCCGTTTTGGCTGTGCCACCATTGGCACGCCGTGCTGATTTCTCGCTGGACGTCAGTCAGAACCACAAACTTATTCGGCATATCGAAGCGGGAGGTTTCCGTACGCTGCTGTATGGTGGCAATGCCAATCTGTATCACATGCCGTCCAGCGAATATGGACAGCTTCTGGAGCTTCTGGATGCTGGCGCAGCAAATGACACGCGGGTGATTCCCGCGATTGGCCCCGACTTTGGGAAAATGATGGACCAGGCGCAGATATTGCGCGGCACCGGTTTCCGGACAGCCATGGTGCTTCCCATGCAGGGATTCACAACGTCTGATGGTGTAGCTAGCGGAATATCCAGATTCGTCGATTCGGCCGATATACCTGTGACGCTTTACATCAAAAGTGAGCAGTACATCGATATTGAAACACTCGGGCGCCTGGTTGACGAGGGCCGAATCATCGCAGTCAAATACGCCGTAGTCCGCGAGAACCCGACTGAAGATCCTTATTTGCAGGCCCTGGTTGACCGCATCACACCGGCCAGAGTTGTCAGTGGCATGGGTGAGCGGCCTGCGCTCGTACACCTGAGGAAGTTTGGGCTGGCATCCTTTACGACAGGCTCAGGCTGCATTGCTCCAAAGTCATGCATGGCGTTGTTGCAAGCCGCAAAGCAGGGTGACATGATTCGTGCCCAGACCCTGTATGACCGGTTCATGCCGATGGAAACATTGCGGGATTCCATTTCGCTGATCCGCGTCTTGCATGATGCGGTCACTTTATCGGGTGTTGCCGATATGGGCGCGCACCTGCCTTTGTTGAGTGCTTCACCAGCCGACAGACTGCAGGAAATCCAGACAACAGCCCGAACCTTGCTCGCCTGTGAGCAGGATATCTGATCCGTTCGTTTCATTCGCCATGAGCGACAACCGAAGCACCGGGCTGGTTGACCGGGTCTACCGCGAAATCCTGGACACCCTCATGAAAGGCGAGCTGACGGCCGGTGACAGGTTGCCCACTGAACAGTCCCTGACCGAACGGTTCGCAGCATCCAGGCCAACCATTCGGGAGGCGCTGTCCCGTCTGCGGGCCGACGGCATCATCGCCAGCCGGCAGGGCTCAGGCACTTTCGTGGTGAAGCGGCCGGACCCTGATTTGCCCCGATTTGCCCCGCTGGAGACCATTTCAGACATTCAGCGTTGCTACGAATTTCGTATCGTCATGGAGTCCGGTGCCGCCGCACTGGCCGCGACCATGGCCACTGAAAGCGATCTGGTTCATATCGAGCAATGCCATGCGCGGCTTGACGGGGTCATTGCTGATCAAAAACTGGGGGTTCAGGAGGACTTTGACTTTCATCTGGCCATTGCACAAGCCTCCCAAAACCAGTTTTTTGTGTCGGTCATTGCGGCCATCCAGCAGCAGGTGCTGTTCAGCATGAACCTGATGCGCAACATGTCTCTGGCCAAAAGTACGGGACGCCAGACGCAGGTGCAACTGGAGCACCTGGCCATCGTTCAGGCTATCAGGCGCCGGGATGCCGATGCGGCACAGGAAGCCATGCGTCATCACCTGCAGAACGCACGCGACCGCATGTTTGGCAACTGAACGGATGGCGCTGTTCTCTGCTGCGGTCATGTGATACATTGTTCATGTCGGGGTTTCAGCTCCCCGGCGTCGGGTCCTTCAGGATCCCAAGACGGTGTCCCGTCCAATAGCTGGTAACGCTTTGGAGCTTTCTGTGGACACCTCTACCTATTCCATTTCTTCTTTCTATATTTCTCCTCAGGATTTGGCCGCCCGTTTTGGCCGGCCTGATGCTCCGTTGCTGCTCGACGTTCGGCGTCAGGCCAAATTCCTGGAGAGTTCGCGCCTGTTGGCAAATGCCCGACGCTGTGCGCCTGAGGACGTGGCGGCCTTTGCCGCGTCGCCGCCACCGCGCGAAGTCATCGTGTATTGTGTATACGGACACAACGTCAGTGCCGATGCTGTTGCCACGTTGCGGGCCGCGGGCTGGAATGCCCATGCACTAGCGGGCGGTATCGAAGGCGGTGAAGACGGCGTGGACGAGTCCGACATCATCAATGGCTGGCGTGCCGAGCCCGCACTCTCTATCGTCAAACGCCCAGACTGGGGCGTTACCGGCGAGCAGGCCTCTCGCTGGATCACGCGCGAGCGGCCAAAGATCGACCGCATTGCCTGCCCCTGGCTGATTCGCCGGTTCATCGACTCCCGGGCAGAGTTTTTCTATGTGCCCACGGCCCGGGTCTTCGATGAGGCGAAACGGTTGCAGGCCGTGGCGTATGACATCCCCGGTGCACCGGTGTCGCACGAAGGCGAGCGCTGCAGTTTTGATGCCGTACTTAAAGGGTTCGACTTGCACGACCCCGCACTCGACCTGCTGGCCACCATCGTGCGTGGAGCCGATACCGATCGGCTCGATCTGTCACCGCAGTCGGCCGGCCTGCTGGCAGTGTCGCTTGGCTTGTCGCGGTTGAATGAGCGGGATGACCTCGCCATGCTGGAGGCGGCCATGCCCGTCTATGACGCCCTCTATGCCTGGTGCCGCGACAAAGTGCGCGCCACCGATGAGCGCCACAACTGGAAACCCGAGACCATGGTCGGGGTGAAAGCATGAATGGCCCGACACAGCAAACAAATGGCGGCGTGAGTTTTGTTGAAGCCGTGAAGTTCTGGCTCAAGCTGGGCTTCATCAGTTTTGGCGGGCCGGCCGGCCAGATTGCCATCATGCACCGGGAGTTGGTGGAGCAAAAACGCTGGATTTCCGAAAAACGCTTCCTGCATGCGCTGAACTATTGCATGTTGTTGCCCGGACCGGAGGCGCAGCAACTGGCCACCTACATTGGCTGGTTGATGCACCGCACATGGGGCGGGGTCGTGGCGGGCACACTGTTTGTGTTGCCGTCGCTGTATATCCTGATCGGTCTGAGCTGGGTGTACGTGGTGTTTGGTCAGGTTCCCTGGGTGGCCGGGCTGCTGTATGGCATCAAGCCCGCCGTCGCCGCCATTGTGTTGCAGGCGGTACACCGTATTGGCTCAAAAACACTTAAAAAACCAACGGTAGCCCCCGTTTTATGGGCGGTAGCAGCTATGAGTTTTGTAGCAATTTATTTCTTTGACGTGCCGTTTCCATTGATCGTGCTGAGTGCTGCCGTCATCGGCTGGCTGGGGGCGCGGTGGGTGCCCGGACAATTTGCGGGTGGCGGTGGCCACGGCGCCAGCAAGGCGAATTACGGGCCAGCCGTGATTGACGACGACACCCCGACGCCCGAACATGCGCGCTTCAAAAAATCGCGTCTTGCCAAAGTGCTGCTTGCCGGAGCCGGGTTGTGGCTGGTGCCGGTAGCCATTCTGGTGGCGTGGCAGGGCTGGAATGGCGCGGTCACACAAATGGGCTGGTTCTTCACCAAAGCGGCGTTGCTCACCTTCGGGGGCGCTTATGCGGTTCTGCCCTATGTGTATCAAGGGGCTGTCGAGCAGTTCGGATGGCTCACCGGCCCGCAGATGATTGATGGTCTGGCGCTGGGCGAAACCACGCCCGGACCACTGATCATGGTGGTGGCGTTTGTCGGTTTTGTGGGCGGTTGGACCAGGCAGGTATTGGGGCCGGATACGCTTTTTCTGGGTGCTGCGCTGGCCGCGACAGTGGTGACCTGGTTCACCTTTCTGCCATCGTTC
>Ga0116157_10004780_pt1 | contig 12592 bp, 8 predicted proteins | sample AD_UKC048_MetaG_FD_89882 | JGI IMG/M metagenome (GOLD analysis project Ga0116157, IMG submission 89882) | Active sludge microbial communities of municipal wastewater-treating anaerobic digesters from USA - AD_UKC048_MetaG | ecosystem: Engineered > Bioreactor > Anaerobic > Digestate | place: USA... | reverse complement strand
TCAGATATGGCAGGTCAGCCAGATCAAAGCTGATAGTGACAGTGTCTTTTTTCTCCTCGTCAGGTACATTGAAATCAACGTGGGCTATCTCCTTCTTCTTGTATCCGGTCATGATTGAGTAGAAACCCTGCATGCCGTTATCAAATGGCTGAAAGGCGATGTTGTCATCGGTTGAGCTGACGGGGTATCCTATGTTGACCGGGGTGGTCCACTGGTTGTTTGACAGTTTTGCAAGGAAGATGTCATAACCACCCATCGAACCGTGTCCTTCTGAGCTGAATGTCAGTGTATTGTCATCTCCTGAGATGAAGGGTGTCTCTTCGTTGTAGGGAGTGTTCACCACATTTCCCAGGTTGACAGGCACTCCCCAGTCACCGGTTTGATCCTTTTCCGAGACCCACAGGTCGAGCTCACCCAGGCTGCCTTCGCGGTTGGAGGTGAAGTAAAGCTTCTTTCCGTCTGATGATATGGCAGCGTGCGATTCGTAGAATTTCGTATTGATGTTTTTGTTCAGTTTTTCAATATGCGACCATTTACCGTCGGTATATCTGGTCACATAGATATTGCCGTCATAGTTGTCATTCTTGAACAGGTATAGCTCGGTGCCGTCATTATTCAGTGAAGTTGTGTGGCAGTCGGTTCCCATGGATGCCTCAAGGGTTATGTCAACCGGTGTTCCCCATGATGTTCCCTCCATTCGGGTGACATATACCACGCTTTCAAGTCCTCTTCTTTCAGTATATGCCATTGTGTTGCCGTCAAAGCTGACCACCGGTCTTTCGTTCACCAGGCCCTGGTTGATGTATCCCTTCAGGGGCTGGATGCGTACCCTGACAGGATTGTTCATCTGTTCGGAGGCCACGTTGCAGGCCTGCATCTGCTGATTTATGAACTCCTTGTTCTGCATCGATGATGTTTCAGTAATCAGCTGGCTGAAGAACCTGTAAGTGTTCATGGCGCTGTCAAGCTTGTTGGCTATCAGGTAGGCATTTGCCAGCGAGAAGTAGGCGTCAAGGGGCGCACGTGTCTCCTTGAGCTTGCCGGTTTTGGAATTGTAACTGGTGTTTTTGACAGCTTCCTCAAGGAACGGAATGGCTTTCTGTTTCTCATCGAAAATGTTGAGGTAACAGTTGCCGATCTTGTACTTGATATTGGAATTACCAGGTATGAGTTCATTAAGAATAAGATAAAGCGGGTTGGCCAGCTCATATTCACCATAGAGGTAATGAGATTCAGCCTCCGCCCATATCTCCTTCAGCTCACTTTTCTTTTGTCCGTTAAGCGGCAAAAGCAGGAGCAGCAATATCAGAAATGAAATTCCCCTAATTCCCATAACTCAGTTTACCTGTAAAATTAAACCTTTTGCAGCATACTGTACCTCTTCAGCTACATTATTTAAATCTGACGCGATAGATGTCAGCCCCTCCGGAACTGTCGTCCCTTCCGGAAAATGACATATATCCTCCTTTGCCATTATCTGTAGGACAGAAAAAGATATTATCATCAGGGGTGTTCAGAGGGTATCCTATATTTTCCGGGGTGCTCCATAAACCGTTGTACTGAAGCTCACTGCAGAATATATCATAGCCTCCCATGTTATGGTGTCCCTGTGAGGCGAAGAAGAGTTTTTTTCCGTCGTTGACCAGGAAAGGCCTGTCTTCATTGAACGGTGTGTTGATTTCAGGTCCCATATTTACCGGATAGCCCCATTCACCGTCAGGTCCCAGTTTCGAGACATAGAGGTCAAGGCCTCCGAAGCCGCCCGGCCTGTCGCTTGAAAAGATCAGTGTTGTTCCGTCTTCAGTAATGAATCCGTGAGCCTCCCAGTATTTGGTGTTTATCTCTTTTTTTAACTTTCGTGCCGGTTCCCAGCGCAGGCCGTCATATTTGCTCATCCAGATGTCACTGTTGATATTGTCATCCTTGGAGAGGAGCATCACAGTGTTGTCTGAGGTGATGCATGAAACGTAATGGTCTCCGTCAGACTGCAGTTCGGAAGTGATATTCACCGGTGCGCTCCATTCGTTTCTTGCGAAACGGGAAAACATAATTGCATCATAGAACTTCATTGAGGTCATGTAGACAATTGCTTTCCCGTCAGGTGATACAACCGGGAAGAAGTTGTCATTGGCGTCATTGATGACGTCATCAACTTTCTCCACCGTGAATTTAACCGGGGAAGCCATCATTGCCGGAGCATTGTTGCATGCTGCCAGCTGCTGGTCAATGTACATGAGGTTTTCAAGGTCTGTGGGCAGCAGTGTCTGGCGGTAGCGTGTATAGGCTTCCCTGGCTTTTTCAAACATATAGTTGATCCTGTATGCATCACCAAGGAAGAAGAGCGCCTCATAAGGTGCTTCAGTTTGCCTGAGTGAACCCTCACGGTATTTACCCGTCAAGTTCTGTGAGGCCTTTTCAAGATATTCGATGGCAAGGTTCTTGCTTCCCTCTATATTCAGGTAACAGAGACCTATGCGGAAGGCGATGCTTGCATTGTCAGGCATTGCAGCATAGATGCCCTGGTAATAGGGGAGGGCATCGCTGAACTCACCTCTCATAAGGAAATATTCAGCATCATAGAAGGCCTCCTGCAGCCTGATATTGTCCTGCGATCTGCAAACAAAAGTTGCAGAAAGAATAATCAGTAAAAGGGCCAGTCTCTTCATTGTCGTTACATTATTGTTCTTTATCATTTTTCTTTTTTCTTCTTCTCCATAACAGGAAGAATAGCAACAGCGCGGCAAGCGCCAGGAGCCACCACCATGAACAGCATTTTCCTTTTCCTGCCTCCTCCGGGGAGTAAGTGTCATTGGCTGATCTGTCTGAAGTATCCCCGGACAGGTCTGCTGCATCTGCCGCTTCTGTGCCGGAGGCTTTCAGTGCCTTGTCAGAGGTATCTCCTGCTTCTGTGCCGGATTGGGTGTGCTGCGAAGACGGGGCTTTCTCAACCGGTGTGCCGGTGGTTATGCCGGTTTTCCTTTTGCCGCCGGCAGCCAGGGCTCCGTCAGTGGCCATATCAGCCTCATCAGGCCGCTTCCCGATCTCATCGCTGAGTGCTTTCCCCTCCGGGAATTGTTTGTCTGTGCGGAGCACCCTGACAAAGGTTGCAGTGTCATTCCCGAAACTGTCCCTGAGTCTCATAGTCACGAGGCTGGAGCCCCTCTCCGGTGAGAAAACAAAGGTAAATGTCGAATCAGTTAAAGTATGCTGTTCTGTTCTGATTTCCGAATCGGGTTTGACAACTTCAATCTCCAGCAGGGAGTTTGCTTCGGCAATGAGGCCAATGCTGACCGGATCAGCTGAACTGACATTTACCAGGGTATCGGAGAGAAGCCTCAGGTAAGCATGCAGGTCAGCCGGTAACTGAGGCACTGTGCCCGGTTCCGCTGTTTCTGCAATCAAATCAGTCTCAATGATTTTTCCGGCAGTAACAGGTTGAGCGGGCTCCTTGTAAAAGCTGCAGGAAAAGATATCCATCCTGCCGAATCCGTCATCAGCAAATCTTGCATAATAGCCCCCATCACCACTTTTTAGCGGGTGGAAGAACATGTCATCGTCAGAGGTGTTCAGCGGATAGCCTACATTCACCGGGACGCTCCATTGTCCGTCAGGCCCCATGTCTGACCTGAAGATATCATATCCTCCCATGTTATAATGTCCCCGGGAACTGAAGAAGAGGGTGCTGTCATTATTTGCCAGGAAAGGTGTATCCTCGTTATATATTGTGTTAATCCGGGGGCCGAGGTTCTGTGCCGGGCCCCAGTTGCCTGAGCTGTCGCGGACAGAGACGAAGATATCCAGGCCACCGATGCTTTCCTTGCGGTTGCTGGTGAAGAATAGCTTCTTCCCGTCTCTGCTCATGGTGGCGTGTGATTCCCAGTACCTGGTATTCACATTGCTGTTGAGTTTTTCAACCTTGCTCCATGTATTCCCCTCCAGCCGGCTCAGATAGATATTACCGTCATAAGTGTCAGTACGGTACATGAGGAGGGTTCGCCCGTCAGGGGAGAGGGATGAGGTGTAATAATCCTGATCAATGCCCAGTTGGGGAGTCAGGTTGACCGGTTCTGTCCATTGGCCGTCAATCTTCCGTGACCAGAATATGGCATCGTAAAACTGCAATTCACGTGTGAACAGCAGTGTTTTTTCATCGTCTGAGATTACCGGATTGAACTCCGAGAAACGCTCATTGATTGTTGATCCGAGGTTACGGTCAGTGATAAACACCGGTTTTCGCATCATCTCACGGGCATTGTGACAGGTCTGCATCTGAAATCTCACCAGTGCAGTGTCGTACTTTTCGGTATCAACATCCTTCAGGAAGAGATCATATGTCTCCAGAGCCCTGTCAAAGTCATTGGCGATGCGGTATGCGTTTGCCAGAAAATAGAGGGCGTCATACGGTGCCCCGGTCTCACGCAGCTTTCCTTTCCGGTAGTTCGGGTTTATATGCCCTGCGGCAGTCTCAAGCCAGGGAATAGCCTTCTCCTTTTCTCCCGGAGTATTGAGGTAACACTGGCCAATGCGGTAATAGAGATTAAAATTCTCCGGATAAATCTGTAGCAGGCTCATGTATTTGGGCAGGGCTTCTGCGTAATCTTCAAAGAGGAGGTCTCCCTCGGCAGATACGAAAAGTTCGCGCAGGCTGCTTTTTGTCTGACCGGCGAGGGATACAGCATGAGCCACAAGGATCATACAAATTATGTATCTAACCTTTCTCATCAGGTTGATCAAATATTCTTTATGTAACTAATATAACTCAAATTCTGTCATAAGATTATAGTAGAGCAGCTCCTTTTTAACAGGGATTTTACTTTTTTACCGTTCTGGCCACCCTCAGGCGGGTCAGTGACAGCCATTTGAGAAGGCTTACGGCCACCCTGACAGGCACGTGCCACCCCTTCCCCAGATGCTTCTCCGAGAAGATTATCATAGCGTTCCAGAAATGCCTGACAGAGGTTTCCATCTCCTGACCTGAACTGCTTCCCTTAAAATGGGTGATGTGGACATCATGAAGGTAATAATTGCTGAAACCTGCCTTTCTTATGCGCCAGCTGAGGTCAATGTCTTCACCGTACATAAAGAAAGAGGTATCAAACAGGCCTGCCTCATCAAGCGCTTTCCGGCGGATGAGCATGAAGGCTCCGGTAAGGATGTCAGCGCGGCAGGTTTCGTTCTCAGGCTTATCTCCCAGGTAGTATGCATTGAAGAAGGCGGAGCGCGGGAAGAGTCTGCCCAGGCCGGTAAACCTGAAAAGTGAGGTAAGGGGTGACGGGAAGCCTCTTTTCGATTCGGGCAGGAATTTGCCGTTTTTATCAGTCAAATGGGCACCTGCTGCTCCTGCATCCGGAACTGTTTTAATGAAATCCAGTGCCCTGGTGATGGCATCGGGACGGGTGACAGTGTCAGGATTCAGTATAAGGATGTACTCTCCGGAGGAGGCCAGTATGCCCCTGTTGCATGCTGACGCGAAACCTTCGTTGCTATCTGAAACGATCAGCCTGACCGAAGGGAATTCCCGGCTGACCATTCCTGCAGAGCCGTCTGAGGAGTTGTTGTCAACAACTATGATTTCGTGCTCTGTCGCCTGTGCGGCAGCTATGAGTGACTGCAGTGCACCGCGGAGCAGTTCCCTGACATTGTAGGAAACAATTACTGCCGAGAGTTCCATCGGATCATGGGGTGGCCATTTCCTCCCTTATTACTTCCGCCAGCCGGCGGATACCTTCAAGGGTATCCTCTTCATCTGCGTATGAGAAATTAAGCCGCATGGTGTTATGGCCTTCATTGTTGCAGTAAAATACTGATCCGCAGACAAAAGCCACATTCTTGCAAATAGCTTTGTCAAGCAGATGTGCGGCATCCATGGCAGGAGGAAGAGTCACAAAGAGGAAAAGTCCGCCGTCAGGCTCGGTCCATTTCACACCTTCAGGCATCAGCTCACGGAAACATTTCAACATGAAATCACGTCTCCGGTGGTAGAGAGCTATTGTCTTCTTCAGGTTCGCATCAAGCAGCCCCTGCTCTATGTATCTGGCTACTATCTTCTGAACAAAGGGAGGGGTGCAGAGGTCGGTTGACTGTTTTGCCGTCACCATCTTGTCAATGATCTCCCTGTGGCCAGTCACCCAGGCCAGTCTGAAACCCGGTGCAAGTATCTTTGAGAAGGTGTTGAGTGTCATTACCCTGCCATGCGTGTCAAGGGAAGACATCAGCGGTTCAGGAGTCCCGGCAAAACGCACATCGCGGTAAGGACTGTCCTCTACAATCAAAAGATCATGCCTTTCAGCTATGCGTATGATTTCAAGACGGCGTGACGCGGGCATAGTGACGCCTGTAGGATTCTGAAAATCAGGAATCATATAGATGAACTTTATGATCTTTCCTTCCTTTTTCAGATCGGTTATGGTTTTTTCAAGGAGTTCAGGATGCATTCCATGGTCATCAAGGGGAATCCCCTTCAGCAGTGCCCCGTAGTTTGCGAAGGCGTTGAGCCCGCCCAGGTATGAAGGCAGTCCGCACAGCACCACATCACCGCGGTTGACAAAGATCTTTCCGCACAGGTCAAGCGCCTGCTGTGAGCCGGTAGTGATCAGGATATTCTCCGGTCCGATCTCAAGCCCGTCTTTCCGGTGCCGTTCGGCAAGGAGAGCCCGCAGTTTGTTGTCACCCTCGGTGGTGCCGTACTGAAGGGCTGATTTGCCATCCTGTTCAAGTACCTCTGAGGCCACTCTCCGGATATCTTCTATGGGGAATGAGTCAGGTGAGGGGAGTCCTCCTGCAAAGGAGATCATCTCAGGGCGCTGCGTCAGCTTGAGTATCTCCCTGATTGCCGATTTTTTCATCAGATGGGTTGCATCTGAAAAGAATCTGTCAAATGTGTCAGCCATACCAATATTGATTTGTATCAAATTAAGCAAGATTTTCAGAATATACAAATGACCAAAGCCGGCGGGCTTAAAAAGATATTGCCGTGCATCTCTGTCAGCTTTGGCTGCCCCTTGAGCCAACCTGTCAGCCCTGTATCCCTATCGGCCAGGCCCCTCGGGGTGCATCTCTGTCAGCTTTGGCTGCCTCAGGTGCCTGCCTGTCAGTGCCGGCTGGCCCGGGAGTATAGCTGTCAGCGCCGGCTGGCCCGGGAACTTAGTTGTCAGCCCGGTATGTCCAGGGGCCTGGTTGTCAGCCCTGGCTGCCCCTTGAGCCAACCTGTCAGCCCTGTGACGGAAGTGAGAAAAGGCAGCGGTTGACTATCGATTGCCCCAGGGTGATCTCATCGGTATATTCGAGAACATCTCCAATGGCCACGCCGCGCGCCAGTGTTGTAATGCGCACGTCATAGCCCGACAGCCGTTTGTAGATATAGAAATTTGTGGTGTCTCCCTCCATGGTTGTGCTCAGGGCAAGTATCACCTCCCTGACGCTGCCGCTTCGCACCCTTTCTTCCAGGCTGTTGATGGTCAGGTCAGAAGGACCGATGCCGTCAACCGGGGAGATGATGCCGCCAAGTACATGGTACAATCCCCTGAACTGCCTGGTATTCTCCACCGCCATCACATCCTGTACGTTCTCTACCACGCATATGACAGAGGTGTCCCTCGACTGATCACTGCATATCTGGCACAGCGGGGTATCACTGATACCGTGACAAACACTGCAGTAACACACATCATCCCTGAGCCTGATGACTGTTTCGCCGAAACGGCGGACTTCTCCGCTGTCACGCCTCAGCAGGTGCATCACAAGCCTGAAGGCGGTCTTGCGGCCTATGCCGGGGAGGGAGGCAAACTCATTCACGGCCTCTTCGAGCAGTCTTGAAGGGAAACGAGATGACATAATGCGACTTTGCGGCAAAAATAATCCAATATTTGCTGCAAACCTGACCACAGTTGACTTTTATCTGCAATCTTTTTAGTAATCTTGCGGACAATTTTCCGGTATTATGACACCTACTCTCATCCTGTTGGTTTTTACAGCCTATACGCTCCTGCTGTTTGCCATCACCTTTATTACTGCACGAAGAGCCAATCATCAGTCATTCTATATAGGTAATAAAGCATCTCCATGGTATGTTGTGGCTTACGGCATGATCGGAGCCTCCCTGTCAGGGGTGACCTTCATGTCAGTGCCCGGATGGGTGGGAGAGACCCAGTTCTCATACATGATGGTGGCGTTCGGATATTTCTTCGGATACGTGGTTATTGCCCTCGTACTCCTGCCGCTCTATTACCGTCTGCAACTTACCTCCATATACGGCTACCTGGAACAGCGGTTCGGTTTCTGGTCATACAAGACCGGAGCCGGATTCTTTATCCTTTCAAGAGTCCTGGGCGCATCACTCCGGATGTTCCTTGTGATAAACGTCCTGCAGATTTTTGTGTTTGATGCGTGGAATGTTCCCTTCTGGGTAAACGTGCTGATATTCATTGCTCTGGTGATAATATACACTCTTAAGGGAGGCATTCGGACCATTATCTGGACAGACACACTCCAGACCACCTTTATGCTGCTTGCAGTTGTGTTGTCGGTAGTTTTCATCAGTCGTGAACTGGGAGAGCCTGTACAGAAGCTTCTGAAGAATCTGTTTGAGAGTGACACGTCACGGATGGTGATTACCGACTGGGATCACCCGCGTCATTTCATCAAGCAATTCTTCAGCGGCATGTTCATAACCATCACCATGACCGGGCTTGACCAGGAGATGATGCAGAAGAACCTCAGCATCAGGCATCTGAAAGATGCGCAGAAGAATATGTTCACCTTCAGCACCATCAATCTTGTTGTGGTTTTCATGTTTCTGGTCCTTGGCGCATTCCTGCTCTTCTTTGCCAGGGCCAGGAACATCAATGTGGCAATGAGTGACGATCTCTTTCCGACAATTGCTTTCAGGTATCTCAGTCCTGCTGCCGGCATTGTTTTCCTGATCGGACTTATATCAGCTGCATTCCCCAGTGCAGACGGGGCTTTGACATCACTGACAACCTCCTTCAGCATAGACTTCCTCGGCCTTGAGAAAAAGCCTGAGATGGATTATACCAAAAAAACCAGGATCAGGTACACCGTACACTTATCATTTGCACTCATTTTCTTTATCTGTATACTGGTCTTCAGGCAGATGAATGACAGGGCGATAATTGACAAGCTGTTCACCATAGCCGGATACACCTACGGTCCGCTGCTCGGTCTGTACACTTTCGGTCTCTTCACCAAAAGAAGGGTAACTGACCGCTTTACTCCATGGATAGCTATCATCTCACCGATTATATGCTATTTTCTGCATCTCTATTCGGAAGAACTCTTCAACGGTTACAGGTTCGGCTTTGAGATGATACTGGTAAACGGTTTTCTTACATTTATGGGATTGCTGATATTCAGCAGGAAGGGGTCAAAGGGGGTTCCTGAAGCCTGATAAGCCCGTACCGGTTCCGCTGCCGGTCTCTGTTGCCTCACCTTCTTCCTCCTCCGTATCGCGGACTTTGGGTTTGATATAAACCTTGATTTTCCTGTAGGGGATTGATATTGACACATAATATTCTGCACCAACTGTCATACCGGATGTGCCCGGGCCGTAGCCCGGCATCCATACCGGTTTGAGATCCTTCCCTGCTCCGGCACTCAACAGAAGTCTCATATAAAGGTTCCAGCCTATTGTTACTCCCCTGAAGAGTTCAGTGCGGACACCAGGAGTGATCTCCAGGAAATGACCCGTATGGCTTTCCGCAGCTACGGATGTTTCTCCGGTTCCCCATTCATTTGTGTACCTGAGCTTCGGGGTCTCCTCCCTGTAGAAGCTGAGCCCGTACCTGAGGCCTATGCCTGCACTGTGCCTGCCCTGTGATACATTGGCCTTGATAAAGTTGTAATCTGTACCGGCTGTGAAGCTGAGACCCCGGCTCATGAAGTCGTACAACACATCTGATGAATGGTACGATGAGTACCTTAAGCCTGCGGTTGCCGCTATTGATGAGTTGATGTCAGCCGATGCGGCAATGCCATAGCTGATAAGCTCTTTGGTAACAAGTTTCATGACCGGTCCGGAGATGTCGAATCCTGCCCTCACGTGAAGCGGCACGGTAACCGTATCCTGTGAAACGGCAACATTCTCTGCAATCATAAACAGACTAATAAAAAAGATGCAGGTTCTTCTGACCATCGAGGTTCACGGATTTATTCTCTATGATGAGTGTGTCAATTATATTATGGGTTGTTTTCAGCCCGGTTAGTTCGCTTATTATGGTGTATCCGCACTCCGGCGAAACAAGGTGTGGCTTCCGGCTGTAGCGTATCACAGCCGTATCGGTGATACCGTTGAGGGTTATCAGGAACTCTGACTCGTCGCTTGCCGGGTCAAGAGGCACGGAGAATGCTGATGCTCCCTTCAGGTTGATAAATCTGAGAGTATCGGTTTCCCTGTATGTACATACCCTGAGTGAGTCTGCCTTTGCTGCCTCGCCCGTTCCGCTGGCCAGAAGAACAGTTTTAAGTAATGGATTCGTCTCCTCGTAGCATGGCTGCACCGAGCAGGAGGGAAGGAACATAACCAGGGTTGCCATGATGGCAATAAAGCTTATGACGGAGAGCCTCTTCATAACGGAATACAAAGGTATAAAAATAATATGGAGTCAATCATTGAACAGCATCCCCTTACAGATGCTGCAGTGCAGTTTTTCCGGTGATCCTGTAAGGAGGAAATCATTGAATGATATCCCCTCACAGAGTGCCGGAAAACTGGCCGGGCTGGACTTGGCGGAGCCGGTCAGGCAGGTCTGAGGTGGCAGATGCCGGCTGTCAGAATTTCGGCAGGTTCTTCAGGATGCCGCTGACTCCGTTGCGGATTACTTCCACAACCTTGTCAACCATGTTACCCTTCTCCTTAATAGAGTAAATCTCATTTATGATGTTCTGATACCTGCTGTTCAGGATATTCCTGCGCAGCTTGAGGGTGGATGAGAGTTCGCCTGTCTGGGGGGTCCACTCTTCTGTCACCAGCCTGAACCGTTTTATCTGTTCAAACTCTCCGAGGCTCTTGTTCACCTCCCTGACTTCCCTGGCAAACCGTTCTATCACCTCGTGCATCTCTATCAGGTCGGTGTGGTCACGGTACTGAATCCTGTGTATCGAGCACCAGTCGTGCAGGTAGGTGAAGTTGGGTGATATCAGGGCGCTGGCAAACTTTTTGTTTTCACCTATCACCATTGCCTGTTCGATAAAGATCGATTCCTTCAGTTTATTTTCAATCACCTGGGGAGAGATGTATTTGCCGGCTGACAGTTTGAACATCTCCTTTTTGCGGTCAGTGATCCGGAGGAACCTGCCATCCTCAATTCTTCCGATATCGCCGGTATGGAACCAGCCGTCGGAATCAATCACCTCAGCTGTCATCTCAGGCTCCCTGTAGTATCCAATCATTACATTGGGCCCCTTGCAGAGGATCTCACCGTCATCGGCTATCTTCACCTGCACCCCGTCAAGAACAGGTCCTGCTGTTTCAAACTTTATTTCAGGGATGCGCAGTGGATTTACAGCGATGACAGGAGATGTCTCCGTGAGTCCGTAACCCTGTATAACAGGTATGCCGGCAGCCCAGAAAATGCGTTCAAGGCGCGACTGCAGGGCGGCGCCGCCGGAGACCAGAACGCGTAGCTCACCACCCAGCGCATCTTGCCATTTGTTAAAAACCAGCTTGCGGGCTATGCCAAGCCTGAACCGGTAAAACCAGGTGTTGCCCCTGAGCCTGAACTTAAGTCCCAGGTTAACTGCCCGGAAGAATATCTGTTTTTTGAGCCAGGGCAGGTTTTTTCCTCTGCTTATAATGTTGTCATAAATCTTTTCCAGCAGCCTTGGGACCGTATTTGCCAGGTGTGGCTTGATCTCACGCATTGTTTCTGCAATGGCACCCATGTTCTCAAGGTAGTATATGCTTAATCCCTTGTACTGGAAGTGGTAATTCATCATCCGCTCATAGACATGACAGAGAGGCAGGAAGCTGAGCGCCCTGAAACCCAGTCCGAATTCATGCGCGGCACTGGTTGCTATAGCATTGGAGATCAAATTGTTGTGAGACAGCATGACCCCTTTGGGATTTCCGGTGGTGCCTGAAGTATATATAATGGTCACCATGTCAGAGGGTTTGATGGAGTCCCTGATAGCTGACAGTTCACCCATGAATTTTTCCCGGTTCTTTCTGCCCTCTTCGATGATATCATCAATTGTCATCAGGTCGTTGACCTGGTCAAAGGAGTAGATCGCCCTGATGGCGGGGATATTTGACGCTACAGGCAAAATCTTGTTGTAAATCTGTTTGTTGCCGATGATCACTGCCTTTGTCCCGGAGTGATCGAGAATGTATGCATACTCCTCATTGCCAATGGTAGGGTAGATGGGTACATGGATCATGCCGGCCTGTGCCAGCCCGTGGTCAACAATGTTCCATTCGGCTTTGTTCGGGGTGATGGTAGCGATGTGATCACCCCTGGTGTAACCAATAGCCATCATGCCACACGAAAACAGGTCGGTCAGCTCCCTTATTGCCTCGGTAGAGTAGGTGATCCAACCCTTGTCGGGTTTACCACCGAACATGACTTCCCGCGGATAG
>Ga0116157_10004779_pt1 | contig 12592 bp, 11 predicted proteins | sample AD_UKC048_MetaG_FD_89882 | JGI IMG/M metagenome (GOLD analysis project Ga0116157, IMG submission 89882) | Active sludge microbial communities of municipal wastewater-treating anaerobic digesters from USA - AD_UKC048_MetaG | ecosystem: Engineered > Bioreactor > Anaerobic > Digestate | place: USA... | reverse complement strand
CTGGTCGCCGCTGTAGACGTCAAACAGCCGCAACGATTCCAGCAACTCGCCGGCTCCGGACCGCAGCGCCTGGGCCACCTCCGCGGCCGGCACCGAGTCCGGCACGACCAGCGCCACGTCCAGATTGACCGGGGGGAACGCGCTGATCTGCGGGGCGGTCGGGGTCTGCCGCGCCGGCAGCCCGTCCAGGTTCAGCTCCAGGGCAGCCGTCCGCGGCGGCAGGCCCAAGCGTTCGACGACCTTCGGGGCCAGCTCGCCGGCGAAGCCGATCGGCCAGTCACCGACGCGGATGCTGGCGCACCGGCCCGGGTGCCAGGGCGCCTGCTCGGCGGCAACCACTCGCACCGTCACACCCGCGGTGGCGGCGATCCGCCGGGCCAGTTCGACCGCGTCGGCCCAGCCCGCCGGCCGGCCCGGTCCCCACCAGCCCGTGCGCTCGCGCGCCCCGGCCAGCACCGCGGCCACGTGCACCGGCTGGTTGGGCAGCGACGCGTCGAGCACGGCCAGCGTCTGCGGGTCCGGACGCCGGTCGACGCCGACCTCCGGCGGGGTCGGCGCGTTGCGCCGGGGCAGGAACACCGAGCCGATCTCGAACACCGACAGGTCGCGCGAACCCCGGGACATGTTGCGCAGCACCGTGTCCAGCAACCCGGTGAGCAGGGTGGTGGCCATCGCGGGGCGGTCGGCGTCCAGGGGGTTGGCCACCAGCACCATGCTGCGGCGGGCGTCGTCGGCGGGCAGGTCGAGCCGGTCCAGGTCGGCCACGTTCTGGAACGGGAACGAGAGCACCTCGGTCAACCCGGCCGAGGCCAGGTCCGCGGCGATCAACCGTTCCCGGCGTTGGCTCGGGGTCAGCCCGGTCCCCGCCGGCGCCGTCGGCAGCACCGACGGGATGGAGTCGAACCCCTCCAACCGGGCGACCTCCTCGACCAGATCGGCCGGGCGCAGAAGATCCGGCCGCCAGCTGGGGGGTTGCACGGTCAGCTCGGTGCCACCGCCGCCGACCTCGCACCCGAGCTGCTCCAGGCGGCCCACGATCACCGAGCGTTCGTACGGGCGGCCGATGAGCCGCTCCGGTTCGCCGACGGCCAGCTCGACCGCCGGACGCGGGACCGGTTCGCCCCGGACGTCGGACCGGCCGACGACCGTGCCGCCGCCGTAGCGGACCAGCAATTCGGCCGCCCGCTCGGTGGCCACCGCGGCCACGGCAGGATCGACGGACCGCTCGAAGCGGCGGGCGGCCTCGCTCGGCAGCCGGTGCCGGCGCACCGTTCGCATGATCACCGGCGGGTCCCAGTAGGCCCCTTCAATGATGACATTGGTGGTCTGGGCGGAGATCTCGGTGGACTCGCCGCCCATCACGCCGGCCAGCGAGATGGCCCCCGAGGAGTCGGCCACGACCAGGTCGTCGGCGACCAGGGTGCGCTTGGTCCCGTCCAGGGTGACCAGGGACTCGCCCTGGGTGGCCCGTCGCACGGTGATCGGGCCGGCCAGCTTGTCCGCGTCGAACGCGTGCAACGGCTGGCCGAGCTCGACCATCACGTAGTTGGTGACGTCGACGGCCAGCGAGATCGACCGGATGCCGGCGGCGCTGAGCCGGCGCCGCATCCAGTACGGGCTGGGCGCGGTCGGGTCGATGCCCTGCACCCGGACGGTGACGAACCGGCCGCAACCGACCGGATCGGCGAGCGTCACCGGCCAGCCCGGCCCCGAGCGTTCCGGCAAGTCCCGCACACCGGGGTCGGTGAACGGCAGGTCGTAGGCGGCGGCCAGCTCGCGGGCCAGCCCGCGGACCGAGAGGGCGTAGCCGCGGTCGGGGGTGATGGCCAGTTCGATGACGGCGTCGTCGGCGCCGATGATCGGTCGCGCGTCGGTGCCGGGCGCCGGGGCGGGCTCGCCGGCCGGGCCGGAACCCGCGTCCGAAGCGGAGGCGAGGACCAGGATCCCGTCGTGCTCCTGGCCCAGACCCAGCTCCCGGTTGGAGCAGATCATCCCGTCGGAGACGTGGCCGTAGGTCTTGCGCGAGGCGATCTGGAAGCCGCCGGGCAGGGTAGTGCCGGGCAGGGCGACCACGACCGAGTCGCCGACGACGAAGTTGGTCGCGCCGCAGATGATCCCGCGGGGCTCGTCGGAGCCGTCCGGGCCGTGGCCGGGTCCGACGTCGACCTGGCAGAACCGGATCGGCTTCTTCAGCCCGGTCAGCTCCTCGATCGAGAGCACCCGGCCGACGACCAGGTCGCCGGTCGTGGGCGGCACCAGGTGCACGTCCTCGACCTCGAAGCCGATCCGGACCAACGTGTCGGCCACCCCGCCGACTCCCCCGTCGACTCCCCCATCGACACCGGCGCCGGCCGGCAGCGTGAGGGCATCACTGAGCCACTCCAGAGACAGGCGCATGACTCAGACCTCCCAGCCGAATGCGGTGGTGAACCGGACGTCACCCTCGACCAGGTCCCGCATGTCCGGAATCTGGTTGCGGAACTGCAGGGTCCGCTCGATGCCCATGCCGAAGGCGAAGCCGCTCCACTCGTTCGGGTCCAGCCCGCAGGCGATCAGCACGTTCGGATCGACCATGCCGCAGCCGCCCCACTCCACCCAGCCCGGACCACCCTTCTTGTCCGGGAAGTAGACGTCCATCTCGGCGCTGGGCTCGGTGAACGGGAAGAACGAGGGCCGCAGCCGGGTCGTCGACTCCGGACCGAACATGGCCCGGGCGAAGTGGTCCAGCGTCCCCTTCAGGTGCGCCATCGACAGGTGACGGTCGATGGCCAACCCCTCGACCTGGTGGAACACCGGCGTGTGGGTGGCGTCCAGTTCGTCGGAGCGGTACACCCGGCCCGGGCAGACCACGTAGATCGGCGGCTCCCGGTCGAGCATGCTGCGGATCTGCACCGGCGAGGTGTGGGTGCGCAGCACCAGCCCGCTGCCCGCGCCGCCGGGCCCGTCACCGGCGATGTAGAACGAGTCCTGCATGGCCCGCGCCGGATGGTCCTTCGGGAAGTTCAGGGCGTCGAAGTTGAACCACTCGGCCTCCAGTTCGGGGCCGGTGGCCACCTCCCAGCCCATGGCCACGAAGACGTCCTCGATCCGGGCCATGATGGTGGAGATCGGGTGACGCGCCCCGGCCGGCTCCCGGTCGTAGGGCAGCGTGACGTCGACGGTCTCCTCGCGCAGGATGCGGGCGTCCCGTTCGGCGATCAGCTCGCTCTCCCGGGCGGCGACGGCGTCGGCCACCCGGCGCCGGCTCTGTCCGATGAACTTGCCCGGCGCGGCCCGCTCGGTCTTGGGCAGGTCGGCCAGGGCCCGGTTGGTGAGGGCGAGCGGGCTGCGGTCCCCGGCGTGGGCCAACCGGACGGTCTTGAGCGCGTCCAGGTCGGCGGCCGCGGCGACGGCGGCCAGGGCCGCGGTCACGGCCCGCTCGATCCCGGCCTCGTCGGTCGGGTCCAGGGGCAGGGCGAGTCCCTGATCGGACTGCACCGCGGAGCTGGGCGCGGCCGACGAGGGCGAGGCGGTGGTCATGGGAAACCTTCCGGGCTGGGTCACTGCGGGCGGTGCCGGCCGGTCCTCCGCACCGGAAGGGTCACGACCAAGCAGGCAGTCTACGGACGTTGCCGCCCGCCCCCGGCCGTGCGCCGACCGCGACCTGCGCGGGTCCGCCGGCGCGGGCCGTTCCCGCCGACACCCCCGCGGTCCCACGATCGTGCCGGCGCAGGATCCGCGGGGGTGCCCCCGACGGCGCTCACCCGGCCGGCGCCGGCTCCTTGACCGCAGAGTCCGGAGTCCGGATCCGGGCCGGGTAGCGCAGTGATTGCAGGCCGAGTAACTTGGCGCGTTCGTCTTCGGAGCGGCCGCCCCAGACGCCGTAGGGCTCCCGCACGGCCAACGCGTGAGCCAGACACTGCGCGATCACCGGACACGTCCCGCACACCGCCTTGGCCGCCTGAATCCGCGCCCGCCGACCCCGCGCCCGTTCCGCACTCGGATGGAAAAACACCTCCGAATCCATCCCCCGACAGGCGGCCGCCCCCTGCCAATCCCAATGATCCACAATCGGCTCCGGCAAACGCTCAATGTCGGCCAACGATCCGACCTTTCTGTGCATGCGTCCCTGCATGGTCAGTGAACCAGCGAAAATCAGGCCTCGATCGGCTCGATCCGCGGATACTCCGGCTGCCACATCGCGTCATACACCTGCTGCACCGGATTACTCAGCTCCACCCGCGCCAACCCCTCGGCATCGGCCGCCTTCGCCACCGCGATCGCCACCGCCGCCGACGCCGTCCGCAACACCGTCATCGGCGGCAACAAACTCGCCCCGGGCGTGCGCGCATCCGACATCGCCGCCACCGCATCCGCCGCCGCCGCGATCATCCCCTCACTGATCCGCGACGCCTTCGTCACCGCCACCCCCAACCCCAACCCGGGAAACACCAACGCATTGTTCGACTGCGCAATCTGATACGCCACCCCCTTGTAATGCACCGGCTCGAACGGACTACCCGTCGCGGTCAACACCTTCCCGTCCGTCCAATGGATCAGATCATGCGGCAACGCCTCGGCCTTACTCGTCGGATTCGACAACGGCAAAATGATCGGCCGCGCATTGAACGAAGCCATCTCCCGCACGATCGACTCCGTGAACGCCCCCGCCTGCGTCGACGTCCCGATCAAAATCGTCGGCCGCGCCCGCGACACCACCGTGGCCAACCCGATCCCACCCGCACCCGCCGGCCACCCCGCCACCTCGGCCCGCGACCGCGCATACGGCACCTGGAAATCCAACAACGACGGATCGTCATCGACCAACAACCCCTGCTTGGCCAACGCATAGAACCGGCCCGTCGCCTCCGCCGGCGACAACCCCTCCCGGACCATCTGATCCCGCAACATGTCCGCGATCCCCAACCCGGCCGTCCCCGCCCCATGGATCACGATCCGCTGATCGGCCAACCGCGACCCCGCCGCCCGCACCGCCGAGAACACCGCCGCCAACACCACCGCCGCCGTGCCCTGCATATCATCATTGAACGTGCAACACACCCCCGAATACTTGTTCAAAATCCGGCGGGCGTTCTCCGTCCCAAAATCCTCCCAATGCAACATCGCGTTCGGGAACAACCTGTTACACGCCGTCACATACGCATCGATCAACTCGTCATACCGATGATCCCGCACCCGCGCATGCCGCTCACCCAAATACATCGAATCATTCAACAACCGCAAATTATCGGTACCCATGTCCAACACCACCGGCAACACCCGCCGCGGATGAATCCCCGCCGCCGCCGTATACACCGACAACTTCCCGATCGAGATCTCAATACCACCGATCCCCTGATCACCGATCCCCAAAATCCCCTCGGAATCCGTCGCGACCAACAAATCAACATCATCCGGACCCAAACCAGTGTTCCGCAACGCGGTCTCCACCTGATCCGGATGATCCACCGACAAAAACACACCCCGACTACGCCGGAACTCATGACTGAACCGCTCGATCGCCGTCCCCACCGTCGGCGTATACACCACCGGCAACATCTCCGGCAAATGCTCCGACAACAACCGGTAAAACAACACCTCATTACGATCCCGCAAATTCGCCAAATACACCCACTTCGCCAAATCCGACGGCTGCTGCAAATACTGCGCCCACACCCGCCGAACCTGACCCTCCAACGTCGACACCCCCGTCGGCAACAACCCCGTCAACTCCAACTGCTCCCGCTGCGCCAACGTGAACGCCGTCCCCCGATTAATCGTCGGCGAGGACAACACCAGGCGACCACGAGCACGCACCCGCGCCACCACCTCCCGCGGTTGATGGACCAGCTCATACGGGGCGACAGCCATTGTCATTGCCTCTCATCAGGGGGAGGGCCGAGGTGGGTCGGCCCGGGTTCAAACGGGTGCGATGAATCGTGGAGTGATCGACGTCAGCATCCCGCCCGGCGCGGTCCGGGTCACGGATAAGTTCATAAAGTCCGGATGTGGTCATCACGAAACCCGCCGCGCACGGGCGCCGAGCCGGACTGGGTAGGCTCTGCCGGCATGTCGTTCCTGTCCCGGCTGACCGACGCGCTCCGGTCCGTCCTCGCCCCGAAACGGACCAGCGCCCCGACCCGGAGCCCGGGCCCCCGGACGCCGGCCGGCCCCCCGGGCCCGGGGCAGTCGCCCGGACAGAGCGGGCCGGCGGCCACCATCGAGGTGGATCCGCAACGGATCGGCCGGGTGCGGATGACCTACGCGCCGGCCCGGGACGGCGCCCCCGACCCCGGTGAGGTGGTCTGGACCTGGGTGCCGTTCGAGGAGCGGGACGGGCGCGGCAAGGACCGTCCGGTGCTGGTGGTGGCGGCCGAACCGGCCGGCACCTTCCTGGCCGTGCAGCTGACGTCCAAGGCCCACCAGGGCGAGGATTACGTGCCCATCGGCGCGGGCGCCTGGGACTCGACCGGCCGCCCCTCCTGGGTGAACATCGACCGGGTGTTCCGGGTGCACGCGGCGGGCATGCGACGGGAGACCGCCGGGCTGCCGGCCAAGGCCTACGCCACCGTGGAGGCGCGGCTGCGCCAGCGCTACGGCTGGCGCTGAACCCACCCCGGCCCAGCGCCCGGCCAGGGCCCGGCCCGGTGCCCCGTTCGGGCGACCGGGCCGGTCGCCTCAGTGCGTCCGGCGGTGCGCGGTGGCGCTCGCGTACAGGCAGACCGCGGCGGCCGCGGCCAGGTTCAGCGACTCGGCCCGGCCGTAGATCGGGATCCGGATCCGCTCGTCGGCCCGGCCGATGATTTCGGCCGGCAGGCCGTGCGCCTCGGAGCCGAACAGCCAGGCCGTCGGCAGGTCGAGGATGCCCTCGGCCTGGGCCGAGCCGAGCTCGACGTCGGCCTGCCCGGTGGAGGCCAGCACCGAGAGCCCGGCGGCGGTGAGCTCGCCGATCAGAGCGGCCGGGTCCCGCGCGGGCACCACCGGCAGGTGGAACACGCTGCCGGCGGAGGCCCGGATCGCCTTGGCGTTCCACGGGTCGGCGGCCTCCCCGGCGACGATGACGCCATCGGCGCCGGCCGCGTCGGCCAGCCGGATCACCGTGCCGGTGTTGCCGGGGTCGCTGGTCTGCACCAGCACCGCGACCAGCTTGGGCGAGCCGGCCAGCAGGTCGGCCACCGAGGTCGTCGGCAACGCGCAGCGCACCACCAGGCCCTGCGGGCTGACCGCGTCACTGAGCGAGGCCGCGGCCCGGTCGGTGACCTGGATGACCGCGATCCCGGCGGCGTAGGCCCGCCGCACCAGCTCGGTATGCCGGGCGCCGGCCGCGGCGGTCAGGTACAGCTCGAGCACCGCCCCGGGGTTCTCGGCGGCATGGGCGATGGCCTCGGCCACCGCGGGGGCACCCTCGGCCAGGAACTCGCCGGCCTCGACCCGCCGCGAGCGACGCAGCAGCTTGTGCGCGGCCACGATGCGGTTGGACCGCTCGGTGAGCACGGCCTCGTCGGCCGGCGCGCTCTGGTCCCGAACACCGGAACGCCCGGCCGACTGGGCGTCGGCCGGGCGTCGGGAGCGCGGGTCCTGAGTGCTCAGGCTGCGTCCGCAGCGGTCGGGGCCGCAGCGGCGGCCGCAGCGCCGGAGGACTCCAGCGCGTCGTGGGCGACCTTGACCAGGCCGGCGAACGCGGCGATGTCGTTGACGGCCAGCTCGGCCAGCACCTTGCGGTCGACGTCGACCTCGGCGATCTTGAGGCCCTGCATGAACCGGTTGTAGGTCATGCCGTGCGCACGGGCAGCCGCGTTGATGCGGGTGATCCACAGCTTGCGGAAGTCGTTCTTGCGCTTGCGGCGGTCGTTGTAGGCGTAATTCGCCGAATGCAGCGTCTGTTCCTTGGCCTTGCGGTACAGGCGGGACCGCTGGCCGCGGTAGCCGCTGGCGCGCTCAAGGACGACACGGCGCTTCTTCTGGGCGTTGACTGCCCGCTTCACTCTGGACATGGGGGCACCTGGCTTTCTCTATCGGGCCGGTCGGGCGAGGACCGGGAGGAAAATGTCGGGATCCGGGAGCTCGGTCAGATGCCGAGCAGGCGGCGGATGCGGGGGGCGTCGGCGGGCGCGATTTCCTTGGCGCCGTCCATCCGACGGGTCATCTTGGTCGACTTCTTCTCCAGGTTGTGCCGCTTACCGGCCCCGGCGTGGGTCAGCTTGCCGCTGCCGGTGACCTTGATGCGCTTCTTGGTGCCGGAGTGCGTCTTGTTCTTGGGCATCGCTTAGTACTCACATTCCACTGTCGTGGCGACCCGCGGTGGGTGGATCGCCTGCGTCTTCATTGCGTGCTGGTCCTACTGGGCGCAGGCTCCACCGCCGGATCGGCCGGACTGGAGCACCGAGCCGACCCGTACCGGATCGTGACGGCCGCGGGCCGACGGGGCGGGCTCGATCAGACCTCGACCGAGTTACCCTCCGGCCGCGTTCAGGATGCGGCCGCCGGCTGTCCCTGGCGGGGTCGTACCTGCTTGTGGGGGGCCAGAACCATGATCATGTTGCGCCCGTCCTGCTTGGGCGCGCTCTCCACGAATCCCAGCTCGGCGACATCGGCGGACAGCCGCTGCAGCAGACGGAACCCGAGTTCCGGACGGGACTGCTCCCGACCGCGGAACATGATCGTGACCTTGACCTTGTCCCCGGCCTTGAGGAACCGCACGACGTGACCCTTCTTGGTCTCGTAGTCGTGCGAGTCGATCTTCGGCCGAAGCTTCATTTCCTTGATAACCGTCAGAACCTGGTTCCGGCGGGCCTCACGGGCCTTCTGCGCGCTCTCGTACTTGAACTTGCCGTAGTCCATGAGCTTGCAGACCGGAGGCCGGGCGTCCGGGGCAACCTCGACCAGGTCGAGGTCGGCCTCCTGCGCCATGCGCAGTGCCTCGCCGATCGGCACGATGCCGACCTGCTCCCCCTCCGACCCGACGAGACGTACCTCGGGAACGCGGATCCTGTCGTTGATGCGTGGCTCGACGCTGATTGAGTCCTCCTGCAGACGGTTGATTCCTCGTGCCGCGACCCCGCCCACCGGTCCCATCCGGTGTCGGCGGTGACACACGAAAAAAGGGCCCGGCGCGAAACGCGCAGAGCCCTCACCCCGGATCCCGGACGGCATGAGGCCACCCGTCGCACGACCCCGATATCGAGGCGTGCGGCACCGACCTGACGATCGGCGGACCGGTACCCGACCGCCGGAGGCAGTTCGGGTGGGAGTGGGGACTCCACTTGCTTCCCCCGCGTGAACGGAGGCTGGTCGCACATGACAGCGTACACGGTGTGAGTACACCTGATCGACCAGTGCCGACCCGCGAGCTTATCGACGTCCCCGCCGTGGAGGTGATCAGCCGGGCCGCGGTCATGCTGATGAGCGCCGCGGCCGAGCAACTCGGGCTGGGCGCCGCCGACCCCGAGCACCCCGACCACCGCGACCTGGGCGAGGCCCGCATCCTGATCACCGCGTTGGCCGGCCTGATCAAGGCGTCCACCCCGGACCTGGGCCCGCACGCCGCCGCGTTCCGGGACGGCCTGGCCGGCCTGCAGGGCGCCTTTCGCGAGTACTCGATCGAGCCCGACGCACCCGGCCAGGGCCCGGGCGAGCGGTAGTCGATCGACGCCGGCGCGGGTGGCGGGCTGCGGCCCCGGGCCGGTCGGTTCAGCTGATCCCGGCGGCGGCCATCACCGCCCGCTTGGTCAGCACCCGGGCCAGGTGTTCGCGGTAGTCGGCTTGGGCGTGCAGCTCACTGGTCGGGCTGGTGCCCTCGGCGGCGTGCCGGGCCGCCCCGCCCACGGCGTCCGCGGCGGCGGTGGCGCCGGCCAGGGCGGCTTCGGTGGCCGCGGCTCGCAGCGGGGTCGGGCCCATGTTGGTCAGCCCGATCCGGGCCTGCGCGATGGATCCGTTCGATCGTTGCACCGCCGCGGCCACGCCGACCATCGCCCAGGACTGGGCGGTCCGGTTGAACTTCTCGTAGTGGAAGCCCCATCCGGCGTCGGTGTCGAGCTTGGGCACCCGGACGGCGACCAGCACCTCGTCCCACTCCAGGGCGGTGGTGAAGTAGTCGACGAAGAACTCCGCGGCCGGGATCTCCCGCCGCCCGGAGGGGCCGGCGGCGACCATGGTGGCGTCCAGGGCCAGGGCCACCGAGGGCAGGTCCCCGGCCGGGTCGGCGTGCGCCAGTGACCCGCCGAAGGTGCCCCGGTGCCGGATTTGCGGGACGGCCACCGTCGCCGTCGCGGCGGCCAGCAGCCCGGCATGCTGCCGGACGAGCGGGTCGTGCATGACGTCGTGATGGGTGGTGGCCGCCCCGATCAGCAGGGACGACCCTTCGTCGGACACTCCGCGCATCGCCTCGATGCGGCCGCAGTCGACCAGCAGCGTCGGGGCGGCCAACCGCACCCGCAGCAGGGGCAGCAAGGACTGCCCGCCGGTGATCACCTTGGCGTCGTCACCGGCCTCCGCCAGCGCGGCCACCGCCTCGTCCACGGAAGCGGGGCGGACGTAGTCGAAACTGGCCGGGATCATTCGGCCCCTCCCTCGGTCGCCGCCTGCAGGGCCCGCCACACGGTCTGCGGGGTGCAGGGCATCGTCACATCGGCCACGCCCAGGTGCCGGATGGCGTCGATCACCGCGTTGACCACGGCCGGGGTGGACGCGATCGTGCCGGCCTCCCCCACCCCCTTGGTGCCCAAGGGATGCGTCGTGGACGGGGTGACGGTCCGGTCGGTGACGTACTCGGGCACGTCGACCGCGGTCGGCAGCAGGTAGTCGGCCAACGACGCGGTGACCAGGTTGCCGTCCTCGTCGTAGGCGGCACCCTCCCACATCGCCTGGGCGATGCCCTGGGCCAGGCCACCGTGGATCTGTCCCTCGACGATCATCGGGTTGACCTGCACCCCGACGTCGTCGACGGCCACGTACTTGCGGATGGTCGCCTTGCCGGTCTCGGTGTCGACCTCCATCGCGCACAGGTGGGTGCCGTGCGGGAAGGAGAACGCCTCCGGGTCGATGGTCGAGGCGCCGAACAGGGTCGGCTCGATCCCGTCGGGCAGGTTGTGTGCGGTGAACGCTTCCCAGGCCACGGCCTGGATGGTCTTGGCCTGCTCGGGGTCGCCCTTGACCTTGAACGAGCCGTCGACGAATTCCAGGTCGTCGGCCGAGACCTCCAGCATGTGCGCGGCGATCAGCCGGGCCTTGGCCACGACGGAGTCGGCCGCGGCCAGGATGGCACGGCCACCGACCGCGAGCGACCGGGACCCGTAGGTGTCCATGCCGTACGGCGCCATCCCGGTGTCGCTGAAGATCACCGTGATGTCGTCGACGGCCACCCCGAGCGCATCGGCCGCGATCTGGCTCCAGGCGGTGGCGTGGCCCTGGCCGTGCGGCGAGGTGCCGGTGACGAGTTCGACGGTGCCGGTGGGCAGCACCCGGATCGTGCAGTGCTCCCAGCCGCCGGCCGCGTACTTGAGCGAGCCGAGCACCTTCGACGGGGCCAGCCCGCACATCTCGGTGAAGGTGGAGATGCCGATCCCCAGCTGCACCGGATCGCCGGACTCGCGCCGCCGCTGCTGCTCGGCCCGCAGGCCGTCGTAGTCGAACAGCTCCATCGCCCGGTCGGTGGCCGCCTCGTAGTTGCCGCTGTCGTAGGTCAGCCCGGAGATGGTGTCGAACGGGAACTCCTCGTGGGTGATCCAGTTCTGCCGGCGCAGGTCCATCGGATCGCGGCCGAGTTCAGCAGCCAGCTCGTCCATCATCCGTTCGATGCCGAAGGTGGCCTCGGGCCGGCCGGCGCCCCGGTACGCATCGGTCGGAGTGGTCGTGGTGAACACCCCGGTACAGCCGAACTCGTAGGCGTCCATCTTGTAGATCGAGTTGAACATGAACTGGCCGAGCAACGGGATGCCCGGGGTGATGATCTGCAGGTAGGCACCCATGTTGGCGATCAGGTCCACCTTCATGCCCAGCAGCGTGCCGTCGGCCTTGGCGGCCAGTTCCAGGTACTGGATCTGGTCACGACCGTGATGGGTGGCCACCATGTTCTCGGTGCGGGTCTCGGTCCACTTGACCGGCCGGCCGAGCTTGTTGGCGATCACCGTGCACAGCTGTTCCTCGCGGTACATCTGCAGCTTGGCGCCGAAGCCGCCGCCGACGTCGGGGGCGATGACCCGCAGCTTGTTCTCCGGGATCCCGGTGGTCAGGGCCAGCAGCAGCCGCAGCACGTGCGGGATCTGGGTGGCCGACCAGACCGTCATGTCGCCGAAGTTGCCCATCGGCGCGGCGACGACCGCCCGGGGTTCCATCGCGCTCGGGATGAGGCGCTGGTTGACGAACCGGCGCTTGACGATCACGTCGGCCTCGGCGGCGGCCTTGTCCCAGTCGCCGCACGGGTAGCTCATGCTGTAGCACTTGTTGGTGCCAGCGGACTGGTGCACCAGCGGGGCGCCGTCCTGGAGGGCGGCCTCCATGTCGATGACGGCGGGCAGCGGTTCGTAGTCGACCTCGACGGCCTCGGCCGCGTCGGCGGCCAGGTACCGCTCGGTGGCCAGCACCACGGCCACGCAGTCACCTCCATGGCGGACCT
>Ga0116157_10004777_pt1 | contig 12595 bp, 28 predicted proteins | sample AD_UKC048_MetaG_FD_89882 | JGI IMG/M metagenome (GOLD analysis project Ga0116157, IMG submission 89882) | Active sludge microbial communities of municipal wastewater-treating anaerobic digesters from USA - AD_UKC048_MetaG | ecosystem: Engineered > Bioreactor > Anaerobic > Digestate | place: USA... | reverse complement strand
GCCAGAGAAAAGCCCTATATATACTCCCATTGACATAAGTCCCAACCAGTCAAAGAAATTGTCCGTCATCATCATAAATATTACAGCTATCTGAATTACCCAAAATATAAAAAAGACCTTATCACTTTTGCTCATAGTTAATGCTTAATAAATTAATCTGGCTTATTTTCTTCACTATATGAAATGATATATTTTCTCCACATTGTAGTTAGGTCGTTAATTAGTTTCAGCCCAAATAGAACAGTTATTAACCAATGCTGAGATAATTGCAGGACAATAACATCAAGCATAAAGATAACTTCATCTATCATACCTAACTGCCATATTTGTCTGGCTTTAGAATTGTTAAATGTCATTGGTTTGTATTTCATAGTTAATGCTTAATAGATATTTCTTGAAAATAAACAAGTGTGAACATTAAAACTTTGTCATTGAAGGTTTTCATTGAAGAAAACCATTGTTCTATCTCTTGAATTTTTTCTTCAGTCATTAAACCTTTTATGGTCTTATAGTCGTTTACCAATCTTCCAGTAATATCGTCTTGAAAAACTAAAAAATATCTATGTTCTACCCCTTCATTGTTTTCTACATAGATTAAATGTGCTTCTTCCTGCCACTCTTTCTTCTTCTGCTCTACCCACTTCCTAAAATCTGACTCAACTTCGTTATTGTCCTCTGCTTCTGCATCTTCAAAATCGGCATTCTCCAATCTAGTCATCAATATTTCAAGTTCTTGTTCTTCTTTTTTAGTTAAGCTCATTTTTGTTCCTCCTTATAAGCTATTAGATACTTTCTCCACATAGTAGTAAAATCGTTGATCATTTTAAGCAGGAACAAAACCGACACTATGATGTTCTGACTTAACAACAACACTACTACATCAAGCATAAATATAACCTCATCTATCATTCCCAACTGCCATATCACTCTTGCTTTGGCTTTATTAAAAGTCATTGGTTTTAGTTTGCTCATTTTTGTTCTGTTAATTAGTTAGTTATTAAAGTCTAATGTTTAATACTTTTCATACCCCATACTTTTTTAAAAATTCCTCTATTCTTTTTGCAGCCAACTCAACGCATTTGCTCCTACAACACCACTCCATATCTTCGCCTGTATCACAATACTCTCCTTCCCCCTCTTTATGTGTATATAGCACTTTCAATAATTCTTCTTTAAACTTCTTTTTATTATTATTTGCATTATTTAATTGTTGTAAATTTACCTCTACTGCTGTCATTTTTGTTCTGTTAACAGTCGGTTACTAAGGGGCTGTTTGCTAATTGTAAAAGAAAATCGGCATGACAAGGTTCATCTAATGAACACCAACAGCATAAGTTTTTTCCCCTCAACTCTTTTATAATCTCACCAACAATAGATGGAGCAGAGGGGTCGCTCATTAACCACTTTTCATACACCTCAACTGCATCTTGGTTTGTTTTTATCATCTTACCTTTTTCTAATGCTTCATAAGCAAACCCTATATCACCAATTTTATATGGGTTCCCCCATTTGGTCGGTCTGCCGACATAAACTGTGTTGGGTGGCATTTTCCAACCCTTTGTTCTCTTTCTTTGTATTCTCACTGGTTCCATTTTTGTTCTGTTAATAGTTATTTGTTAAAGTATATCTATTACCTCGTTTAATGGTCCATCACTATCATGATAACACAATAAACATTTACCGTGATTTTCAATGCTTCTTTTGTCTTCTCTATTAATAAAATAATCTTTACATGCTGGACAATAACTGGAATCTTTAGAATATAATAAATCTATCTTGGATCTTTCTTGTTTACGAAGCTATTTAGTTATATTAGAAATAGGCATTTTAAAAATATTAATTTCCTTGTACCCAGTTAATTTTTGCCTTCTAAGTGCTTTTATATAACACCAGGCACAGGGAACTTAATACTTTCTCCTTGTTCCTAAATTAGGTAACTTCAATTCTTGATCTTTTAGCTTCTTCTTTTTGAGTTTTAGTTCTCTATTATATTCGCTTCTACAATCGAAACACATTGCATCTATATGTCCTAATTTAGAAATATAAAAATTATCATTAAGTATCTTGTCTTTTTTACATCTAGAACATGGTTTGTATTTTATCCCATCCTTTTCGAATACTTTTGTCCTTGGTTTTTTATAAATGAAATTGAAAAATGTCATCTTTATTTCAAATTATAATAATGCAATACTTGATGATCTCCGTGAACTTCAAACTCTATACCTTTAGTTAGGTAAAGTTCCATCAACACATCTGCAAAAGAAATGTCTATGTCTCTAAGATAAATAAAACCATATTTTTTATACATCATTTTAGTAAAAGCATAAGAAATAAAATTACTAATAAAATCCAATAGTTAAAATCAATAACGACATTTATAACTTGATTCTTATCAAGAGAATCTGTTTTATTAGTTAATCTTTTTATTTTTGTAGCTACTTTCTTATTATGTATAGTAACTCTCCTATCAACAGTTGGAATTAAATTCTTAGAATCTTTTGGTGCGAATTCGGTTAGCCAATAATGTTTATAATTCTTAGTATGATCATAATTAAGAGAATGCTTAGATGCTAATCTACGCATAACAGTATCATCGGCATAGAATCTCTTACTTGATTTTAAAAGAGATACTCCATCGTACTTATTTGTTTGTAACTCTTTAAGGAATTTCTTCCATTTACCTAATTGTCTCATTGTTGGTAAATTAATAAATTATAATATATTATATACTATGTAAATAGTTTTGTAAATAGTTTTATCAACTTTTGAACATATTTTCTACTATTATCCACCTAGAAAACTCATATTTAATATTATATTGATTCCTGATCAAAGATCTAACCTCGTCTACACCTTTAATTAAAGGAACTCTAATATACTCAAAATTCTCACCATTGTTTTCTACTATTTTATCTAATAAACTAAAGTGTCTCTCATAAATATGGAAACTATCAGCTTTGTGGCAATAATTACCGAGTTGGAGATCAGGATATGTCTCTTTAAGCATGATATAAAGCATTTCCTGAATAGTTGCAAATTGGAAATAGTCTATTTGCGTACCAAATATAAAGTCATTAGATCTCATATGAACTGACATGTTTAATCTATTGTCTCTAATTCTAAACGTAATAATGCTGGTACAAATTTTATCCTTTGTATCACTCATCATGACATCAGGTCTATTAATAACTATCACAGCTTGTCTTGAATCTTTATCGTACTTTAGTTGATTTACACAATACTCAAATTGACCTTCTTTAAATATATAATAACCATAATTACTATTCCAATATGGTTTCTTTTGATTCTTTATAGTTTTCCAAAGTATTGCATAATCTTCTATAGATGTATTGTTTCTATCTGCAGATAAATACCATTTAAATTCACCAGCTATATACTTCACACTAAGTTTACGCTCTTTGAAACTTGGTAACTTCCATAATGGTGAACCTTCAAATTGATAGTTTTCTATTTCTAATGTCTTCTGTCCTCTTGGAGAATATAATTTGCCAAACTTTTTAAGATCAATATACCTTTGTAACCAAAAATCTTTATAGCCCTGTAGATCCAAAACCACCAGATCCCCGTTCAGATTCTTCGTAGTTGATGGTTGATACAAGTTCGATTCTGTCATAGTATACTGGTAATAAAATAAATTGAACTAATTTGTCTCCTGGATTTATTTGAACTATACCATCACCTACATTCATTACATGTAAATGAATTTCTCCTTGATAATCTTCATCTACTACGCAAGCACCAATAATTAAATTCTTTTTTACAGCAATACCAGATTTATTAAATGCAACTAACGCATAACCTTCAGGAATTTTTGCTTTGATACCAGATGGAATATTTATTGACTTTCTAGGATATAACATTATTACTTCAGAATCGTCTGGAACAAAAAAATCTATACCAGCAGATCTAGAAGTTCCTCTTGTGGGAGTCTTAACATTGCGAATTTTTTGTATCTCCATGTATTATTTAAAATAAAGTTAATTCATCACTATTTGATTTTATAGTGTTATGTTTTGCGTTATCAATAAACAATTCCCGCTCCTTAATTGCATTTTCTAATGTGAAATAATTCTTTACAAGATTATAATTCTCACATTTTAAATCGTCGTTAATTCTTAAAGTGTTAATATCATTCACAATCTTTTCTTTATAGTTTGAAATGTTATATAAATATAGACTTTTATATCCTAAATTCTTTAAATACGTGTATGTAGCATGTTGATTATATGTTTTAAATTTTTCATCATAATTTGCTTCAATAACAAAAACCGGTAATCCATATCTTGCTGTTTCTATTCCAGTATAACCAAAACCTTCTTTCGTCATAGTTATAACTGTACCACTTGACTCTTTAATATACTTATGCAATTCTGAGTCTGATAAATTTTCAAATATATTTAACTTGTTTTCAATTAATTTATTGTAAAACTCAAAGTTTTTATCTCTATATATATCTTTTTGACCAAAAAAATATATGTCTTTATTAATTTTTGGAATAATCTTTATTAATCTATTTGCACCTCTATCTGGATCAAATCTACCAATATTACATAAATAGTTTTTATTATCACACTTATCAAATTCATTGTCAACATAAACAAAATATTTAAATGATTTATCAATTAAAGAATCTCTTCCGTTTAGAGCTTTAATCACTAAATTATATTTATCTTTACTACATAAAGTTTTAATTGTTGGATCGTGTTTGAAATATTCAATACTATTTTTATGTCTATTTAAACTATAATTAGAATTTGTAACTATATATGATTTATTACTATGTTTTATTTTACTTAAAGTCCACAACATGGATATTAATGAATATCTATCATAGATAATATCGTGAACAATAAATACTTTTGGTTTATCTGCAAATCGTTTTAACAAAAAATCTACATGTCCTATATTATGAATATGAATTATATATGCATCATGTTCTTTAATACCTTTACTATATTCAGTCAAATATACCTTTGTTAATATCCCCTTATCGTCCTTGTTTGTTTTAATTAGTCTTTCCTTAATACTTAAGTCATTCAAAATAACAGAATCTTTACAATATGGTTTTCCACAATGATATAACTTAACTTCATGATCATTCTTAAGAATCTCATAATCATTTACAGCAGCCCTAGCAATTCCACTTGGTATTATATCTGTGTATGTATGTGTCAAAGAATCAATTACTGCTATCTTCATTTTTAATGTTACTTACTCTAGTAAAACCATACTTAACATCAATTACTTTTTTGTTAAAAGGATTTAATCTAACACCATGAAAAACTGCTCCATCTTTAAGATATGGTTTCCACTTAAGTGATGATAAACTACCGATATTAAGTGTATAAATTTTCTCAGTATCAAGATCTTTTACTTTAACGCACTGATACTGTGCGCTAAACTTAGATTTGAACTCCCGAGATATCTTTACTATCGCTATTCTCATTGTTGGTTTGAACTAAATTAGATTTTTCGTTAATATAGTTATTCCAAGCTCCAAGATATGCAACTGCATCTAATAAATTATCTTCTTTATGATTAAAATGTTCGCGTGAAAACTTTAAAGCTATTAACATCACATAAGCATCTTCGGCGGTAAATTCTTTATTGCGAATTAAAGATGCTATTTTAGCACAAATTTCCATACCTTCACTAAAACTTCCATACTTTCGATTACTCTCTTCTCTCCTACCATTAACTATCTCATTAGCTCTTTGTAGTATATTCTCCATTGTAAATAGGTTTAATATTAAGTCTCTTGGTTCTCATATATATTGAGATGTATTTGTAACCAAAATGCTCTGCCAACTTCTTCCAAGTTTTGAACTCTTTTGATCCTCCGAGCTTCTCACCTATTTTTTGATCAAGCACTTTATAGAAACTTGCTTTTCTCATAATTAATTAAATAAAAGATTATTTTTTATTGTTACTAACTAAATATTCTGATACTGATAGGTTCTTAGCAATCTCTTTGCCAGATCTAATATATTCTTCTAATGTTCTTCTCTTTCCTTTCAATATACTAGCTTTATATTCATGGTCAGCTATTCCAGTGTTTACGATATCTAAATAACCAATTAATCTATTAACTACCTCTAACACACCCCTTCCTGATTGAATATCTGTCATCGTCTTAGCTAATTCAATATCTTGCAACATTTGAGCTTTTAATTCTTCATCCATTAGAATATATTTTCAAATATTAACTCTGCTTGTCTCAATAAAATCTCTTCCCAATTCTTATCAGTGTATTTAATCTCTTTTATCTGACCAATATTAAGATCATTATCAACATGTATTAAGTAAGTTTCGTTGTTTTTACCTAATGCCCAATTATAAAGAGATAATTGATCTGATTTGTTTGGTAAATTCTTTCCAGATTTATAATCTATTATCAACCCCTTATCTCCAGGCCTATAAAGATCAATAATACCAGTAAAAACAACAGTATCATTAAGATCTTTATAGAATCTATGCTCTCTTAAATATTTACCATTACCAAACTTATCTATAATCTTTGGATCTATATCTCTAAACTCTAATAATTGATGCTTTAATTTACCATTATCTAACCATTTGTTTCTATAACCTTCTTTACCATCGAGATACATCTTTACTTTAAACCAATCTATATTCTTACGAGCCATCATAGAATACAAAGAATAGCTCATTTTTAATTTTGGATATAGTCTACTCATCTAGTGATGCGAAATAATCGTCAAAGAATTTAAACTCTTTAAGTAGTTCTGGATATTCTTTACATAATTCTTTGCCTTTTTCAACTCTTGATTGCAACTCTGCCAATTCTATGTTTTTATAATCTTTTTTGAGTGACTCTATACTTTGTTTGAGGATATCTTCCTTAGAATTTAATAATTTCTCTGCGTTTTTAGCTTTATTGATCTCATCTATTGAAGCTATACCATCAATTACTCCTATTCCCATTAAACCTAAAGCTCTACCTACGGCACTGGTCTCAGCATTCTCTAATGCTGATGTCTTATTTACTACACTATATTGATCATTAAACGATGCTTGCGAATGCCCGGTAAAAAATCTCTCAGGCTCTTTACAATCAGGTGTTACTATTGCTTTAAAAACTATCCTATCAGTATCGCTTTGTCTCTCTGTAACTATTGAACCGTTTGGATAATTTTTATTGAAGAACAAAACTCTTTGTGAAACTTCAACATATTCTGTAACAGTTGTTTTGCCGGTTCTTTTATTTAATCTCTCAAGTTTTATAGTTTTCATATTTATATTGTATACTAATTTAAATGATATGTAAATCTTTTAAGAACTTTTCTTGTGCTTTTCCTTTATCAAATTCGTCATTATTATCACTAAACATATATGTATTATTCCAATACACTTTATGGTTATTAGGATCATATTCGATACCAAGATCATTAGTAATCAAATTATCAACTTGCTCGCCATCGATATCTACTTTTTTAGTAACATTCCTACCAAGCTCTATAACTTTTATGCTTATAGTGTCTATTGTCTCCATTATTCTTGTATTTCAAAAATATCATTAGAAACTTTTTTCATCTCTAAAACTAAACAATTACCGTCACATAAACTTCTAAACTTCTTTTGTAAAATATCCTGTATTTGCTCTGTGCTAAATTGTTTTAATTGATCTGGATATATTCTAACTTCTAGAATTTCTCCAGGTCCATCTTCATTACTTTTGGCAGTGTCTATAACTAAGAAGTACTTCATTCTTCTATGTTTAAAAAATAATTTAAAACTGAAACTATATTGTCAAATGCTTGCTGTAGTTTAGTGTTGTTTTTACTTTCATAATAAACAATTTGAGCTAAACTTTTCAACTCAGTAGCATCAAAATTTGTCATTCCGTTAACAATTACTTGCTCCAAGACTTTATGAATTTGATCTTTTGTGTGTATTAACGACTCTGGATCAGTATGATAATCTTCTGCCTTAGAATTGTTGATTAAATCTATAAAATTACTAGTTAAATCTTTAATCGTTGACTTCTTCATTGTTGGCAGATTCAAAATTTAATTTATGATTCTTATTCCTAATAATAATCTCCGCTAAATGTTCTTTCATTGTCTCTACCATTGCATAATCCTGTGGAGATATGTCTCCAGTGATCATTCCTTTAGTAGCAAAGAATATAAAGAAATTCTCTATTCCTTGATCTACCCATTGATAAATTTCTTTGTCTGTCATGTTGGTAATTAATAAATTAAAATTGATTATAGAATTCCCAAGTTGAACTTACCCAATAAGTACATTCGCTTGCACAATAACTACCGATAAAAGTATCTTGTAGTCCTTGCTTTGTTCCGTCCCAGTTTTGATAAAAACTTTTAGTTACTTCATACGCTCTCTTAATTCCATAATCCCAATTAGTCCAACCACAGTTAGTTGATCTTTTACCATCTCTTGTACACATTACTCCAAAAGCATTGTAATACCAAGCATTTGTTCCAAATCCACTCTCTGTTCCAGAAATAGCCATTAATAACTTAGCTTGTTGTTCATTTTCTGTAACATCATAAAAAACTTTACTTCTACCAATTAACGGAGAACTTGGAAACTTGCTTTTCAAAAAAAGATCAAACTTTGTATCTACATATACTTCTTCAAAATATTCTGTATCTATAACGGGAAGTTGATCCATACGAGCGATATATTCTTCATAAGCATAATCTAGTCTTAATTCGTTTTGGATTGTTTGAGCATGAGATTCTAAGATCTTTCTTGTACTTAAATCTGCTTTATTAACCTCGTTAGCTATAATGATCATATTAACCATTACTACTAACAAAATTGCTCTAAATATCTTTGGAAAATCTACTCTTATTTTTGTGTTTTTTAGAAGTGGTACTTTATATTTTCTCATTGTTGGCAGTATTAAATTATTTACAATATATACTATTCCGGAATAAATGTAAATAGTTTTTTAAAATTTTTATCATTTTTTATTAGTTTAATCTCATCCTCTTGCACTCTAGAAGAGAGAAAAAGTGTCAAGATGATAAATTATATTACTTTCATATTTCGATGCATTCTAGACATGTAAAACATGCTCTACGAGTACTCATTTCACAGTTTCTCGTGGTAGTTCAACTTTCAAATTACACTGTTTTGTCAAATACCTTAAATTTTTAGTTTTTTCTCCTCTAGTCATTTCTTTGTAATCTTCACTGCTTTGTAATGCCTGTATTAACTTATAGTAACTAAACTCGTAATTATTTGCTTTCAAAAGTCTTATGATGTGAATTAAGATAACCTGATCGCCAATTAAAGGAACTCTTTTTCTGCAATCTCTTAACAATGCCGATATTGAAGATTTTGGAGTCTTGGTGATCCTTTTAATAACAAATTCATCAATCGAAGTTAAAATACATACTTCATAATTCATCGGCAGTTTGTTTAATATTTAATTTATCTTTTAAGTCCTCAAGTTTAAACTTAACATGATCATAAATTTTAGAAAGATCATCTTCCGTTAACTTGGATACCGAGTTATACTTCTTATAAAGATTGTCAAACTTTCTTTTACCAAACTTATTGATGTACCAGTTTTGAAATGGATAAAAATCAAACTCATGTCTATAATTGCAACTTAAACATTGACAATGGCAATTTCCATCTTCTCTAATGTCCCACCTAGTAGCTAAATTAGTTCTAGAAAACAAATGACCATTAGTTAATCTCTCACTAGATCCACAAATTACACACTTTTTATCTCTTAACCTTATGTAAGAAGAAACTATTGCATCAAGCTTTTTCTTAAGTATTTTCCTTTTGTTCTTCATTTTATGCTAATAAAATTTTATAATCTACATAAAGTTTTAAAAATTCAGTGTCTTCTTTATCAAGTTTATTTCGTAATTTTCGTAACTCTTCCTCATTCGGTTTACCGACTGAAGCTATAAATCTTCTCCATGCTAATGCACTTCTTTCGTGGTAATATTCTCTTAAGTTCTCGATTTCTGCTTCATTTAGTTCGCCATTAATAAATCTTTCTAATTCTGTCATTAGTCTATTTGTAATAATTTAAAACCTGGATTAATCATCATGTTAAACCAACCTTTGTCTCCATCTCTTGCTTTTAATATAGAAACAATTAATTCTTTTGAACTAACGCCTTCTTCTAGCATCTCCCTTTCTAAATATACAGCTGCGTGCGCTGCTTGCATAAGTTCTTTACCCCAACTAAATGGATTCATTTGCTGTTTTCTTGGATTAGAATGTCCTTGAATCGCTGAATTATTTATCTGCGATACGGCTATTATTGCTACTTGTTCAGTAGTTGCTAATTTTTTTAATGTTTTAACAATTACAGGCATTGAATCTTTTACATCAACTAGATTCTTGAATGACAATTCCTGTATGTAATCAATAAAAACTATATTAGGTTTATATTCTAATTTATCAAGTTTAAGATCGTTTAAATCATTTAAATCACCTATTATCTGTAAACTTTCTGGGTGCATTTTCCTTTCTAATAAATAATTATCTGCTTCTTCTTGTAATAATAATTTATATTTTTTAGGATCTTGTTTATACTGGTTAAAATAAATCCCGCATCTCATACAAACATGTCGTTGAAAATACTGATCAGCATTTAGTTCTGTACTATAAACAGCAATTTTAGGTGCTACATACTTACCTTTTTTGTTTGATCTCCACTCTTGTAGTATTCCTTCGATCATGTTCAAAATGAAATAACTTTTACCTGTACCAGTAAAACCACCAATAGCCCATACTTGACCTATGTCAATTCTTCCAACAAATCCATCTAATTTAGGAATGCCAGTAGTCCAACCAAACTCTTCACCAACTTCTATACGATCAAGTTTGTTTGTAAACGTTTCTACTAAATCAGAATAAGTTTTTTCCATTTAATTATAATTTTCTACCAAATTTAGCTATTAATTCTTTTTCTCTTAATAACTTACGATCATTCTCTAATTGTAAATACTGTTCAAATTTCGTTGGTCTGGATATAAACTCTGGCGTAGCATAATTTTTCTGATTATCATTCTGTCCTGTTATAAATTTATCTTTACTAGCTCCTATGCATGCGTTTCTCCAATCTTCAACCGTATATCCAGCTTCTTTAAGATCTTTTAATTGCTTAATAGTCTTTTTATCAAGTATGCGATTAGACTTTTTCATAACTTCGTTAAAAATATCCAAATATTCTTGATAAACTTGTTTATGTTTCTCCTTCTCCTCAGACTCCTCTTCCTCTTCCTTCTTATTCCTTATTCCTTGTTCCTTATTTATTATTTTATATTTATTTCTACTATATATAGTAGTATCAACAGTACTATCTGAAGTAGTATCAATAGTACCATCTAAAATATCATTAAAATATTTTTTAATAGATTCTGGAATTCTATCCAGTTCATTATTGTAGACTTTTTCATTATTTGGAGAATTTCTATATTTATTGTTTTTTTCTGCGTTAACAACAAATATCCAATTATCTTTAAATATTACTAATTTCGCAGTTTCAAGTTCAACTTTTGCTTTTTTTAACTGATTTTCTGTACATTTATGTTCGAAAATTATTAACCTATCTGGTAATTCAAATTTTCCTGAAATGTTTATATATTTACAAGTTAATAAATACATAAATAAGTTTTGTGCTTCATATGATAATTCAGATACTTTTCCATCTTGGTAAAATCTAGTTTTTATGATTCGTGTTTCCATTATAGAAAGCTATAACAGAATGTAGGAGGCAGCTTTCACTCGATTAGAAGATACTACCTCCTACACTCTATTGATGAAAATTTTGGAATATTTAATCGAGTGAAATTTATCATGATAATACTATATACTATTCTCAAAAAGTTGTAAACTATTTTTCCTATAGTTAACACAGTATTGCCTTTTGAAATAAAACGGGAGCCCATTTATAGAACTCCCGTTTACCAACAATGAATTTAAAATATATTATATTATTCTTCGGTTGTAAACCTAGTGTTTTGATCTTCTGGTTGACTTGGTTTTCTGTTCAAATCGCGCATTATTTTGATCTTTTCTTCTAGCGTTAATTGTTTACCTTGTATACCAGAGATATGCGTAATTTTGTGATATTCAGCAAAAACTTTTTTATAAAAAACAAATTCTTGCTGTTCGTAAATTGTCACATACTCACATATAAAAATTATCTTAATAATTTAGATGTGGTGGCAGTTAAAATTGTTCTCAAACCTGTTAATCCGTTAAATCCATCAATTGCTTCATCAAAATTATAATATGGAATTACTCTTTTTGTATCAGGAAAAAGTATCGTAGATACACCACAAGTGTCAAATTGTGTTAACCTCATATTACCTTGTTCTCTTTGAAAATGTTCACCTGGTTTCATTGTTCCAGCCTCGATCATCGTTCTTAATCTTTTATTTCCATCAAGTCCTATGTTGTATTGAGCTACACCTTTTCTATGTGTATGTGCACCTATAATTATATCTGAATTAGGAAACCAATACTCTACCGCTCGTTGTTCTCTTAAAAATGGACTCATTGTGCTATTTCCCATCGTGATCTTATGGAAGTATGAAATATCATAGTT
>Ga0116157_10004773_pt1 | contig 12600 bp, 8 predicted proteins | sample AD_UKC048_MetaG_FD_89882 | JGI IMG/M metagenome (GOLD analysis project Ga0116157, IMG submission 89882) | Active sludge microbial communities of municipal wastewater-treating anaerobic digesters from USA - AD_UKC048_MetaG | ecosystem: Engineered > Bioreactor > Anaerobic > Digestate | place: USA... | reverse complement strand
TAAATAACCCCCACATATTGGGGGATTAAACGCTTTCATGAAATAGATACCTACACCATATTTGCATATCCACTCATGACTCCTAACCCATGAATGGTATTTATTAAGTGGTGTGCGTACTACTTTTTATTAATTGGAGCTAAACTGAAACCTATATTCAGATCCCTCCAGAAAATACCGCCCAAATACGGTATCAATGCCAGGCTTAGATGGTTGAAACTAGCCTGGCATTGTTTTTTTTCTACCCAGAACACTATTAAGATCATTAAATTCCTCTTTCTAACATTATTTTATGCATATTCTCATTTTTGTGCATTAGTTTCGCCGTTCTCAAACTAGAATGTAGAGTTATACTGAAGTATAAAATCCAATGAACGCGAGATTTGAATTAATAATACAAGGTACAAATGCCGGTATATGGGATTGGGATGTTAAAACAGGTAATGAATGGTGGTCACCCCGATTTTACGAATTAGTTGGATATTCTGAGAATGAGCTTCCAGCAACATTCCAAAACTTCATTCATAAATTAGTTCATCCTGAAGATAAAAATCTAGTAGACAATACAATAAAAGAACATTTTGAAAAGAAAAAACCATTTAAATTAGAAATTAGGTTAAAGACTAAATGGAATGGTTATCAATGGTTTGAATCTTCAGGACAAGCAGAATGGGATGAGTTAGACGCTCCAATTCGAATGGCTGGTTCAATTATGAGTATTCAAGAAAGAAAGACAATCCAAACAAAACTAGAAAATAACGAAGCTCTGCTCCAAGAAGCAGGTAAAATGGCTAGACTTGGTATATGGGAATTAAATTTAGAAACGAAAGAAAATTATTGGTCAGAAATTATGAAAGAGATGCATGGCAAATCAAATGATTATATGCCAAGCTATGAGGATCACTTAAATAATTTCGCACCCGAATATCGCATTGCAATAAAACGCACTCATGAAAAAGTAATACTCGATAAATGTTCATTTGATATAGATGCAAAACGTTTACATTCTAATGGTAAAGCATTTTGGGTAAGAAATATGGGGTGGCCAGTATTAAATCAACAAGGTCAAATTATTGCAATAAGAGGAATTATGCAGGATATTGATAATCAGAAACAAGATGAAGTAGAAATTAATAAAATCCCCATTTTAACAGATCAAAACAATAGATTAATCAATTTTGCACATATAGTATCCCATAATTTAAGGTCACATAGTGGAAATATATCCATGTTATTAGAAACATATAAAAGTATGAATGATGAACAAGAGCGCTTGGGAATCATTGAAATGCTTGATAAAACATCCCAAAACTTAACGGAAACACTATCGTATTTAAATGAAGTTGTTTCTATTCAATCATCAACCAACCAACAAAAAGAGATTTGTAATTTTCATTCATATTTAAACAAAACTCTTGAAGTATTAGAAGGTGAAATTCGCTTATGTAAAGCAGTTATATCGTTTGATTTTTCAAATATATCAGAAGTAGAATATATACCTGCTTATATGGAAAGTTTATTCTTAAATATGCTTACAAATGCGCTCAAGTATAAACACCCTGAAAGAAATCCAGAAATAAAAATAAAATCAGGAATGGATTCAAATTCCATTTGGATAAGATTCCAAGATAATGGAAGTGGAATTGACTTACAGAGACATGGAAATAAGATATTTGGAATGTATAAGACTTTTCATAGGAACAAAGATTCTAGAGGCATCGGTTTATTCATTACGAAAAATCAATTAGAAAGTACCGGAGGTGAGATATCAGTTGAAAGCCAAGTTGGAATTGGAACTTGCTTTTGCATTAATTGGAAATGTAACACATCCGAATAAATACTTCAGCTTCATAATTTCCACAATAAATACCACTTTCATCGAACAGAAAGTTAATAAGTGAATTCAATTCTTTTTATTATGAGAAGCACATATCAGTACATTTACGGAGATGAAACACCTATTATATAATTGATGAATCCAGATTTTTTAGCTGATTTAATTTGCCGATTAGTTCATTTTACGAATCAAAATCTTTACTTAACTGGAAAAGCAGGAACAGGTAAAACAAGTTTATTAAAAAGAATAGCCGAAGAAACACATAAAAGAATAGCTATAGTTGCCCCAACAGGTGTAGCGGCCATACAAGCAGGAGGAGTAACAATTCATTCATTCTTAGGAATTCATCCACATACATTTATCCCTTGGGGAAATGTTCCTGAATCAAGTAGTTTTCAAATTGAAACTGCATATACACTAAATAGAGGATTAAGGTTAAATCAAGAAAAAATAAATCTGATTCAGAACTTAGATATTTTAGTTATTGATGAAATAAGTATGGTAAGATGCGATTTACTTGATGCAGTTGATACTGTACTAAGAAAATATCGTGATCCTCAAAAGCCATTTGGTGGTATACAACTATTTATGATTGGTGATTTATTCCAACTTCCACCTGTTGTAAAAGAAGATGAAATGAAAGTTTTATCAGCATTTTATCCAGGATTCTATTTCTTTGAAAGTCAAGCATTACAAAAAACAAACTTCTTTAAAATAGAGTTAGAACATGTATACCGACAATTAGATCAAAACTTCCTTTATATTCTTAATCAAATTAGAAATGGGAATTTAAATGAAGACATATTAAGTGAATTAGCTAAACATATCAAACCCAATATTATACAAGAAAATGATTCTGAAACGATTATTCTAACTACGCATGTTAGAAAAGCAGATGAAATCAACAGGAATAAATTAGATAAACTTCCTGGTTCTGAAAGGATATTTCAAGCAGAGATATCTGGAGAGTTTCAGCCCGGGTCTTACCCGACCGATATTAGTCTAAGATTAAAAAAAGGAGCTCAAGTTATGTTTCTTAAAAATGACAAAGAGAGGCGTTTCTTTAATGGCAAACTTGGAAAAATAATTGATTGGGATGATGATACAAATGAATTATTAATTCAATGTGTTGGAGAAGAGGATGTCATATCTATAAGTCAAGAAAAATGGAGACAAATTAAATACACATTTAATTCCCAAGATAACTCAGTTCAAGAAGATGAAAAAGGAGCATTTTCTCAATTTCCAATTCGATTAGCATGGGCGGTAACAATACATAAAAGTCAAGGATTAACATTTGATCAAGTTATAATTGATGCAGGTTCAGCATTCGTACCAGGGCAAATTTATGTGGCAATGAGCCGCTGTAGGACATTGGAAGGAATATCATTAACTCAAGCATTGTCTAACCGAGAATTATTGCCTGATTCACAAATAATACAATTCAGTAAAACATTTAATACAGGAGAGCAGCTGGTTCAAAATTTAAGTACATATGAATTAAATCAAGTATATATAAAGTGTCAAATTGCTTTTGATTTACTTTGGTTAAAACCATCTATTCGTGAAACTCAAGAACTTATAATTCCACATTTCAAGAAACTAAGTTCAGATATTAAAGATCAAATTAAAGCATTTGAAGAAGTTAATAATTCAATTGTACTTATTTCAAATAATTATAAACCCAAACTAGATAGACTTTTCAATCAACTAAATGAAGGTATATTTCCTGAAGAAGAATCAAACAGATTGCCCAAAGGTGTGCAATACTTCATGAATGAATTAATAAATAAAATAGGAATTCCAATACAACAAATTATTTGGGAGCTTCATAAGGAAAAGGGAACAAAAGCTATATTAAGTCATTTACGCTTGTTTGACATTCGTATTAAAAGATCAATACGCTTGTTAATTGAAGTAGAACTTCTATTTCATGCTTGGTTAAATAGAAGTGAAGTAAATTCAATAAAAAACACACTAAATCAAGCATTAAGTGATGTTTATCAAAGAATTAATTATATTCAACAAAAGCCCAATGAACTATCCAAGAAAACTAAAAAGAAGCAAGTAAAAGGTAGCACACAAAAAATCTCTCTTGATTTATATAGAAGTGGGATAAGTATATTTGATATAGCTTTCCAAAGAGAATTAAAATCTTCAACAATAGCTTCACATTTAGAAGGATATCTCATTTCAGGTGAAATTAAAATTGAGGAATTGTTAGATGAAAATAGAATATTCGAACTACAAAAAGCAATTCGAACTTTTCCGGAAGAAAGTAAAGCCGGACACGTCATTAAATCCCTTCAAAATCAGTATGAAGTACATGAAATTAAATGGGTATTAGTTTATGAAAGAACCTTGAATAAACTTGAGAGTGATAACTAAAATCAATTATATTAAAAGAAATAATTCCAATTAATATAAATGTTTCAAATTTTAAATTTTATGAATTAAGCCAATATGGGTAAGCAGCTTATTCTATAACAATTCAAGCAGTTGATTCTTCATTACAAAAAGAACAAGGCCTGTTTTAGATCGGATATTAAATTTATCAAAAACTGAATCGCGATAACCATCAATTGTCCTTCTATGAACCCCCATCATAAAAGCTATTTGTTCATAGGTATACTCTTCTTCGTGACAAACATGTAATAGAAATTCCTTTTCCCTTTTAGTTAATTGGGTTAAGATAATTTCGCGCGGATCTTTCGTTTGAGGTTTAGTATCAGACCTTAATGCATCAGCTAATAAATCATTATGATAATAACCTCGACTAAAAATGTCATTCAAAGCTTCTCGTAAAACAGTCGCTGTACAGTTTTTAGGTAAATAACCTCGGGCTCCAGCTCTAAACAACTTAATATGCTTATCTTCTTCTACATTAAGGGTAAGAATTAATACGGGTATTTTTACATTTCTTTTGTTTAAAATGTCAAGGACTTCATCACCATTCATTTCTGGCATAGACAAATCCATAACAATCAAATCAAAATCAAGGTCATTCTCTAGAAAATTCAACAGGTCTTTGCCTCGATCAAATTCTTGAACAATATCATATGGACCTAATTTGCCAATTAATTCTCTCAAACCATTTCTGACAACTACGTGATCATCAACCAAAATGATGCGCTTTTTATCTTTCATGATTCTATATTTTTGAAATTTAAGGTTAAAATTGAACCTTTTTCCGGTTGTGCAACTATATCGAGGGTCATTTTAGCCAATTCTGCTCGTTTCCTCATATTATTTAAACCCGATGAACGATTGGAATATTGAACATCGTCGATAGAAAATCCTTTACCATTATCTTCCACTTGTAAAATGTAGTTTTTCATTTTATAACGAATTGAGATTTTGTTGGCAGCAGAATGCTTAATAGAATTATTTAAAATTTCCTGAAAAATTCTAAAAGCCATCAATTGTTGATTCTTATCCAATATAAGTTCATCGCTGCTATCTCCAATAATTAATTCAACCTTATTCTGAGATATGTTTCTAAGCCTTTCGACTTCTAAAGTTATCGCTTCTTTTAAATCTAATTGTTGAATATAATCAGTATTCATGGAACGGCTAAGCATTCTCAATTGATCAGATGCTTGAACAAGAAATGTTTCGATAGGCTTAAAAACTTCAATTAAGCTTGGATCATCAATTTTCTTATTCTCAATTAAAAGCCTCATATATGTGAGAGTATGTCCAACATTATCATGAATCTCACGAGAAAAGTATCCCATTAATTGTTCTTTTACTTCTGTTTCGGCATCTCTTAGCTCTTTTTCATAAGTAAGTTCCAACATTGATATTTTGGCTTTTTGCTCTGCTCGTTGTTTATTCGAAATAATAACTGAAATTATCACACCCGCAACGAGAATGATTATAACCAAAGTTATTCCTAGAATACCTAGATACAAATCACTTGAGTTCATACTACTATGGCTTTTCTTGATCGTGCATTAATAAAAACTATAATCATAGCAATTGCAATTAAAGAATATCGAATTAACATAATACTACTATTCACCAAATTATATAATTCATTTGTCATTTCCGGATACTTTTCTAACATATAGCTCCTACCAATAAACAAAGGAGTTACCGCACAAAAATATAAGATATGTGCTATGGAAATAATCATCATAGGATTCTTAATAGGCGACTTAATCCCTTCAGGATCAATAACCAAGAATAAATTCAATATTCCTAAAAATAAAAATCCAATGATTAAAAGTAGTGTATTAAATTCATGAATTGGATTAAAATAAAATAAAATGATTGAGGTTAATATATAAAAATATATTAACATTTTAAATCGGGTTCTCCAAATATTTTGATAAATAGATAATACACCTGCCCAACTTAATAAAATTACCTCAATTGGCATATATAAATTATACACCAAATAATTTGACCCAAAATTATCGCCACTCCATTCAGCAATGGAATCAGTAATTAATGAAACAAATAACTGTAAACAAATCAGCCTATATGACAAGCTGATTCGATTAATTAAAGCTATACCGAAAATTATTCCGATAGATTTAAAAATATATTCAATGTATTCAATCATTCAAAACTGTTAAAATTAGTTAATCAATTCGATAATGTATGATTGATTACTTTTACATTTTTACAATTCGTAGGACACAATCTTGTAAAATTTGCAGCTTGATTCTTGAAATTACCGGCTTGGAATTGAGGTTGAGATGAGACTTTAGTTGTGGCCATTACAACAGCATGCATGTAATCTTCTCCAACATTAGGAAACTTAGATGTTGAATAAAAATAAATGTCCTTATTTATCGGATCTTGATTTCCTGTCGGGTTATTATTGACATACAAGGAATCAATCAATTGAGAAGGAAAAAAAGTTGATGTTGCATCAGTAGCCAAGTTGAAATTAGAATAAGTAGAACTACCTGCATGCTTAATTCTAATATTTGTATAATAATTCATCACATTATTCATTGCAGCAATGACTGCGGTTTCATCTTCACTAATATCAACTAGATCAGATCCATCAAGAGTAAAGACTTTATAGATATCACTTCGAAGCACATAATCTAAACGCCCCACACCATCTGATAATTCAAAATGAGTTGTGTCGATATTATCTTGCCATGCAAATACAGGAACATAGTAAAACTTCAGTTCGTGAGAGGGTGTCATGGAATAATAAACCTTCAATCCAGTAAAAAACTCACCCAAATAATAGTCTCTCATTCTACCATAAGCTGCTTGTATTTGCTCATAAGGAATTATTTCATAATGCTTCAAACCAGTCATTGTAGGAGCTGACTCCCAAGCAAAATGTTCTTCGAAATGTTCAACTTCCTCTAATAAACTATCATAACGTAATTCATGTACCGATAAATTCAATACATATTGACTTTTGGCTTGAATTTGAAGAGGACTTAGTCTTTTTGCAGTAGAACTAAACAACCCTATAACAGAAGCCATTAGAATCGTTAAAATTAGAAAGGGAGCAATGTATTTAAAAGTAGATTTTTTCATGATTTTGTGTTCCTTTAAAGGGTTTAATAAGATAAACAAACATCGAGCTTTCGTCGGTTAAACAACAGAGTAGTTTACAGTTCTGATACCCGTGTAAAACACCCTCCCAAAATAAATAAATCTTCAGAATTAGAAAGCAATCGAGTCCTTAAAAGTTAACTAAATAGTAGGCACTTCTATCCCTCGAAGATTACGGTATAGCTTAAGTGCATATAAATCAGTCATCCCAGATGCATAATCAACTATGGACATTGCTTTTTGGTATGCTGAATCGTTATCATCAAAAAGAAATTGAGAGGGTAAGAGTCCAAGTAAGTTTCGCTGCATACTATTTCTTTCCAATTTAGGAGTAATTGCAGCACTTATGAAATCTTCGAGTATTCCACCCATGATTCTAAAACCCGCCAACTCAATTTTCACAACACTTGGATAATTATATATGTATTTAATGGAAAGGCTTTCGATTTCCTTCATTACTCGTTTGGTATCGGGATCAGAATTAATGAGATCACCTTGAAATTCACCAGAAAGAATTAAATCAGCATTTTCTTGAAAAACCTGTGCGCATTTACGAGTTAAGTAACTAATCGATTTCGCACGTAAATAGGCTATCTTTTCATTAACATCGGATACTGATTCAAGTGTTTTCCGAATACGATCACTAGATTCTTCTGGGTTTAGTAAAATAATTTTTAAAAACGAATCAATTACATCATCTGTTTTGAAAATCCCCAAACGATGAGCATCTTCCATATCGATTATAGAATAGCATATATCATCAGCAGCTTCAACCAAATAAACAAAAGGATGTCGTTTATAAATAATATACTCAGAATTCTCTTCCCGAATCATATGTAGCTTTTGAGCCACCTCTTCAAATGCTGGCTGATCAGCTTGAAAGAAACCGTATTTTGATCGGTATTTAGGGCCTTTTTTTCCTAATGATGCAGATGCTTCGCACGGGTATTTAACAATCGCCCCTAAAGTTGAATAGGTAAGTCGGAACCCACCTTGCAAACGGCCAGTAAATTGTTTTGTCAATAAACGAAATGCATTAGAATTTCCTTCAAAAGCAATTAAATCGGCCCATTCCTTATCAGAAAACAAGGAACGAAATTCCAAGTCTTTTTCGCGATCAATGAAGTACTTGGAAATAGCTTCTTCACCCGAATGACCAAATGCAGGATTTCCTAAATCATGAGCTAAACAAGCACAAGCAATAACATGCTTGAGATGATATTTGTAAAATTCAAATGAGTGATCATTAGAACGAACATCGGCACGTTCACTAATATAGCGACCAATAATTTCACCCAATGAACGACCTACGCTAGCAACTTCAAGTGAATGTGTCAATCTATTATGAACAAACACTTCATCCGGTAGAGGAAATACCTGCGTTTTATTTTGCAATCTACGGAAGGCACTTGAAAATACTAATCGATCCCAATCACGTTCAAATTCAGTACGTTCTGTGATAGCATCTGATTGTATACCGAAACGCTCTCCAGAAAAACATGTATTCCAGCTTATCATCATTAATTATTGAGAATTGTAGCGAATATACAATACTCTCTAATATTGATTCGATCAAGAAAACTACTAGTTATCATGCATCAGTTATTTCTTAATCAGCCTCTCGCTAACGGCTGAATTTGAGCCCTTTAAAACAACAATATAAACTCCCGCAGCTAAATCACTAATTGCGCCCTCCACATCGAAACTTCCAGCTAATTGCATATGTGGAGCAGATAATTGCTTGACAAATGCCCCTTTTGCGTCCCATAGTTCCACACCTACATGTGAATCACAATAAGAAATATTAGCTCTAGCAGTGAATTGTCCATCAGTAGGGTTGGGAAATAATACTAAACGCCATGGAAAAGGAATAGGAACACATCTACTTGCATGTACAGAATCAGGTTGAGCGTTTGAATTAGCAGAACTTACTGATGCTGGATTCACAGATGCATCCTTAGGTTTAATTGCATTATTCCTGCTATTTGTATCTTTATTCTTATCTCGCAATTTAATTTGTAATGATTGGGATAGATTAATATTCAAGGCTAATAATTCATCCGGAATGGTAGTACGAATTCTTGCTGCTAAAGGAGCTCCTCCATATCCTTTACCCCGAACAATTGCTCCATCAAAAAGGCTCATATTGACAGGTAATGTGTACCACATTTCGCCAGTAAAATAGAGGTTTCCGCATTCATCGTTGTGGATTTTTGAATGAGAATCGATGGATAACATAGCACGACTAATTTTATTCCACCGATAATTTCCTTTTTCATCAAAACTAGCTACAATAACTCGTTCGTAAGCATCTGGAATCGAGTCTGTACCAATCATTAAAGGTGGTACTCCCCTACTTCGTTTATTCCGAAATGATGCATAAATATTGCCATCAAAATCTTGACTAATAGATGTAATATTAATAGCATTAAATGTTTTGCACCAATTAGATTTACCCGCTAAATCGAATGAAGCTAGCATTGCTACTTTTGCATTTGTGGTATCGATTTTCATCCCAAAATAATTCTTTTGTAATTGGATTTTCCCACCTACAAGTATTTGGTTTTCGTGAACCGAAATAGCACTAATTAGAGATTTACCTTCTGAATATCGAATCCACTTCAATTTCCCACTAGCACTTAAACAGGCTAGATATGACTCATAAGGCTGATTATATTGAGAAACAACATCCAATATTGGTGCTGTGTGTGCTTTTCCTCCATCGGGCAAAATTCCTTCTCGGAAATTCCCAGCAATAAATATATCTCCGGTATAAGATGATACTGCCAATGATGGATTCTCAAAATAAGAACAACACGATTTATCTAAATACTTTAATTTGTAAATCCATGAAAAACTGAAATCAGAATTTATTTTAGTAACATAATTATGTGCTACATCTTTATTTTCTCCTTTCGCATTGATTGATTTCTCGTTATCTGCTTGGGTAAAAACAAAGCCTCCATCAGATGTTCTCTCAAAACTAATCCACTCTGAATCAACGATTCCTTTAATTGCATGAATCTTTCGAGAAGAACCGTATTTATCAATTTCAGCAAGAAATACGTATTCGTAATAATTGCCTGATGAATTATAATCTCTATTTAATGGAACTTGAATTTCTGCACCTTTTTCATCTTTCATATAGGCAGGAAGATTTGGATAGCCTCGAAAAGCTACAATTACCGTCCCATCAGCTAATGAACTCAATCCAAGAATATTCCCATTTTGACATAATTCGTTTTCCTTTATAACCCAATCAATCTCACCTTGAGCCGAATAACAAGTAACAATAAATTGTCTAAAGTATTTATTAAATGGAAATGCTTTTCCACTACCTGAATATATCTCTGCATCATCGGATGAGATTTGATAACTTGGTGGTTCGTATTGGGCACCAGCTATTAATCGTCCGTCGGTAGTAACACAACTAGTAGAATACCCTACAAACATATTACTTCCTGATGAAGCCCATTCGAAATGCTGGCTAAATAACGGAAGAAAAGAGAATTGAAGTAAAAAAGTAAGGAGGAGGTTAACACGACATTTCATAGGTGAAAAATAAGGAATTAGTATATAAAAACACATCAACTATTCTAACTAAGAAGAAAGGTTCATGACGAGTAATAACAATCCGACAAGTCCATAAAATTGTAATTTATGAAAATTGAATATTCAGTAATTTAGACATCAAATTACCTATATGCGCTGCCATTTTTACCTAAGCTCAATTATACTTCTGTTAAGCTTTTCAATTAAAGCACAACAATATTGCTGGATTCTTCCAGACTCAACAATACAATTTCCCAATGGAATTATTCAAGAGTTACCTGTTTTCGCCCTTCCAAATGGTGGTTTAATTCAGACTAAAATTCAGAATCAATTTTTCAACTATAATCAAAATACCTATAGTGAAGTTGAGATTCAACAAGTTTCAACAAATGGTGAATTAGTTTGGAATTATATCTTGGGAGATTCTGTATGTGTGAGAGATATTGTCGTGGATGATTCTGGTAGAGTTTACCTTGGAGGTTTGTTTATGAACAGTTTAAGTTCAGATGGACATGAACCTACTCAAAATACCAGTCAGGATATATTTGGAACCAATATGTTCTTAATTCGATTGAGTAGTTCAGGTGAATTCGAGTGGATACGTAATGTTAGTTTAGGATTAAGTGGATTTAATAATGAATTATTAGATGATTTAAGTATCGATCATTTGAATAGATGCTGGTATTCCTATTCAACATTTGATAAGATTCAAGTTAGAAGATTAAGTGAAAGTGGCACGGATGTTCAGCTTCACATTCTCGATGGCGGATTAATTACAGGCGATATGGATTTTGATAACACGGGCAATTTATACCTAACCGGCGCGATTGGATCTGGTTCGATGACTGTTAATTCAAGTTCTTTTATTGCTCCCTATTCATATAATTATTTTGTCACTAAAATTAGTCCGACTGGCACGTGTAATTGGATTAATTTTTACGAAGACATTACTTTTCAAACTCCATCATTAAGAGTTGATTCCGATGGAGATCCAGTTTTTGTAGCCTATCTATTTGATACTACTTCATTTGGAAATTTCACCCTATCACCAAGTTCATTTGGAGGTGATTTTGCGCTCGTGAAACTCAATACAAATGGTGATGTAATCTGGGCTAGAGATATTCCTGAACAAAGTGATTTTGGAGATTTCATGCTACTGAATCGACATTCACTTGATATTGATGAAACAGGGAAAACATGGATTGGTGGCACTTTCCGGGGAAATCTATCTTTTGAAAATAGCATACAATTATCCTCGGGAGATATTACCAATTACAATTTATCATTTCTTCAATTCTTACCCAATGGGACATTAAACAGAGCTATACAGGGAGGAGGAAATGCATATGATTATACATGTGGATTGAGTGTATCATTAAGTGGTGATTTATACTTTTCGGGAATATTTCAAGATACAGCACAATTCGGTTCCATAGAAATTAATGGCTCGGAACAATTCAGTCCATTCATTGGAAAATGGTCGGCAGATCCTTTTGCAGGTATAGAAGATATCGATTTGCATTGGAAAATTGCCCCAAATCCTAGTAATGGCTTGCTATCAATACAAGGAAATGAAATCGATTTACTTTATGTTTTAGACATACAAGGTCGTATTTTGCACACATCTAAAGAGGAGCAAAATCTTGATTTTAGCTGTTTGCCTGCAGGGATTTATTTTT
>Ga0116157_10004772_pt1 | contig 12600 bp, 9 predicted proteins | sample AD_UKC048_MetaG_FD_89882 | JGI IMG/M metagenome (GOLD analysis project Ga0116157, IMG submission 89882) | Active sludge microbial communities of municipal wastewater-treating anaerobic digesters from USA - AD_UKC048_MetaG | ecosystem: Engineered > Bioreactor > Anaerobic > Digestate | place: USA... | reverse complement strand
AATGCGCCAGCCATTGTGTTTATTGATGAAATAGATGCGGTTGGCAGACACCGCGGAGCTGGATTGGGCGGAGGACATGACGAAAGAGAACAAACCCTGAATCAGATTTTGGTAGAAATGGACGGTTTTGATACTAATACCAATGTTATTGTCATCGCGGCCACCAATCGTCCGGATGTTTTGGATCCAGCCTTGCTGCGTCCTGGAAGGTTTGATCGAAGAGTCGTAATGGATTTGCCGGATATTGAAGAAAGACTAGAAATTTTGAAGATTCACTCCAAGACAAAGCCTTTGCAAGAAAATATTGAACTGCGAACTGTAGCCAATCGAACAGTCGGTTTTTCTGGAGCGGACTTGGCTAATCTTTTGAACGAGGCAGCCATTTTGGCGGCTAGACGTGGAAAGAAAGTTATTTCTATTGAAGAAATTACTGAATCGATTGAAAAAGTTATTCTTGGACCAGAAAGAAGAAGTCGTCGTATTGATGACAAGGAAAAGAAACTAATTGCTTATCATGAAGCTGGACATGCACTGATTGGAGCTAGTCTTAAGAATACCGATCCAGTACAAAAAATATCTATTATCTCTCGTGGACAAGCGGGCGGGTACACTCTAAGCGCTCCAACCAAAGACGTGAGACTCTATTCAAAAAATTATTTTATTGATGAATTGTCAGTTTATTTAGGCGGCTATGTGAGCGAAAAAATTGTCTTTGGTGATGTGACCACCGGCGCTTCTAATGATTTGGAACGAGTAACAGCCATGGCCAGAAATTTAGTGACACGTTACGGTATGAGTGAATTGGGCCCACGAACTTTCGGGCACAAAGAAGAGTTGGTTTTTTTGGGCAAAGAGATGCATGAAGAAAAAAACTATTCGGAAAAAACTGCCGAAGAAATCGATCATCAGGTTACAAAATTTATTGGTGATGCCTATAATGTAGCTGAAAAAGTTCTCAATGAAAAAAGAATTATCTTAGATAAATTGGCAGGGGTTCTTTTGGAAAAGGAAACAATCGAACAGGAAGAATTCAATGCAATTATAAAGGGGCAATAAATCATAAAAAAATGATTATCTTTAAGGAGAAAATTTTAAGGAATGTTGATATAAAAGAGTTAATATACTTTTTGACTTTGGCTGGTTTGGCGGTTTTGATTCCTGCCTTTTTTCACGTGCAATGGATTACCGGCTCAATAGTCAATGCTATTTTAGTTGTAACTTTGTTCTTGCTCGGGGTTAAAAAAGCTATTCTGATTGCTCTTGTTCCAAGTCTCGTCGCTCTCTCAGTGGGTTTGCTTCCGTCTATCCTGGCTATAGCAATTCCCTTTCTTGTGGTGGGAAACATAAGCTATATTTTATTTATAGATTATGTTTATAAAAATCTTCAAAACAAAGAAAAGGGCTTTTGGTTTGGACTTTTTTTTGGAGCAGGTTTTAAGTTTGCTTTCCTTTTTTTGAGTGCAAGCTTTATTATTAAATTATTTACCAGCGAGACGGTGGCTCTGAAAATTGCTCAAATAATGACCTGGATGCAGTTTGCTACGGCTGTTGCAGGCGGAGTTATTGCTTGGGTAATTTTAAAATGGCTAAAAAAATATAAATTTTTTTAATAATATGAAAAATATAAACTATATTCAAATTCTCAAAGATGCCCTGAAAATAACTTGGAAAAATCGGTACCTTTGGTGGTTTGGTTTTTTCATTATTCTTTCAAGTTGCGGAGGATTTTTTTCGACAGGTGACTCCAAGGAAGAAAAAGATTATCAGCAAGTAATAGATTTTGTATCTGCACATTTTCAATTTGTTGCTACTGCTTTTGTCATAATTTTTTTGATTTGGTTGGCTCTTCTGTTGGTAGGAGTTATCGGTCGTGGAGCGCTCATAAAATCATTGCAGAAAAATATTGAAGGGAAAATGTCGAACTTCAAAAAGGGCTTTCAAGATGGAAAAAAATATTTTTGGAAAATAATTTTGATTGGAATTTTGTGTATGATTTTCGCTATGGCGGCAATGTTTGTTTTTATTATTCCAATCACATTTCTTTTTTCCAGTAAATATTTTATTTTGGGTGGCATTTCCGTTTTTGTAGCAATTGTCTTTTTGGTTCCAGTTTTGTTTTTTGTTTATTTTACACAAATATTCGGGTCTCTTTACGCTGTTCTCGCCGATCTTTCCGTTTGGGATTCTTTGGAAAAAGGATATCGACTCATTCTTAAAAATGTTTGGGTTAGCATTCTTATGTCATTGCTTCTTATTTTGATAAATATTATTCCGGCGATTCTCTTTTTAATAGTGCTTATTTTTCTGGCTATTCCATTCTTGATTCTTGGTGGTTTGTTATTTCTGATTTTCAATACAGCGGGTGCTATTATTGTAGCTTGTATAGCAGGAATTATTTTTATTCTTTTGGCTCTGTTTTTAGGATCAATTATGAAAGTATTTTCTCAGGCTGTTTGGGTGTTATTTTTTAACGAAATTGCCAAAGTTGAAAAAGAAGAGATTGTGATTGAAAAGGAAGAAATAAAAGCAGCCGAAATTACAGGAGTTCCGGCTTAGTAACTGGGGTAAAATATTTTTTTTAAAACCCCGTTATGTGCGGGGTTTTATGTTGACTGATCTGTTTTTTTAAAATAAACTAAAAAAGTTAGCATTTTTGGGTTTGTAGCTCAGTTGGTTAGAGCGCTACATTGACATTGTAGAGGTCTGCAGTTCGAGTCTGCACAGACCCACAGGGAAAGGGGTCGGGAAAACGAAAGTTTTCCCGTAGTGGAAATATTAAAACCGCAAGGTTTTAAAGAGGAGTGAAGCGACGATGGGACCATAGCTCAGCGGTAGAGCAGGTGACTCATAATCACTTGGTCGCTGGTTCGAATCCAGCTGGTCCCACATAAACAGAAAACACTAATTTTGGTTAGTGTTTTTTATTTTTTGAAAAAAATGATTTTTTTTATTTCCTTCTTCTTCGGCCGTGAAAGGTTTTGTGAATTTCTTTAAGCTGTGGATTGGTAATGTGGGTATAAATTTGAGTAGTAGTGATGGAAGAATGCCCAAGCATTGTTTGTACACTTCGAATGTCTGCGCCGTTCATTAATAAATCAGTAGCAAATGAATGACGAAAAGTATGTGGGTGAACATCCTTAATGATACCAGCTTTAACGGCATAGTGTTTCACAATTCTTTGAATACTGCGTGGTGTAAGACGAAGGCTGTCTTTATTTTCAGATTTTTTATTTTCTTTTGTCTGTTTCGCTGGCAAAGATTTTCTAGAAGAAAATTTTTCCAAACCCTTGGCATCTCGTACAAAAACAGCAGGATCAATGTCGGCTCTTTTTTCCAGATATTTTTCAATGGCTGCTTTAGCTGAGTTGGAAATAAAAACAACTCTAATTTTTCCACCCTTTCCTCTGACGCTAAATTCCTGATTTTTCAAATCTAGTCGATCACGATTTAGATTGGCTAATTCCGAAACACGCAGCCCAGAAGAAAAAAGAAGTTCCAAGATAGCTTTATCACGAAGAGATTTAAAATCAGCCCCATTGGCTACATCAATAATTCTCTCCACTTCATCTGGTTCCAGAAATTCTACTTCCTTGCGCTCAGTTTTTCCAATTTCTACCTTTTCAGCTTGCAAGGTTTTAATGTTTTTGCGGGCCAGATATTTTAGGAAACTGCGCAGGGCAATAATATAGTAGTTTTGGGTAAGTTTTTTGAGGCCATCTCCTTTTGGGCTTTCAAAGCGGTTGAGGAAAACGCGATACCGACTTATCATTTCATCGGTGATGTCTTTGGGATCAGTAACCTTAGCCCAATCCAAAAAACGACTGAGATAGTGTCCGTAGTTATCAATGGTCTTGCGTGATCGGCCTTTTTCTATTTCCAGATACTCCAAAAATTGATTTTTGAGTTCTTCTAGATTCATAATAACAAGTATAACGTATTTAGTATTTAGTATCTAGTATGTTTTTTGTGAAGGATAACTGGTTTTCGAATGGTTTCTAACATTTTATTAAAATTCCTTGCTAAATACAAAACAATAGATACTAAATGCAAAAAATTTGCTTTGTTTAAGCCAAATCATTGACAATAGAGTATATTTTTCCTTGACAGCTTAGGCTATGAGAGATATACTTCAAGGTGATAAAAATTAGGGATTGGATCGATGAGCAGACTCACTTTTCGGGTGAAAAGTTCTTAAATTCAAGCCAAAAAGAAAGGTTAAGACAATTAGTAAACTAAATATCAGTTACTTAGGAGGTTTATTAAGCGGAGCTAACTTTAGGAGGCTGAACTCCAATATTTATATAGCACAAAAGCATATTGCCCAATTCATCAAAGAGCACAGAACCATAAAGGTTTTGCATATATTCAGAAATTATTCAGCTCTAGTGGTTGTTATAAGCAGTGCTATCCTGGTTTCAGCTACAAATCTGACCGCAGGAAAAGAATCCAGTGGTTTTTTGTTTGGCTCATTTGGGGAAATAGAAGATTATGCTAATCCTTTGGAAAATAGCATGTCGCTTAAAGCCAGTAATCAAAAAAGTAATTTAGCAATGATAAAATTATCTCAAGCAAAGATTGTTTCTGATCCGGAATCAATCAAGGAATTGAATCAGGAAAAAGTTTATAATAATCTGGATGACAATGCTTGGGTTTCAGTAATTTCACCGGTTAGAGAAGAGCCAAGAGAAGATGGGGGTGTTGAGGTATATGAAGTTAAAGAGGGAGATACTATCAGTGGTATTGCGGCTAAAAATCATATTTCAGTCAATACGATCCTTTGGGCGAATGAAATCGACAATGTTGATTCCATCAAGCCTGGTGATAATATCTTTATTTTACCAGCAGACGGATTTTCTTATACTATCAAAAAGGGTGACAGTATAGAGGATATTGCTAAAAAATATAAAGCTGAAAAAGATAAAATTATTGCTTTCAATAATTTGCCAGCCAATGGAGATTTGACTGAAGGCGAATCAATTATGATTCCTGGTGGGCAAAAAGAAACAGTCGAAAGGAGACCGGCCACTTCAGCTGTGGACAATTCTAGAATTGCTTCTAGAAATTATGAATCATTTGAATCTGTTGGTAAAAAACTCAGTGGCAAAGCTGGAACAGGGCATAAGTTTCCTTACGGTTATTGTACTTGGTATGTAGCTCAGAAAAGATATGTGCCTTGGTCAGGTAACGCCGGAGCTTGGTTATTTAATGCTAAATCAATGGGTTATGCAACTGGCAGAAAACCACAAGTTGGAGCGATTATGGTTTCTTCAGAATCCAGATGGGGGCATGTTTCTCTGGTTGAAAAAGTCAGTGGCAGCACAATTACTGTTTCGGAAATGAACTACAAAGGTTGGGCCAGAAAATCAACCAGAACATTGGATATTTCTAATCGCGTGATTAGAGGATTCATCTATTAGTATTTTGTATCTAGTATTTTGATTATTTTTAAAAAGGCTTCCCATTAAGGGAAGTATTTTTTGGCTTATATTAGCCAATAATGGTGGGTGGTGTTTGACTTTCGGCGGTTTTTATGATAGACTTAAAAATCGTAGAATAAGGACAGAAACTTAACAATAAATTATATATTCCCAAGGAGGAAGAGATGAAAAAGACATTGATGATTGTATTGGTAGCGGCGATGGTGGTTTTTCAGTCGGTTTGCGCTCTTGCGGCTGAGGAGAAAGTCATTACATTTAAGGTAGAAGAAGAGAAAAGTGTGCTTGCTGCGTCTGTTGGCTTCGACGCGTACAGTCGGTATATTGGATCTGTAAGCGGAGCGGAGTTTTACGATGGTCCAGTTCTGCAACCAAGTTTTACCGTTTCGCATAATAAAACTGGAATTTATGCCAATGTCTGGACATCGTATGCCCCAAAGGAAGGCTATGGAGCAGACAGTGGCGGGAATGAAGTCGATCTGACTTTCGGGATCGCCAAAGAATTCGGAACAGTTAGCGTGGATTTGTATTATTCGTATTACAATATCTACGAATTGGGCAAGTTTGAAGAGGGCGACATTCATGCCGTGGTTGCGAAAGTAAAATGGTCAATCAATGAAATGTTCACGCCATATTTTATGGCTGAATACGACCATATTATCGGTAGAAGCGAACGGGATGGATTGGCCTATCGGCTTGGCCTTAAAGTTAAACTGCACAAACATGTTGAAGTGGATTTGTCTGGTGCGGGGCATACACGCATGTTTGGTGCAGATAGAGAGGAACTGAGTTCTGGAAAAGTTTCTCTGGCCTTTCCCTTTGAATTCAAGGAACTGAGTATCACTCCCGAAGTGAATTTTCAAAAACGCTTTGGGTATGAGTCGCTTGGATCTGATGAAGAAGTGGTGCCAGGTAACGAGCGGCACGTAGGGCTGACCAAAGATAATTTTTGGTTCGGTCTGAAGCTAGCCTATACCTTCTAGAGAGCTTTATGGGCTGAAAACCGTGGTTGTGGTATTATTCACAATCACGGTTTTTATTTTGTCTGAAAAAAATTTCCCCCTTTGAAAAAGGGGGACTAAGGGGGATTTTTATTTTAATTCTTCTAATACCTTATCTATTACACTAGATAAATTTTTCTTTATATCTGTATTGGTGAATCTAATAATTCTCAAGTTTAATATTTCTTTGAGAAATTTTTCTCTTTCAATATCTGCTTCTACAATTTCTCCATTATCATAGTGTTGTCCGCCGTCTATTTCAATAACTAATTTTTTAATTGGACAATAAAAATCAGCAATATATTTGCCCAATGGTTTTTGTCTGTAAAATTGCAAGTTATTTATTTGCTTTCTCCTAATTATATTCCACAACATTATTTCCGATTCAGTCATTGTGCTTCTGAGTTTTCTGGATTTATTTTTCAAATATGATTTATAGTAGAGTCTCATTTGTTTGCATAAAAATCCCTCTGTCCCTTCGGGACATCTCCCTTTAGAAAAGGGAGAAATATTTTTATATTGGTTTACATTTTTTTAAGTGGGGCGATGGAGGCGGAAAGTTTTTTGAGTCCAGCCTTGGAAAAAGCAATTGTGAGGACATCACCCTTAGCGGAAATGATCAGGCCCTTACCAAAAATTGGATGTTCAACGCGTTCGCCGTCTTTGTAGTTTGTAGTTGGTAGTTTGTGGTTTGTGGTGCTGGAGGTTGTTTTATTTCTTAAACTAAATAATTTACCATCAGATTTAGGTTTTGGCCTAGCGACTTGTATGAGATGTTCTGGGATATCATCCAAGAATCGGGAAGGAGAATTGGACTGAACGGAACCGTAAATATTCCTTTCGCTCGTAAACAATAGATATATTTTTTCTTTGGCACGAGTAATGCCAACATACATTAGTCTTCTTTCTTCTTCCATTTCTTGTGGGCTCAAAAGACTACGCGAGTGGGGTAGGATGCCTTCTTCAAGGCCAACAATAAAAACATTGGTAAATTCTAAGCCCTTAGCACTATGTAACGTCATTAGATGTACAGCCTCAGAATTTTTATCAATATTATCTGTGTCGGAAATCAAGGCGACTTCTTCTAAGAAAAGCTCCAAGCCTTCGGGCGTTGGGTACTCTTCGTATTTTTGCGCAACAGTCAAAAGCTCCATTACATTTTCGTGTCGCATCTCGCCTTCTTCACTGCCGTCGAGTAAATATTTTTCATAGCCACTTTCAATATAGACTTTTTCAATAAATTCACGCAGTTTTAATGAGCCCTTGATTTCACTCATTCTCTTAATAAAATCACAAAACTTGGAAATGTAATCCAATTTGTTTTCAGCAATATTTTTTTCTTCTTTGAGATTAGTGCCGGTTTCCACTAGGTTCAAATTTCGATCCTTGGAAAATTTTATCCATTTACCGATCGTAGCCTCACCAATTCCTCTTTTGGGTTCATTGATAATTCTTTCAAGTGAAATTTGATCATTAAAATTTTGAATTAATTTGAGATAGGCTAGAATGTCTTTGACTTCTTTTCTTTGATAAAATTTTATGCCACCGATAATGCGATAGGGCAGACCGGAACGCAGCATCGCTTCTTCCAAAATTCGCGATTGGGCATTGGTGCGATAAAGAACAACAAAATCGCTGAATTTTTTCCCCAGCTTCATTTCTCTTTGAATTTCAGAAGCGACGTATTCCGATTCTTCTCTCTCATCGCGAGCTTCAAAAGATTCAATCAAGTGTCCACCTTTTTTTTCTGTCCAAATTGTTTTATCTTTGCGGTTTATGTTTTTAGAGATAACTCCATAGGCGGCATCCAAAATATTTTGGGTTGAGCGATAATTTTGTTCTAGTTTGACTACCTTAGCGCTGGGGTAGTCTTTTTCGAAGTTGAGGATGTTTTGAATATTGGCTCCGCGAAAAGCATAGATTCCTTGCCAATCATCGCCAACGACACAAATATTTTGATATTTTTTAGCCAAGAGATGAATGAGCTCGTATTGAGCATGGTTAGTGTCTTGATATTCGTCTACCATGATATGGCGGAAAATATTTTGGTATTTTTCCAGAACTTCTGGAAAATCTTTGAATAGTTTAACGGTGAACATAATCAGGTCATCAAAATCCAAGGCGGATTGTTCTCGGCATTTTTTTTGGTAGGCCAAGTAGACTCTGGAAATTGTTTCTTCGTAGTAGCTGCCACTGTTTTTGGCAAAATGGCTCGCATCAATAAGCTCATTTTTGGCTTTGGAAATTGTTCCCAAGGCTGCTTTGGGATTAAATTGGTCGGGGTTTAGGGAAATTTCTTTGAAAACCTTTTTAATCATAGCGAGCTGATCTTGAGTATCCAGAATAGAAAAGCTTTTTTTGTATCCAAGTCTGTCTATTTCTCTACGTAGAATTTTGACACAAATTGAATGAAAAGTTCCAATTAGAGGTAAATTTGAAGAGGAAAAAGAAGATTCTCGCAGTAGTTCGACGATGCGTTCTTTCATTTCTTGAGCGGCTTTATTGGTAAAGGTCACGGCTAGAATATTTTGTGGGTAGACATTTTTTTCTAAAACCAAAAAGGCCGTACGAAAAGCCAAGGCACGCGTTTTTCCGCTACCAGCTCCAGCAATAATCAAAACAGGGCCCTCGGTCGTCTCGACGGCTTCGCGCTGAGCAGGATTAAGTTTTTCCAGTAAATTTGTTGGCATTTATTTATTGTAGCATACTTCATGATTTATCAGAGAAACGCTTAGCAAGGATAATTTTAGAGCCGAATTGATATGAAAAAAACTTTATTCTATATTTTTTACAATAAGCCTCTAAAATTATCCCTGCTAAGCTTGAAATTTAGTGAGTCTAAATAATCATTTGTAGCTTTTGGTATTTTATTGTAAAATAATAACATCCGAATCAGGCATTACGAATATTTTTAAAGTTTGTATTTTTTTACCGAGGATTTCTCCTAAATTCAAAAAAATATAAACTTTAAAAATATGCTGTTAAAAAATCCCGAAGGGACCCCTTTGGGGCAAAAAATAAAATGTTAATCAATGAAAATTCTCAGGAGGGAGAAATAGATAGGCAATCTTTTTTTACGGCGAAGTTTATTGATCCAGAGAATGTTATAGCGCAACTTGATTTGCAGAAAGAAATGATCGTGGCCGATTTTGGATCGGGGGCTGGCTATTTTACTTTGCCGATTGCTAAAAAGATTGATGGCAGCGGAACAGTTTATGCCTTGGATGTAATCTCTCAGAAGCTGGAAGCGGTACTGAGTAAAGCCAAATCTCTGGGCCTGAATAATGTTGTAGCTAAGAGGGTAAACCTAGAAAATGAGGGTGGTTCCGGTCTTGAAAACGAAAGTGTTGACTATGTAATCATGAAAGACATGCTTTTTCAAAACAAGAATAAAGACCAAGTAATAAAAGAGGCTAGAAGAATTTTAAAAATTGGCGGAAAAATTTTGATCGTAGAATGGAGCTCCGAAGACTTTTCAATCGGTCCAGAAAAGAAACTCAGAATATACAAGGAAAGTGTAACGGAGTTGGCTCAGAAAAAGGGTTTTAGACTTTCAAAAGAAGTAAGTGCTGGTAATTTTCATTATGGGTTAATATTTGAAGCCGTATGAAGATAAAGCCCCCCCATTAGAAATATTTTTTAGGCTAAATCTAATGTGGTTTGTAAAAGTGTTAAATTATAGAATACAACTTACACTATGAACAAAAAAAATTCTTACAGGGTAAAAGCAAAACAAAAAATTGTAGCTTCTTTTTTGCTGATGTTTGTTGTTATTTTTCTTTCGGGTTGTGGATGTAAACCAGCTGCTCAACAAAGATACACTGTTGAGTTAGAAGTCTGGGGTCTTTTCGATGACAGCGATGTCTATAGTGACATTTTTAGTGTCTATACTACTTACGTAAATAATAATGTATCTCGGATTAATTATCGAAAATTTACTCCGGATACTTACAAAAAAGAATTACTAGATGCTTTGGCAACCGGCCAGGGTCCGGATATTTTCCTCATTCATAATACCTGGCTACCTATTTTTGGTGATAAGGTGGTTCCAGCTCCAACGCAAATTTTAGATGAAAAAAGATTCAGGGAAAATTTTGTAGATGTTGCGGTGGACGATTTTTTGTATCAAGGTCAGCCATATGCTGCGCCTCTGAGCATTAATACTTTGGCCTTATTTTATAATAGTGATCTTTTGAATGAAGCGGGGATTGTTTCACCTCCAACTACCTGGGAGGAGTTTGTCAGTGATTCCAAGAAGATGACTCGCGTGTCTGCTGGCAATAAAGTAACCAGATCGGGTGCAGTTATGGGAACTGCCTATAATATTAATCGTTCGGTGGATATTGTTTCTGCTTTGATGCTACAAGGAGGGACGCAGATGGCGGATCTGCCCAGAGGTATCGCTCTTTTTGATAATGTTGTCAGGAGCGGAGAGAAGGATGTTTCAGCTGGAGAAAATGCTTTGGATTTTTATACTCAATTTGCCAATAATTCTTCGTCGATGTATTCCTGGAATATGGATTCGCATTATTCTTTGGATGCTTTTTCTGAAGGTTGGGCAGCGATGATGTTGAGCTATTCTTGGAATATAGCTACAATTCAATCCAAGTCTCCAAATCTGAATTTCAGCATTGCTCCACTACCGCAATTAGAGGGTAATCAGACGATAAACTATGCTAATTATTGGGCTTTTGCAGTTTCAAAAAATAAAACGGCAGATGTAAATTATTTAAAAACTAAAAATTTAGCAGCAGTCAGTAATGAAATACGCACAGCCGAGGCTTGGAAGCTTATTTCCTTTTTGACAACTAAAAACATTGGAACGTCATTGGATGTGGCCAAACAAAAAGGAGCCATACCAATGGATTACGATCCGACAGTAGAGTATTTGAAAAAAACCTATAACCCAGCGGCTCGCAGAGATCTGATTGAAAGACAAAAAAATGATCCAATTATGGGAACTTTTGCTGTACAAAATTTGACAGCTAGAAGCTGGTATCAAGCCGATCCCGAGGCAATAGAAGCAATTTTTCTAAACATGATTGACGAAGTTAATAAAGGGAAGTCTACGGTTCGTGAAGCTATCAAATCGGCTGGCATAAGAGTGACACAATTAATGCAAAAGTAAGCAAATTTATGATGGATAAAAATATAAAATTTTTTTTAACAATAACTTTTTGTGTCATTTGTCTTTTTTTTGCAAATGATTTTGTTTCGGCAGTTGAATATACGGCAGCCTGTCCTGAGAGTGTGGCAATGTATAGCGAATGTACTGTTGGAGACAAGACTGGCAAGTGTCAATTAAAAAGTGTCAATGGAAAACCAACAAAGATCTGTGATATAGCTGGAGAAACTATAAACGCAGATAGTTCGGAAATAAGTAAGGATGACCAAGTATTAAATGAGACTACGGTATCGGAAAAACCAATCAACCAATCCGTTTATCCTTCTCAATGTACAAGTGGTCAATCGGATGGCGAAAAACAAACTGGCTGTACTCACAAAAATGACACAGAGATTCTTGAACAATGCAAAAATCAATTCGAAGCTGAAGCTTGTACTGATATGCAAACGTATCTTGACAATATGACGGAATATTGCAAAGAAGAAAAGCCATCTGGTATAGATTGCGGTACTATCGCATCAAATGGATATTATGGACGCGAAGCAGCTAAATACGCGTCTTCTATTGGGAGCACATCAAATTCCAAAAATTCTAAAGATCCTGTCGTCAAAAAATCAAGTGGGCTTAATTTAGATAAGCCAACTTTCAATGGCATTGTTCCTTGTGGAACGGATGCGACGGGGCCTTGCACTCTTTGTCATCTGATTGTTGGAATTCAACGGATATTTTTGTATGGGCTGTATCTGGTAACCACACTAGCTTTTGTGGGAATTTTTGTTGGCGGGGCGATGTATATGATTTCGGCGGGAGACAGCGGTATGATGGAATCAGCCAAAAAGTTTATTGGTGCGAGTTTGATTGGTTTCGCCATAGTCTTGGGAGCGTGGCTGATTGTGAATATAATTTTGAATGTTTTACCAACAAGATCAGACTTATGGGCGAGTCTACAAAAAACTAATTGGTATACGTTCAGCTGTAGCACGGCAAGTTCAAGCACAACAAGCGCTAATAGCAATGCAACCGGAGAAGCAACTGGTTT
>Ga0116157_10004770_pt1 | contig 12604 bp, 6 predicted proteins | sample AD_UKC048_MetaG_FD_89882 | JGI IMG/M metagenome (GOLD analysis project Ga0116157, IMG submission 89882) | Active sludge microbial communities of municipal wastewater-treating anaerobic digesters from USA - AD_UKC048_MetaG | ecosystem: Engineered > Bioreactor > Anaerobic > Digestate | place: USA... | reverse complement strand
ATGGCGGCAGTGGTGAGGTCGAGGCCGTAGAAGGATTCATTGACGAGGATGAAGCCGTTTTTTTCGGGCAGTCGCAGAACCTGATAGAGCATGATAAAGATGGGAATTTGAAGAACCATCGGCAGACAGCCGCTTATCGGGTTGAAGCCGACCTCTTTGTATAGGGCCATAAGCTCTTTGTTGAGCTTTTCTTTGTCGTCTTTGTATTTGGTCTGGAGTTCTTTCACGCGCGGCTGAGCCTGTTGCATGGCTTTCATGCCGCGCAACCCGCTGAACGTGAGGGGGAGAAGAATTAACCTGATAATGAATGTGAGTAGGATGATGTCCCAGCCGTAGTTGCGTGTGAACTGGTGGGAGAAATCAAGAAATCGAAGAAAGATGTCTGATAGGAGGTCCACTTTATATAGCCGCCTTGTCGGGATTTGTTAGTTCTTTGTCGCAGGCCGCGCGGGGCGGAACCGGGTCATAGCCGCCGCGGGCGAAGGGATTGCAACGGATGAGCCGCCAAGCGGCCATAGCGCCGCCTCGGATGAATCCGTATTCGCGTAGCGCGTCCATCGCGTATTCCGAGCATGTGGGAGTGTATCTGCATGCCGGAGGAAGCAGTGGCGAAATGCGCTTTTTATATATCTTCAGAACGAAGATTGCGATTCGGGCTAACACTAATTATCCTTGTGAATCCGGTCGAGCAGCGGCCTGATTTCGGCTTTGGCTTTTTCCAGCGCGGCGCGATTGGCGGATTTTTTCAACAGAACAATTAAGTCTATGCCGTTCATTGCCGGGTGCGGGTTGACTCGGATGTGTTCGGACAGAACCCGTCTGGCGCGGTTGCGCGCGACTGGGCCGCCGAGTCTCACCGGAACGAAAACGGAACATCTGCCTGAAGAAAGCCCCGGACGGTAAATGAGCGTCAGGGTTTCGCCGGAAGCTCTCGCGCCCGAACGGAAAAGGGCGGAAATATCACCGCGACCGCTGACAGATTTCCGGGGCGCGCGCCGGTCAGACTGTGAGCCGTTTGCGCCCTTTTTTGCGCCGGGCATTGATAACCCTTCGTCCCGCTTTGGTTTTCATTTTGGCTCTGAAGCCATGCACGCGTTTTCTGCGTCTGTTGTGCGGCTGATACGTCCTTTTCATTGCTGTGCTCCTCTTCTCCGCCTTCGTCCGGCCCTGCCATGAACGTTAACACGGACCCGCCGGAGCCGCCGGCGAATCCGCGCGGTGTTTCATAGCTATTTCTTTTTACAGCCTAATCCGCGCTCGCGGATTCCGAATATATTAACACAAGCTTTTTTATTATTCAACCCATAGGGAATCTTGGCAGAGAAGCCGGGGAATCCGGCTCGAACCGGCCCCGGCGGGAGTTTAGTTGTTTTTCAAGGGCGTTTTGACGGGGCCGCCGACTAAATGTTATGCGCGCGCTCTTATCGATTTTTCCAGTTCGCCAAGAGTGCGGGCGAGGGATTCCTCCCCGCGCCGATGAGCGTCTACTCGTTTTGCGGTGTTGCACACCGAGGATGGCCCGACGCCGAACATATCGCCCAGACAATCCAGAGGGGTGTCTGTCATGTTTCTGCAAAGGAAAATCGCCGCGTTCCGGGGGTAGTTCGGCTTGGTTTTATTGTCCAGAATCGACTGCTTTTCTACTTTGAAAAACTCGGCGGTCATATCAATAATCGTATCAGGGAGGATTTTTACGGGCGGCGTCTGGGCGGCTTGGACGGCTTTTTCTTCGAAATCCACATTTCCCAGAGTTCGCGACTTTTTCAATAAAACTGTCATCGCCTGCATGTTGATTCCCGCTGCCGCCGCCACGTATTCGTTAAATCTTCGCGATTTTCTGTCGCGGTCTCCGTCGAACCGTGAGAGGGCGTCATTAGTGGAAACGACTGGCGGCTGGGCGGCGCCGCGCGTGTAGGCCTGATGGCTGCTCCATTGGTATGATTCCGGTGTCCGGGAGTGTTTCAAATGAACCGGGAGGTAGTGAATGTATCGGACAAGTTTAAGAAGATATCGGCCTTTATCGATCAGAGAACTGGCGTATCGGCCTTTGAAAACCTGAGCAGTCCTCTTGCGGCGGGTGTTGGCATAAGCGGTGTAGTGGCTGTTGACGTACTGCATGGCTTTGGTGAGGTTTCCGAGAGGGGTTTCGAGCAGCAGCCGGTATCCGTCGTCTAGGAGGACGTAGGCGTGGAGGGAAAGGGTGTATCTTTTTAGCGCGGCGTCGATGATTTCAAGGAAGCGGCGGCGGTCAATGTTGTCCTGAAAAAGAGGCTGGTCCGGCATTGAGCGGGCAGAAACGAAGTAAAGAGCGCCAGGGAATTCAATTCTCGACGGTCTGGGCATAAGGCTGACCTCCCAAAGATGCGGCCCGATTAAAGGCGGCGAAGCGAAGATAGCCGAGCGCCGCAGTTGTGTCCTGATTATGCGCCCCGAGGATTCGGAATCGGGCAGTCGGTCCGTCCACGCGGCGTCGGCATGTTTTTTACAGACAAATCCGCCGGAAGTTCCGGGTGCGGCGTGCCCCGGCGGAATGGTCGATCTGATTGGCTTCGTTCCTTCGGGGTTTCCTGAAGGAGCGGACAGTCAATTATAATAATTATGATTTAAGTGTCAACTGAAATCGGGGCCGCCAGAGCGGAATGTGCGGCGGAGACGACGGAGACGATGTCGGGAGAGAAATCGGCTGGGCCGTCTGTCCTGAGAAGCGCGAAGAACTCGATGTTTCCTTTCGGGCCGGGCAGGGGGGAGTGGCAGAGGGCGGCGGCGTGAAATCCGAGGGCTTCGGCGCCGGCTATGGTTTCTTTGAGAATCTCGATGTGAGTTTCAGGGCGGCGGACGACGCCTTTGCCGGCGCGCTCGCGGCCCGCCTCGAACTGCGGCTTGACAAGGGCTAGGGCGGCTCCGTTGCTTTTCAGCAATCCCATAACCGCGGGAAGGATTTTTAACAGTGATATGAACGACGCGTCTATGACTGCGAGGTCGAATTTGAAAGGGAAATCCGCAGGATCAAGGTTGCGGGCGTTGACGCGCTCGATGACGGTCACTCTGGGGTCGTTCCTGAGGCTGAGAGCGAGTTGGCCGTATCCGACGTCCACCGCGTGGACGGAGCGCGCGCCTCGTTGCAGAAGGCAGTCGGTGAACCCACCGGTGGAAGCTCCGATGTCTATGACGTCCAACCCTGAAGGGTCGAAGCGCATGGCGTCGAGCGCTCCTTCGAGCTTGTGTCCGCCCCGGCTGACGTATTTGCGGCCGGAGGAGCGCAGCCTTATCTCGACGTCCGCCGGGTAGGAGGTTCCGGGTTTGGTCGCCGGGGTGTCGTTCACGAGGGCCTCGCCGGCCATGATGATAGCGCGGGCTTTCTCCCGCGTCGGGGCAAGCCCTCGCTCGACCAGCAATATGTCCAACCTTTTCTTTTCCAACGCGGCCCTGTTCCTCTGTCTCCGCCGGAGGGCGGAGTCTTGATAATTATAGCCTGAGCGGGGCGCGATATCGCGCGGCTATTCCATATTTCGGCGCGCGGCATTAGATTATCGAAAGGATGCGCGCGCGGAACGCGGCGCGGAGCGGATGTTTTGGGAAGAAGAATAATAGTGATAGGCGGCGGAGCCTCAGGGCTGATTGCGGCGGCGCGGGCGGCGGAACTTGGCGCGGACACACTTGTCATTGAGCGAATGGAGCGCCCGGCCCGCAAGCTTGCCATCACCGGCAAAGGCCGTTGCAATTTCACAACGGGCCACGATGTGGCGCGCGCGATAGAGGCGTTCGGGGCGAACGGCCGTTTCCTCCACAGCGCTTTCGGAAGGTTCTATTCGGAGGATATCATCGCAATTCTTGAATCGCGGGGAGTGAGGGTAAAGGAGGAGCGAGGCAAGAGATATTTTCCGGAATCGGACAGGGCGCTGGATGTGGTGGACGCGCTGGCGGGGCTGGCGGCGGACAACGGGGCCAAGCTGATGACGGGGTTCAGGGTGGAGAGGATCGGGATTGAGGGGGAGCGCGTCGCGAGCGCTGAGGCGGTCGGCCCGGATGGTTCGAGGGTGGTTTTCGAGGCGGACGCGGCGATAGCGGCGACGGGCGGGATGTCCTATCCGGGCACCGGCTCGACGGGGGACGGATACCGTCTCGCGCGCGAACTTGGCCATACGGTCGTCCCTCCGGTTCCCGCGCTCGCGCCTATCGAGTTGGCCGGGGACGCGCATCCCGCGCTGTCGCCGCTGTCTCTGAAAAACGCCTCCGCCGCGCTGACGTCCGGCGGGGTGGTTGTCAAAGAGCTATTCGGCGATATGATGTTCACTCCGTTCGGGGCCACCGGGCCGATAATTCTGGACATGGGAAAGATAGCGGCCGGAAAGAAGCCGGGAGAGCGGATGGAGCTTGTGGTGAATTTCAAACCCGCGATGTCTCCGGAGCAGGTGAGGGCGAGGCTGCTGAGGGAGTTCGAGGCGGCGGGGGCGGGCAGCGTGCGCAAGGCCCTTGAAACGATGCTGCCGAAAAGGGCCGTCCCGGTGGCGCTTCGGCTGGCGGGCGTCGCGCTGGAACGCAAGGCGTCTCAGGTGACTAAAGAGCAACGCGACGCCATTCAGGCGCAACTGACCGGGATGAGGTTCGAGGTGAAAGGCGCGCGCCCGATCGAAGAGGCCATCGTCACCGCCGGAGGCGTTGCGCTTGCCGAGATAAACCCGAGGACTATGGAGTCGCGGATTGTCCGCGGACTGTTTGTGTGCGGGGAACTTCTCGACATAGATGGCCCGACGGGCGGGTTCAATCTTCAGGCGGCGTTTTCGACTGGATATCTGGCGGGAGAAAGCGCGGCGGCGGATTAGCGCCCGGCCTTTCTCAGCCTTCCATGATTTCCCTGATAATCGCGTCTACTGCCAACCCGTCTTTGCCTCTGGCGACCAGCCTGTCTTCTTCGTCCGGCAGTTCGCCGAGGGCGTCGAGGATGAAGTTATCTATCTTGTGGTAGTGCGGCAGATTGTGGGCAGGGCGCGGGTCGAGAGACGGCGGCATCGAGCGCCGCGTCCCCATCAGCCCGGAATCTGTCTCCACAGTCACCCTTGCCGGCATCCCCGCCTGTTTCTGCGAGTTGGTGTCGTAGGACAAATTTCCTCCGGTCATGCTGAAACGGCCCTCGTGAGATTCCCACAGGGAGAGGGTCCTGCTGCTCATCGTCAGGTACACCGACGGGCCGGAGTCGTATTTGAACAGAGCGACCGCAAGCTCCGGTTTCTCTGCGTCGGGGGACACCGCGCGCGCATGGCCCTCCACCTTGTCCGGCTCGCCGAAAATCCATAACGCCAAATCTATCAGGTGGCAGAAGACTTCAAGGACGCCGCCGGGAATCCTTGGATCCCGCAGCCGCCAATCGGGGCTGAATTTCTCCGTCGAGAAGCCGAGCAGTTTCGCGAGACTCAGGCCTTTATTGACAATCGGCACATTGCCCATAGTGGTCAGGCCGCGCCATCTGAACTCGGCGTGAAAGCAGTCGCCGTACGTCTTGTCGGCGATGAGGTCTCTTGTCCGGATCAGCCCTCGGTCGTACCGCATGTGGAAGCCGACGTGGAGGCGGACGTTGTTGTTTTCGCAGGCGGATATCATGCGGCGGGCGTCGTCGACGGACGCGGAGAACGGTTTTTCGCAAAGCACGTGGACGCCTCTTGAGGCGGCCGCTTCGACGAGCGCGGCGTGAGTGAACGTTGGCGTGCAAACGCTGACGGCGTCCAGCGCGGCCTCGTCGAGCATGCTCTCGGCGTCGTCGAACGCGCGGGGGACGCCGTACTTGCGCGCGAGCGCCTTGGCCGCTTCCATGTTCGAGTCGCACACCGCCGCGAACTCGCACCTCGGATTCACTTTGTAATAGACCGCGTGCCCCGGCTCCGCGAACCTGCCGCAGCCGATGAGTCCGACTTTCAGTTTCCTGTCGCTCATTCGCGCCTCCCGTTTTTGCGCTGTCAAATCATCTTAAGCTTCCGCAATTCGGCCCTGATGATTTCTTTCTCCGCCTCTGAGACTTCGAACAACGGCGGTCGCATCGCGCAGCAGGATATCGCTCCGACCTCCGCCAGCGCCGCCTTCATCCTCGCCCGGTAGTCCCGCACCGGAACGGCGAATATCGCCTCTTCGAGCGGCCGTATCCGCTCCCAAATCTGCATGCCTTCCTGAACGAGGCCCGACATCGCCGCGCGGTGCATCTCTATCTGTTCGCTCACGGCGATGGTTCCGAAACCGATGAGAGCGCCTACCGCGCCCAGAAGGAATGACTCGTATATGAAGTTGTCATTGCCGGTCAGCAACGTGGCGCGCGCGCCACGTTGCTGACCGGCAATGACAACTTCATATACGAGTCATTCCTTCTGGGCGCGGTAGGCGCTCTCATCGGTTTCGGAACCATCGCCGTGAGCGAACAGATAGAGATGCACCGCGCGGCGATGTCGGGCCTCGTTCAGGAAGGCATGCAGATTTGGGAGCGGATACGGCCGCTCGAAGAGGCGATATTCGCCGTTCCGGTGCGGGACTACCGGGCGAGGATGAAGGCGGCGCTGGCGGAGGTCGGAGCGATATCCTGCTGCGCGATGCGACCGCCGTTGTTCGAAGTCTCAGAGGCGGAGAAAGAAATCATCAGGGCCGAATTGCGGAAGCTTAAGATGATTTGACAGCGCAAAAACGGGAGGCGCGAATGAGCGACAGGAAACTGAAAGTCGGACTCATCGGCTGCGGCAGGTTCGCGGAGCCGGGGCACGCGGTCTATTACAAAGTGAATCCGAGGTGCGAGTTCGCGGCGGTGTGCGACTCGAACATGGAAGCGGCCAAGGCGCTCGCGCGCAAGTACGGCGTCCCCCGCGCGTTCGACGACGCCGAGAGCATGCTCGACGAGGCCGCGCTGGACGCCGTCAGCGTTTGCACGCCAACGTTCACTCACGCCGCGCTCGTCGAAGCGGCCGCCTCAAGAGGCGTCCACGTGCTTTGCGAAAAACCGTTCTCCGCGTCCGTCGACGACGCCCGCCGCATGATATCCGCCTGCGAAAACAACAACGTCCGCCTCCACGTCGGCTTCCACATGCGGTACGACCGAGGGCTGATCCGGACAAGAGACCTCATCGCCGACAAGACGTACGGCGACTGCTTTCACGCCGAGTTCAGATGGCGCGGCCTGACCACTATGGGCAATGTGCCGATTGTCAATAAAGGCCTGAGTCTCGCGAAACTGCTCGGCTTCTCGACGGAGAAATTCAGCCCCGATTGGCGGCTGCGGGATCCAAGGATTCCCGGCGGCGTCCTTGAAGTCTTCTGCCACCTGATAGATTTGGCGTTATGGATTTTCGGCGAGCCGGACAAGGTGGAGGGCCATGCGCGCGCGGTGTCCCCCGACGCAGAGAAACCGGAGCTTGCGGTCGCTCTGTTCAAATACGACTCCGGCCCGTCGGTGTACCTGACGATGAGCAGCAGGACCCTCTCCCTGTGGGAATCTCACGAGGGCCGTTTCAGCATGACCGGAGGAAATTTGTCCTACGACACCAACTCGCAGAAACAGGCGGGGATGCCGGCAAGGGTGACTGTGGAGACAGATTCCGGGCTGATGGGGACGCGGCGCTCGATGCCGCCGTCTCTCGACCCGCGCCCTGCCCACAATCTGCCGCACTACCACAAGATAGATAACTTCATCCTCGACGCCCTCGGCGAACTGCCGGACGAAGAAGACAGGCTGGTCGCCAGAGGCAAAGACGGGTTGGCAGTAGACGCGATTATCAGGGAAATCATGGAAGGCTGAGAAAGGCCGGGCGCTAATCCGCCGCCGCGCTTTCTCCCGCCAGATATCCAGTCGAAAACGCCGCCTGAAGATTGAACCCGCCCGTCGGGCCATCTATGTCGAGAAGTTCCCCGCACACAAACAGTCCGCGGACAATCCGCGACTCCATAGTCCTCGGGTTTATCTCGGCAAGCGCAACGCCTCCGGCGGTGACGATGGCCTCTTCGATCGGGCGCGCGCCTTTCACCTCGAACCTCATCCCGGTCAGTTGCGCCTGAATGGCGTCGCGTTGCTCTTTAGTCACCTGAGACGCCTTGCGTTCCAGCGCGACGCCCGCCAGCCGAAGCGCCACCGGGACGGCCCTTTTCGGCAGCATCGTTTCAAGGGCCTTGCGCACGCTGCCCGCCCCCGCCGCCTCGAACTCCCTCAGCAGCCTCGCCCTCACCTGCTCCGGAGACATCGCGGGTTTGAAATTCACCACAAGCTCCATCCGCTCTCCCGGCTTCTTTCCGGCCGCTATCTTTCCCATGTCCAGAATTATCGGCCCGGTGGCCCCGAACGGAGTGAACATCATATCGCCGAATAGCTCTTTGACAACCACCCCGCCGGACGTCAGCGCGGCGGAGGCGTTTTTCAGAGACAGCGGCGACAGCGCGGGATGCGCGTCCCCGGCCAACTCGATAGGCGCGAGCGCGGGAACCGGAGGGACGACCGTATGGCCAAGTTCGCGCGCGAGACGGTATCCGTCCCCCGTCGAGCCGGTGCCCGGATAGGACATCCCGCCCGTCGCCGCTATCGCCGCGTCCGCCTCGAAAACCACCCTCGAACCATCCGGGCCGACCGCCTCAGCGCTCGCGACGCGCTCCCCCTCAATCCCGATCCTCTCCACCCTGAACCCCGTCATCAGCTTGGCCCCGTTGTCCGCCGCCAGCCCCGCCAGCGCGTCCACCACATCCAGCGCCCTGTCCGATTCCGGAAAATATCTCTTGCCTCGCTCCTCCTTTACCCTCACTCCCCGCGATTCAAGAATTGCGATGATATCCTCCGAATAGAACCTTCCGAAAGCGCTGTGGAGGAAACGGCCGTTCGCCCCGAACGCCTCTATCGCGCGCGCCACATCGTGGCCCGTTGTGAAATTGCAACGGCCTTTGCCGGTGATGGCAAGCTTGCGGGCCGGGCGCTCCATTCGCTCAATGACAAGTGTGTCCGCGCCAAGTTCCGCCGCCCGCGCCGCCGCAATCAGCCCTGAGGCTCCGCCGCCTATCACTATTATTCTTCTTCCCAAAACATCCGCTCCGCGCCGCGTTCCGCGCGCGCATCCTTTCGATAATCTAATGCCGCGCGCCGAAATATGGAATAGCCGCGCGATATCGCGCCCCGCTCAGGCTATAATTATCAAGACTCCGCCCTCCGGCGGAGACAGAGGAACAGGGCCGCGTTGGAAAAGAAAAGGTTGGACATATTGCTGGTCGAGCGAGGGCTTGCCCCGACGCGGGAGAAAGCCCGCGCTATCATCATGGCCGGCGAGGCCCTCGTGAACGACACCCCGGCGACCAAACCCGGAACCTCCTACCCGGCGGACGTCGAGATAAGGCTGCGCTCCTCCGGCCGCAAATACGTCAGCCGGGGCGGACACAAGCTCGAAGGAGCGCTCGACGCCATGCGCTTCGACCCTTCAGGGTTGGACGTCATAGACATCGGAGCTTCCACCGGTGGGTTCACCGACTGCCTTCTGCAACGAGGCGCGCGCTCCGTCCACGCGGTGGACGTCGGATACGGCCAACTCGCTCTCAGCCTCAGGAACGACCCCAGAGTGACCGTCATCGAGCGCGTCAACGCCCGCAACCTTGATCCTGCGGATTTCCCTTTCAAATTCGACCTCGCAGTCATAGACGCGTCGTTCATATCACTGTTAAAAATCCTTCCCGCGGTTATGGGATTGCTGAAAAGCAACGGAGCCGCCCTAGCCCTTGTCAAGCCGCAGTTCGAGGCGGGCCGCGAGCGCGCCGGCAAAGGCGTCGTCCGCCGCCCTGAAACTCACATCGAGATTCTCAAAGAAACCATAGCCGGCGCCGAAGCCCTCGGATTTCACGCCGCCGCCCTCTGCCACTCCCCCCTGCCCGGCCCGAAAGGAAACATCGAGTTCTTCGCGCTTCTCAGGACAGACGGCCCAGCCGATTTCTCTCCCGACATCGTCTCCGTCGTCTCCGCCGCACATTCCGCTCTGGCGGCCCCGATTTCAGTTGACACTTAAATCATAATTATTATAATTGACTGTCCGCTCCTTCAGGAAACCCCGAAGGAACGAAGCCAATCAGATCGACCATTCCGCCGGGGCACGCCGCACCCGGAACTTCCGGCGGATTTGTCTGTAAAAAACATGCCGACGCCGCGTGGACGGACCGACTGCCCGATTCCGAATCCTCGGGGCGCATAATCAGGACACAACTGCGGCGCTCGGCTATCTTCGCTTCGCCGCCTTTAATCGGGCCGCATCTTTGGGAGGTCAGCCTTATGCCCAGACCGTCGAGAATTGAATTCCCTGGCGCTCTTTACTTCGTTTCTGCCCGCTCAATGCCGGACCAGCCTCTTTTTCAGGACAACATTGACCGCCGCCGCTTCCTTGAAATCATCGACGCCGCGCTAAAAAGATACACCCTTTCCCTCCACGCCTACGTCCTCCTAGACGACGGATACCGGCTGCTGCTCGAAACCCCTCTCGGAAACCTCACCAAAGCCATGCAGTACGTCAACAGCCACTACACCGCTTATGCCAACACCCGCCGCAAGAGGACTGCTCAGGTTTTCAAAGGCCGATACGCCAGTTCTCTGATCGATAAAGGCCGATATCTTCTTAAACTTGTCCGATACATTCACTACCTCCCGGTTCATTTGAAACACTCCCGGACACCGGAATCATACCAATGGAGCAGCCATCAGGCCTACACGCGCGGCGCCGCCCAGCCGCCAGTCGTTTCCACTAATGACGCCCTCTCACGGTTCGACGGAGACCGCGACAGAAAATCGCGAAGATTTAACGAATACGTGGCGGCGGCAGCGGGAATCAACATGCAGGCGATGACAGTTTTATTGAAAAAGTCGCGAACTCTGGGAAATGTGGATTTCGAAGAAAAAGCCGTCCAAGCCGCCCAGACGCCGCCCGTAAAAATCCTCCCTGATACGATTATTGATATGACCGCCGAGTTTTTCAAAGTAGAAAAGCAGTCGATTCTGGACAATAAAACCAAGCCGAACTACCCCCGGAACGCGGCGATTTTCCTTTGCAGAAACATGACAGACACCCCTCTGGATTGTCTGGGCGATATGTTCGGCGTCGGGCCATCCTCGGTGTGCAACACCGCAAAACGAGTAGACGCTCATCGGCGCGGGGAGGAATCCCTCGCCCGCACTCTTGGCGAACTGGAAAAATCGATAAGAGCGCGCGCATAACATTTAGTCGGCGGCCCCGTCAAAACGCCCTTGAAAAACAACTAAACTCCCGCCGGGGCCGGTTCGAGCCGGATTCCCCGGCTTCTCTGCCAAGATTCCCTATGGGTTGAATAATAAAAAAGCTTGTGTTAATATATTCGGAATCCGCGAGCGCGGATTAGGCTGTAAAAAGAAATAGCTATGAAACACCGCGCGGATTCGCCGGCGGCTCCGGCGGGTCCGTGTTAACGTTCATGGCAGGGCCGGACGAAGGCGGAGAAGAGGAGCACAGCAATGAAAAGGACGTATCAGCCGCACAACAGACGCAGAAAACGCGTGCATGGCTTCAGAGCCAAAATGAAAACCAAAGCGGGACGAAGGGTTATCAATGCCCGGCGCAAAAAAGGGCGCAAACGGCTCACAGTCTGACCGGCGCGCGCCCCGGAAATCTGTCAGCGGTCGCGGTGATATTTCCGCCCTTTTCCGTTCGGGCGCGAGAGCTTCCGGCGAAACCCTGACGCTCATTTACCGTCCGGGGCTTTCTTCAGGCAGATGTTCCGTTTTCGTTCCGGTGAGACTCGGCGGCCCAGTCGCGCGCAACCGCGCCAGACGGGTTCTGTCCGAACACATCCGAGTCAACCCGCACCCGGCAATGAACGGCATAGACTTAATTGTTCTGTTGAAAAAATCCGCCAATCGCGCCGCGCTGGAAAAAGCCAAAGCCGAAATCAGGCCGCTGCTCGACCGGATTCACAAGGATAATTAGTGTTAGCCCGAATCGCAATCTTCGTTCTGAAGATATATAAAAAGCGCATTTCGCCACTGCTTCCTCCGGCATGCAGATACACTCCCACATGCTCGGAATACGCGATGGACGCGCTACGCGAATACGGATTCATCCGAGGCGGCGCTATGGCCGCTTGGCGGCTCATCCGTTGCAATCCCTTCGCCCGCGGCGGCTATGACCCGGTTCCGCCCCGCGCGGCCTGCGACAAAGAACTAACAAATCCCGACAAGGCGGCTATATAAAGTGGACCTCCTATCAGACATCTTTCTTCGATTTCTTGATTTCTCCCACCAGTTCACACGCAACTACGGCTGGGACATCATCCTACTCACATTCATTATCAGGTTAATTCTTCTCCCCCTCACGTTCAGCGGGTTGCGCGGCATGAAAGCCATGCAACAGGCTCAGCCGCGCGTGAAAGAACTCCAGACCAAATACAAAGACGACAAAGAAAAGCTCAACAAAGAGCTTATGGCCCTATACAAAGAGGTCGGCTTCAACCCGATAAGCGGCTGTCTGCCGATGGTTCTTCAAATTCCCATCTTTATCATGCTCTATCAGGTTCTGCGACTGCCCGAAAAAAACGGCTTCATCCTCGTCAATGAATCCTTCTACGGCCTCGACCTCACCACTGCCGCCAT